>Ga0326728_10018127_pt1 | contig 13948 bp, 12 predicted proteins | sample MB3enrmetagenome_FD_207602 | JGI IMG/M metagenome (GOLD analysis project Ga0326728, IMG submission 207602) | Lab enriched peat soil microbial communities from McLean, Ithaca, NY, United States - MB31MN | ecosystem: Environmental > Terrestrial > Soil > Wetlands > Peat | place: USA: New York... | reverse complement strand
GAGACTGACAATGGCAAACAAAACTGTTCAATTCGAAATCAAGCGCCAGGCCAGCCCCGATGATCCGTCTGTTTGGGAGAGCTTCGAGCTTGAATGGCGTCCCGGCATGAACGTGACCACCGCGATGATGGACATCGCCGCCAACCCGGTCACCTCCAGCGGCAAGCCGACTACCCCCGTCACTTATGATTCGTGTTGCCTGGAGGAGATCTGCGGCTCCTGCGCCATGCGCATCAACGGCCGCGCGCGCATGGCTTGTTCGTCGTTGGTGGATAATCTGGAGCAGCCTATCCGCGTCGAACCGCTCTCGAAGTTCCCTCTGGTTCGCGATCTGCAGGTGGACCGGGCGGTACTGTTTGAAAATTTGAAGGCCGTCAAGGCCTGGATTCCTATCGACGGGACTTATGATTTGGGCGCAGGCCCGCGTGTCTATCCGCAGCAGCAGGAGGTCAATTATCCGCTGTCAAACTGTATCAGTTGCACCTGTTGCATGGAGGTTTGTCCGCAGTTCAACGAGGAGACGGGCTTTGTGGGCGCGGCCACCATCGCCCAAGTCAAGCTCTTCAACAACCACCCCACCGGCAAGGTACTGAAGGAAGAGCGCCTGCGCGCGCTGGCCGGCGACGGAGGCATTCAGGAGTGCGGCTTTGCGCAAAATTGCGTCGAGGTCTGCCCCAAGAAACTTCCGCTGACCAACACCATCTCCGATGTCAGCCGCGACGTTCTCATTCAGAAAGCCCGGGATTTCTTCGGCAGTTGACGATTCGGTCAAAGGCAGGCATGTCAGAATGACAACGGCGTGTTTCATAAATGACCGACCTATCTCGTTTGCAATCCCTCAGGGGTTAAAACCCCTTGTTTTTTTATGTCCTTTTCGGCACGACTGAAGCCGTACCCTGATACAAAGCAGATTTATGAAACATGCTCAATCAAGGCGTTCCTGCTCTCATCATGGGTCCACGATATTCTTTGCCTGGGGTGATTCGCACCGCAGATACACCCATAGATAGAAAATACCCATCACCAGCAGGATGAGCGAGGCGGGCCGCAACATCACAAGGGTCAGTATCTTTCCCACGATCCCCACTGTTTCTACATGCAATTTATTAAAAAGAATGCTGAGAACTGCCAGCGGAACATCGCCGGTCAACACTAGCCCCACGGAATTCACCAGCAGCGCAATCCACGCAATTGGGCCGCCCTCAGCCCACAAGATGGCGCAGGCCGGAACGGTGAGCATCAAGAGCTTTGCATCCCATTGCCGATGATAGGTCACCAGCATGGTGAGAGGCACGACAACCGCCAGCGCAATCCAGGCTTTGGCCGGCGAAAAACTCGACCGGAGAGTGCGCGCCGCCCAGGCAAGCAGAAGCGCGCCACAAAACAGATAGCTGGCCGGATTGTAGACGCGCGGATCGTCCCGAATCATACTAATGGCTGCCTGCAGATCGATCACCGGGGCGCCACCACGGCTGGTAAGTGAAGCGGGGCCGGGTTCATTGATGCCGCCAGGCGCCGAAATGGTTGATAAATTCGATTGCCAGTCTTCGATCCAATGCGGCGCAACATGCGAAACCCACAAGAAGGCCGATAGACCCAGGACAATAGTGATGAAGAGTGTTTGCAATGCGTGTTTACGATAAGGCGCGCCCGCAAGCAGGAAGTAGAGCCAGACCAGGCCCGCGTCATGGGGCTTGATGGCGAGACTGAGCGCGAGGCACACAACGCCCGCCAAAATAAATCGCTCGCGAAGAAAGCACCAGACGGCTATCACGCAAAAGCCTACGGCGATCCCGGCCGTATTGCCGGCACAGAAAATTGACTCGCAGTTGACAAGCAGAATGCAAATCAGCAAGAGGGAGATTTCCGGCGCATAGCAAGCACCAAGGTTCCACATCAGGAGGGCGGCAAGGAGAAACACTCCGGCGGTGAGCACCACCCATAACACGTGCGCAGTCCCCCACGGCAACATCGCAAAAAGGGTTACAACAATAAATGTTGTAGGCACGTTAACATACAACACCACCGCCTGATGCGCCGGGACAGCCTCTGAGGGGCGTTCCCCGCCCTCGGCCCGGTAAACACTCTCCAACTCGCTCACCTTGTAAGGATTGTGGTGTAGAAGCAGACAACGAGTGCCGTAGTAAACCGCCCTGAAATCCACCCACCCATTTGCGGCCTGCCCAACCGAGAAACCCCACCAGATGGAAATCCCGCTGGCCAGTAGTATCCACGCCAGTGCAATTCGCCTCGTCCTTGTCATGGCAAGCCTTTCTCTGGAACGCGTCGCATATAAATCCATAGATAGAATATGCCCATTGCCAGCAGGATGAGCGGCGTGGGCCGCATCAGCAGATCTGTCAGTGTCTGTCCAGACAGCCCCGGTGTGGATACGCGCATATCCTTAGCGAGAACCATGGAAATTATCAACGGAATATCGGAGGTGAACACAATTCCCGCGGTACTCACCGCCATCACGACCCAACGAATAGGGCCGCCCTCGACCCAAAGCAAGCAGCAGGCGGGTACTGTAAGCAGCAGAAGCTTGGCATCGTAGGGTCGATGATAGATCACGACCAGGGTAAGAGGCACAACTGCCGCGAGCGCGATCCAGGCTCTCCGCAGAGAGAAAGGCGTCCTGAGAGTGCGAAATGACCATATCAGCAGAAGCGCCCCGCAGACCAGATAGCTGATCGAATTGTAGATGCGTGGATCGTCTCGGAAGGAGCTAATGGTGGATTGGAGATCGATGATCATTGCTGGGCAGCTTTTATAAATAGGGTTGGCAGGGCCAGGATCATTGACGCCACCCGGCACCGATGCCGCCAGCAGGTTGGAGTGCAGTTCCCCTATCCAATGCGGCGCGACAGACGATACCCACAGGCAGGCCGGCACCATGAGCACAGCAACCAACACAAGGGATTGCAGCGCGCGTTTCCGACAAATTCCGCCTGTCAACAGAAAATAGAGCCAAACCAAGCCCACGTCGTGAGGCTTGATGGCGAGGCTGGCAGCAAGACACAGGATACCCGCCCAAACAAATCTATTCCGAAAAAAACACCAGACCGCCACTGCACATAGGCTTATGGCGATTCCCGCGGGATTGCCGGTTGCAAAAAGAACTTCACTGTTGGCCAGAATGAAGCAGATCAAAGCGCCGGAGATTCGCGGCGAGCCATTGGCGCCTAAATTCCATATCAGGAATCCGGCAAAGACAAGGCTTGCAGCGGTAAGGATCATCCATAGCACGTGCGCAGGACCCCACGGCAGCATCGCGAAGGGAGCAATGAAGATCAATGTGGTTGGTAAGTATACATTCCACGTCAGATTCTGTCTGAGCCCATCCCCGTACTGTGGGAGGACTCCTCCCGCTGCCTGATAGACGCGCAACGGTTCACCTGATCTGTAGGGGTCATCGTGTTGAAGCAGGCATCGCGTGTCGTAATAGACTCCTTTGAAATCCAACATCGCATTCGGCGAAGTGCACTTAACGCAGAATCCCAGCAAGACGGAAACTCCGCAGGAAAACAGCAGGCAAACCAAAGCAGTCCGCTGTGTCCTTGTCATCTTGAGTCTCTCTTTCTGCCGGAAACGACGCCAGCTTTCCCCACGCTAAAGCGCGGGGCTAACAAACACTGCGCCTCCGGCGCGCTTATCAGGATATTATTTATGCAGCCATCAATAAAGCCCAACGTTGATTTTGCTAGAGCGTGTTTCATAAATGGCCAACCAGTCTCGTTTACAACCCCTCAGGGGTTAAAACCCCTTGTTTTTAAGGCCATTTTCGGCACGACTAAAGTCGTGCCCTGATACAAAGCGGGTATATGAAACACTCTTTACCCTTGCGGCAGTCAGGGTTAAAACCCTGATCTACCAGTCGTGCCCTGACACAAAGCGGGTATATGAAACACTCTTTACCCTTGCGGCAGTCAGGGTTAAAACCCTGACCTACCAGTCATGCCCTGACACTTCTTGCAACTCCGAATGAGTTTTCCCGCAAGCTGTAAAGCCGCGCCCTTTCAAAACATCGACTTAATCAGAGGTTCCTAAAGCCCGCGCGTTTTTCCGGGGCTCTGCTGGCCCTGCCGCAGCATCTTCGGCTGACGCGTGCCGCGCGTAAATCCACAGATAGGATATGCCCATCACCAGCAGGATGAGCGGGGCGGGCCGCGTCAGCATAACGGTCAGCATCTTTCCGACGGTCCCCACAGTGGAAATGTGCAAGTTCCTGGTCAGCACCAGGAGAATCGTCAACGGGATATCCGCAGTGGCGACAATCCCCGCAGTACTCAGCAGTAGCGCAACCCAACGGATCGGCCTTCCCTCGTCCCAGAGCAGTGCGCAGGCAGGAACTGTCAGTAGCAGCAGCTTGGCATCGTAGGGCCTATGATAGGTCACGATGAGAGTAAGAGGCACGACTGCGGCAAGCGCCAGCCAGGCCTTCGCTAATGAAAATCGCGCCCGGAGTGTGCAAACCGCCCAAACCAGCAGATGCAATCCGCAGACCAGATAGCTGACAGAATTGTAGACGCGCGGATCGTCACGAAAAATGTAGATCGCGGATTGAAGGTTGATGATCATGCTAGGACCGCTTCCGCTATTGGCGGAGTTGGGGCCAGGAGCGCCGGCCCCGCCGGGCATCAGATCCACCAAATTATTGGAGCGCATTTCCTGCATCCAGTGGGGCGAGATGGGCGTTACCCACAGGATGGCTAACATCGCCAGAACAGCAGATGCCAGGAGGGTTAGCAGCGCGCGTTTCCGATGGGCACCGCCGGCCAACAAGAAATAGAGCCAGACCATGCCTGCGTCATGGGGTTTGATTGTAAGGCTGACTGCAAGGCACAGAATGCCAACCCAGACAAACCTCTCCCGAAGAAAACACCAGACAGCCATCACGCAAAGACTCACCATGATACCCGCGGTGTTGCCGGATGCGAGAACGGCTTCGCAGTTGGCAAGAATGAAGCAGATCAACATACCAGAGATTACCGGCGCGTAATTCGCCCCGCGAGTCCACATCAGAAAAGCAGCAAGGGTGAGGCTGGCGGCGCTGAGGATCATCCACAGCCAGTGCGCAGGCCCCCACGGCAGCAGCGCGAAAGGAGTGATGAAGATGGATGTGGTCGGCGGGTAAATATTCAGGGACAGAACCTGCCGGAGCACGTCTGATAGTATTGGATGGCCGCTTTGTTCCGCGAGATAAACGCGCGCCGGCTCGCCATACTGATAGGGATCGCTGTGCTGCAACAGGCATCGCGCATCGTAATAGACTCCCTTGAAATCGATCATTCCATCAGGTGATGCGCGTTCCAGGGAAAAGGCCCATAGGACGGACAGCCCGCAGCACAACAGCAGCCAAAACAGAGTGATTCGCCGCGTTCTTTTCGTGCCCATCTTCACACTCAGAACTTTCGGCCATTTGGAACTTGAATCAAGGCCGAGAAGGAAATAATCGAAATTCTAACACGCAAAATGAAAGGGAGAAACCGCAGCGGCATTGAACCAGCCCAGCGTGTCTCTCCCTGATAGCAAAGAAGGTAATCAATATCCTGACTCTCCGCCAGCTCTGCAATCTCCTGACGAGCTTCAGTATCCGGTTCACTTACGGTTAACTTGTTGCGCATTCGGTGAAGTGCGGCCTTTGCCGGCAGAAGTACGCCTTCACACGAGCTCTGGCATACATGTCTCCCCGTAAAGGTACGGAACCCTGCTGACCTGGCGATGCCTGGACGGCAGACTACAGAGCGTTAGCGAATGCCGAACTGATGCTTCCGAACGCATTGCTGATGGCGCTGGCTAATGTGGACATACTGGCGGTAGCGCCGAGGGCAATGATGGCAACAACAAGGGCGTATTCAACCAAGTCCTGGCCTTCCTCATTGCTGACCAAGTTCTGAAATTTCGCAAACGACATGAGTATGAGTGTGTTCATTCTGAGTCCCCTTTGATTAGATTTTTTCTCCGGGGGACATAAATATCCCACGGATGCACCTGGCTGGCTGACTTGGATAGATGGAAAACGGCTACAGCGCATTCGCAAATGCCGAGCTGATGGCTCCGAATGAATTGCTGATAGCAGTGGCCAAGGTCTTCATGGCAGCGGTAGCGCCAAGGGCGATGATGGCTACAACCAGAGCGTATTCAACCAGGTCCTGACCATCCTCGCGGCTCATCAGATCCTGGAGCTTCACATACCCCCTGAGCATAACGGTATTCATGAGCGTTCTCTCCTGATTTGATTTTTCTTACTTGAGGACACACCCCAGTCGAACTGAAGGCGTGTACCTGGCTGTCTTGGCGATGCCTTGCTTGACAGAAAGTTAAACAGCGTTGGCGAATGTCGTGCTGATGGTTCCGAACGCATTGCTGATAGCAGTGGCCAGAGTCTTCATGCTAGCCGTAGCGCCAAGAGCGATCAGAGCAACAACCAGAGCGTATTCAACCAGATCCTGACCATCCTCGCGGCTCATCAGGTCCTGGAGCTTCACATACATCTTGAGAAACATGGTATTCATTTGTGTCCTCTCATTAACCAATTCTCCCAGCCTAGGCCGAGGCATTCAGTATATTGCAAGTAGCGTGCCATTCATGCTCCCTAGCAGCGTATCAAATAAATCAATAACTTACGAAGATCAAAACCGGAAAAGCGGTTCAACGCGGTGTAAACATCTGTATACAGGGCGAACTGGGCAGTCCGGCCTTGTATACAGAACACAAAAGTATAGTAATCAGAAAGTCACAGGCGCCGGACCGGAGGCGTGAGAGCCCAAGCAGATTGCAGGACCGATTACCCCGCTCAAATCCCCGATACAGTGGAAGAAGTAAAATAGCGTTCATGGCCAACAAAACGCATACCGAAGCAGACCTCGATCCTGGTGCGCTCATGCGTTCCCCGGAACAGCTGGGGCAGATTCACAGCGAAATCCCTGAATCCCCGGCGCCAGAGAGGATTCCCGCAGAAAATCCCGGCATTCGACAGAAAATTCTTCGCGCTATCGTAACTCTACCCTTTGTAACTGTCTGCGGCCTCGCTTTTGGATTCACCGCTGGGATGATCTGCCTCTTATTTGTGTTACCTAAAGCTCCATATACACGCGATTACATCTTTTATTGGGCGACCGGGCAACAGCTTGCACACCACGCTAACCCGTATGATGCGGTTGTTGTTACACAACTCGAGCGATGCGCGGGGCTGCCCTTGAATCTCAATCCGGGCGTGATGCGAAACCCGCCCTGGGCGCTTCCGCTTGTCTATCCACTGGGGTATCTCAGTTTGCGTGTGGGATGGATTCTGTGGGCCTTGCTTCTGATCGCGTGCCTGGTGGTTTCGGTTTACTTGCTCTGGATCATCTATGGACGGCCTAGCAACCGCCGTTACCTGCTGGGCTATTCCTTCGGGCCGGCACTGATCTGCCTGATCTACGGACAAACGTCGCTGTTCGCTCTGCTCGGATTAGTCCTGTTTTTGCGCCTGCATCGCACGCACCCCTTTTTTGCGGGAGCCGCGCTCTGGCTTTGCGCACTGAAGCCTCACCTCTTTTTACCTTTCAGCGTAGTACTTGTGACGTGGGTGCTGGTTTCCAGGAGCTACAAGCTTCTGGCAGGCGCGGCGGTGGCCATGGCCGCAAGCTGCGCGATTACATTTGCCATCGACCCCCAGGCGTGGATTCAATATACACAGTTTGTGCGTTCGTCCGGAATCGAGTGGGAATACATTCCCTGCCTGAGCTTTCTACTGCGCCTGTGGCTCAGGCCACAATCAATCTGGCTGCAATACCTGCCTGCCGCTTTGGGCTGCGCTTGGGCTATGGCCTATTTCTGGCCTCGACGCCGCGCCTGGGACTGGACGAAAAACGGGAGCCCGCTGATGCTAGTCTCCATCCTTGTGGCGCCCTATTCCTGGATTTACGACCAGGGCCTGGTAATCCCCGCCCTGTTACAAGGCGCATTTTCAGCCCGGTATCGCAGCCTGTTGATCGCACTTGCGTTTTTAAGCGCCTTGGTCGAAATTGCGCTCTTCCGCAGCTTGTCGCACTACAAGGATCTAATCTATTGGACTTATTGGACCGCGCCCATATGGCTGATCTGGTATCTCGTTACTTGCTATTTTGCGCGAGAGCCGAAGGAAGGCCAGCCTGTGAGCTAGTAGATCTGGTTCGGCCACACTCGTATCGCTTCCATGTCAGGTATAGCTATGAGTACACGCGAGGAATCCATCTTGTGACGATTATCGTAAGTATCGCCAGAATCACACCACCAAGAATATCGATGCCATAGTGCCATCCAGTTGTGATCGTCGAGATGCAGATCAACCCGGCAAGCGCCCAAGCCCCGGCGCGCAGCCGGCGAATCGCACTCAGCGCCACAGCTGAAAGAATGGCAAGCACAACATGAAACGACGGGAATGAAACGATTCCAGCGTTGTTCATATCGAGTTCTACGGGAGCGCTGGACTTGAGGCGCATCAGGTAGGCAGCCACTCCAGCCTGTTCCTTTGTCGGCTTGATGTCTTGTATCGTCCATGGACCAACAGCCGGCCAAAGCGCCGAAAGCGCCGCCGTGACGATTGCAGCTATCACGATCCCGAATACATAGCGGCGCGCTGCTTCCGCGTGACCACAGAGAGTGGGAATCAAAATCGCGGCAATGATAAGAGGGGCCAGCAGGAAATAAATAATATCGAGACCGACTCCCACCAGAGGCGCGCGCGCGACAAGATGTACAAGAAACGATGTGGAAAAATGAGCCCACGCATCCATCGAGTCTAAAGCATGATCTATCAACGGACGGGGACTTCTGCCGGCAATCTGAATTAAAAGCGACAACGTATTCGTCGTAAGCACAGCCCAAATAGCTAACTGGCACGTTTCTATCAGCCGTGGAAACGAACGCCAAATGCAGTAGCACAGTGCCCCGACAAGAAGCAGCAAACCTGACCAGCCGGCGAATAGCTGAGACAGTCCGCTAAGATGCACAACCTGCGCAAGAATCAAATCGCCAGTGATCAGAATCGCCAGCGCGATCCCCATCAGGCAATGAAACGGCGTGGCGAACCGCTTCCCGACAGAACGAAGGCCAATTGATATAGAATGAACGATCTCACTTCGCGTCATCATGAATGTTTGAAACCTGTCATAGATTTATTCTGTACTTCTATTCAGCCTACTCCTACTGATCCGGCCCCAAAGAAATGCAACACTCCCTCCCACCCATTTCGCAAAAAGCGCGGAATGGATGGGGGCACAGCGTTTCAAAACTTCTGGGCCGGATCAATAATTATTTTGCGCGTGGACAGAAGCGGCACTAACGCTGTCGCTGGGCGGCACGACCGCCAAAAATTCGAGCGTGTCGCCCGGTTGTGTCCGCGTCTCGCGGATTGTGCCGGACGGAAGTTCGAGTACGGAGTGCGCGCGTAAACAGCCTGATAGCCGCCATGGAGGCACCGCGCTCACCAGCTTCCTGATTCGATTCTTGCGGTCCAAATAGACGAGGTCGATGGGGAACCGCATCCAGAAAGTGTGAACGGCCTCACAAGGGCGTATCCACAAGCCCTCTCCGGGTGCAAGGCATTTACGCCCCAGCAGGCCCTTGTTGCGCTTTGCCGCGCTATCGGCCACCTCCATGCAGGTGGCGAGCACGGTATTGCGCGTCAGGTTTGATACTCGCAGAAAAACATCCTGGGGAGCCTGGCGGCGTGAAGCGAGGCGGTTCCGCAGCCCCAATGCGATCCAGCGGAACGGATTCATCCGGTTGCCTTAGATCCTTTCGCCTGTCAGTGGCCGCGCTAGGTGCGACCCTTGTTGAACTTTGCCTGCTGTCTGTACAGAACAGCCGGAAACTTTATTGAGGAGCGGGAGCAGGCGCAGGTGTGCTGCTGGTGCTCGTTCCACTCGACGCGCCAAAGTTACCTGAGGACGCATCAATCACCAGCGGCGTCTCCGGCTTCATGCTGTCGACCAGTTTCTCCACAGGCATGGTGGGCGGCGCTGGGGCTGGGGTATTGGCAGCGGTTTTGGCATCGGGGGTATGCATGGGTATGCCGGAATTGGGCGGCAGAAACTTGGCTGGAAACTTCAGCTCAGGCAACGGCGCTCCAGCCGGAATGGGAGCCACAATCTCCGGCGTCACAATCACGATCAGCTCGGTGTTCGCCTTGGTCTTCTGCATTGACTGGAAGAACTTGCCAAGAACCGGAATGTCTCCCAGGAAGGGTATCTTCATGAAAGTTTCTGACTCGGTGTTGTCCAGCAGGCCGCCGATGACGAAGCTTTGCCCGTCGGCCAGTTCGACCTCGGTCTTCACTTTCCTGGTGGTAATAGCAGGCACTTCAAATCCGGAGATTTCGACGGCATCGGAAAAGTCCAAGGCGCTCACTTCCGGGGCCACCTGAAGACGTATTGTTCCGCGGGGAGTAATGGTGGGAATAAAGTTCAGGCGAACTCCGTACTCCTTGAACATGATGGTAACCGTCGCCGCTGTGCCCGCTCCTCCTCCCTGAACGACAGGATAGGGATATTCTCCGCCGGCCAGGAAGCTGGCCTGTTTGCCGTTGGCCGCCAGCAGGTTGGGTTCGGCCAGAACCTGTCCACCGGTCTTGGTCGCTAGTGCTTGGATGTCGAAGCCAAAAGGAAGACTGCCAGGGTTCTCGACAAGGATATTCAGCTCATTTGATAAGGTGGCCTGAGGCCCTGGCGCTACATTCGTGATGCTGGGCGGAGAGAACTGTTGGGTTGTAATCCCCCCGACGGTGTTGAGCGCTCCTAGACTGACCAGGTTCATACCAAGCGAGATCGCCTTGGTGCGATCAACGCTGATAAAGCGCACCTTGAGAAGAATCTGCGGGTCGGAGGCCGGCACGCTGACATTGAGCAGGTTGACGACTTTGCCGCCAGTGGATGCGATCTTGACAGCGCGATCGGAACTGTTGAGATCCTTGACTGTGCCGCGAAGAAAGATTGCGCCGTTCTCCGAGCTGACCCGCAGGGAGTCGCCGGGAAGCTCTGCCTTGAGTTCGCGGCGGATGGCGTCCAGGTTGTCGTGCACAACAGACGCGCCAGCGCGCACCGTCACATTAAAGAACTGACGGCCGCCGCGCGAGTCCCAGATAATCAGAGTGGTTTCTCCAACGGCCTTGCCTTGCACCATGACCTCGTTTGGGCTTGTAGCGCGGACTTCGGCGATGTCACCCTGGCCAATGGCTACCCGCACAATTGGCAACGCACAATCGACCAGCAAGGTCTTGCCCACGGCGACAAAAAGCTCATTCGTCGAGTCCTGAGAAGAGGCGCCGGCGGGTTGAACAGGCGACGGTATGGTTTGAGCCCGCAAACCCGACCAGGCGCAGAGGACAAGAGACAATGCGCTGCAACATGCAATCGAAATGCCGGTCTTCGCTCTCACTGGTGTCCCCCGGGAGCAGCAAATTTTTCTTCAGTCTGTTTCGAGCCGTTGAGCACCACGATGGTAAAGAACCTGGGTGCGACTCTTTTTACGCGCCGCGTCTTTCCCGGTACTCCATTCTGAACCGCAAAGAGGTTACCCGTGTCCGTGCCGGGAACCGAGGCAACCTTTGTATCCAGCGGATTGCGCAGCACCAGCTGGATTTTCACCTGATTGCTGGCCAAGCTGAGTATCTCTGCTTGTTCCGGTGTGACCAGCAGGTTGACCACCTGCACTGCCTTCGCTTTGCCTTCAGCATCTTTTTGGAAATCGGTTCCCGCGGACAACACTTGAATGTTCTGCAGAAGCGTTCGCGACTCCGTGCCTCGCGCGGCATTTTGCTGGCCAGGAGGCGTGCCGGCAATAAGGACATCCACACGCATTCCGGGAGTCACAAATCCCGACACATTCACTACCTCGTCAACTTTAACGGCGCAGGCTCTCATGCCCTGGGGAATGGTGGCTGCCAATCCGCCGCCGGAACCGGCCGCGGCCAGGCGATTCTCGATAATGGGCTCACCCTCGTAGAGATCCGATAGAACACCCCTTCCAACGGCCTTGCTCTTGTCTTTTGCGAGGATAGATCCCTTGGGAGGCGTACCCGAAATCTCGACTGTTGTCAGATGGTCAGCGTTAAGAATGGTCCCTAATTTAATGTCTGATTTGGCTGCGACTACCAGGGTAGTGGCAGGCGGCTTAGCCGCGGCCGCCTGGTTGCGAATCAGGCGAACAACCAGATAAGTGCTTGCAGCGGCAATGAAGAAAGCGACAAGAAGGATCGCGAGTACTCTTCGGTTCATTTGGAGGCCTGTTTGAACTGGCTACCCGGCCAGCTTCGCCTTTCTGTCCCTTGTGGCAATGCCTCGCCAGAAGCCTGTTTCGATTCTTGTGGAAACAGGGATTGGCCGGGCAGACTGCCAGGCAAGTTTAACCGCCTGTTTAGTGTATTCCCTTCGTGCCGCATAGTAACGGCGGAAGCACTGTTACAGACAATGGAGGTATCAAGAGAGTTATGGGTTAAGCCCTTTTATATGTGATTCCGGAAGAGATTATAATTGAACTTTTGAAGGGGGACGACAGGGCCTCTCTCAGTGCTCAACCAGGCTGGGATTGCCTGTACGCAGCCTCCACGGAAAGACGAACCCAGGGGGCACGAGGGAGGAGATTCATCCGGTCATGAGGTCTTCCCCTATGATTACGCTTTTTTCCGAGCGACCGGAGCCGAACCGGCGGCCCTATTCCTTTCTGGTGTCGCTTCTGGCACATGGCGTTACGGTTGGACTGATATATATGGGGCTCGTCTCCGAGCCCATCGTCAACCCCCCAGCGCTCGCCCAAAAATATGAAGTGCGGCATATTGATCTACACACTCTTGAACCTCCGATGCAGCGCGCCGCCAGTAGCGGTATCGAACAACTCCGCTCGCATTCCGTTCAACAAAAGCTTCCGCCTGGGGGGAGTGCTATTGGGCAGCCGCCGGCGATGCGGCAGGTTGTGCTGGCCCCGCAAGGACCCCAGACGCTGCTCCAGCCGGATATCCCCAAGCCTGTAACGCTCACCCAGGAAATCCCTGTGCCGACAGTCGTAACCTGGATCGGTAAGAAGACTTCCGCCAAAAAACTGGTACCGCCTCTGCCGGCAAAGCCTGCAGTTGCCGACATACAGCCTTCAACCCAGTTGCCAAACGAAGAACCTAACCTGGATAGCATCGCATTGGCATCCACCGATCTGACTACCGTACTCCAACCGTTTGTTGCCAGCACCACGTCCCCCGTCGTGGTTCGCGGGCCGGAACCGGCGCCACCCGCTCCGGTAACCACCGCCCAAGGGTCTGCGCAGCCAACTCCCGCCGCGGTGATGTCGCTCTCTGATCTTCACATGGAGAACGGAGACGTCACGCTACCGCCTGTCAATGAATCGGCTTCCTCCAATTCTCTCGGGATGTTGGCGGCGGGACAGGTACAGGATTCGGCGCTGGCAGGGCAGGTCAATCCAGCCGACAAGCCGGGGGAGGCGGGTGCGGGACAGGGTGCAAGTAACGCCGGTGAATCGACAGATTCCGGCGCAGCCGCCCAGGGAGATGAAGCTGCTTCCGGACAAACTGCTTCTCCTCAAACTGGCTTCGGGCGCGGCCATCAACCTTCGGCCGCCCATATCTCGCTACCCCAGGATGGCCAATTCGGAGCCGTAGTGGTGGGCTCCACGCTGGAAGAAAGGTATCCGGAGACGGCCTCGCTGTGGAGCGGCAGGTTGTCGTACACCGTATATCTGCACGTTGGCCTGGCGAAGAGCTGGATCCTCCAGTACTCGCTTTCACGGGCTGACAACGCGGCTGCCGCGGGCAACATCACGCACATCGAGGCGCCCTGGCCGTATAACATCGTGCGGCCCAACATCCCGCCCGGCGCAGTCGATGCCGATGCCCTCATGATTCACGGGTTTGTGAATCAGGCCGGCCGCTTTGAGGCGCTCTCTGTCCTGTTTCCGCCCCAGTTTGCCCAGGCGC
>Ga0326728_10018124_pt1 | contig 13949 bp, 13 predicted proteins | sample MB3enrmetagenome_FD_207602 | JGI IMG/M metagenome (GOLD analysis project Ga0326728, IMG submission 207602) | Lab enriched peat soil microbial communities from McLean, Ithaca, NY, United States - MB31MN | ecosystem: Environmental > Terrestrial > Soil > Wetlands > Peat | place: USA: New York... | reverse complement strand
CGCGGCTCTCTTTTCCGAGAATAGGATAGCGGAGGCCGAAAAGGCCTGGTCCGGCATCCCCGATCCCGTCAAGAGGGAGGCGTACCTGTCCTTCGCCAGGGCCTACGAGGAACTGGACGCGACGGTCTCCGAGGCCGAAAAGGATTTGGCGCAAGCCAGGGCCGAGGAAGCGGTCTCCGCCGTGAAGCTCTCGCCCGCCCTTCCCCCGGTTCCCGCGGGCGTCGGGAGCCCCGACCCGCGATCCCTGCGCGCCCGCATGGAAAAGCTCGGAGAAGGGGCGGGAAAGATCCTCGCGGTCGAGGCCGTCGAGCAGGAGAAAGCGGCCGACAAGAGCCTAGCCTCGGCCCGATCGGCCAAGGTCAAGGAAGGAGCGACGCGCGCCGCCGAGGCCGCGGGGGGCTACTCCACGGCCCACAGACTCTATCTCGCGGCCTCGGATTGGGTACCCGCGACCGCCGAGGGGGCCGCGAGGACGGAAACGAAGGCCCAGGACGCGGAGAACCTCCACAAGTCGCTCCTTAAAGAATCCCTCCTCTCCTTCCCGAACCGGATGGGCGAAGTGTTCGCCCGGGCGCCCTCTCCCTCCGCGAGGATCGACGACAAGACCCTCCTGGCCTTCGCCGCGGAGACGGCTTCCATGATCTCGGGAGGCATTTCCGACTTCGAGACCACGGTGGCCAAGTACCCCGAGCTCCTCGACCAGGCCACGATCGATCGCCTCCGCGCCTCCGCCAAGGGCCTCTCGGCCCGCTTCGCGCGAATCGAGTCGGCCATCAAGGCGGTCAAGAACAGGGGCAAGCCGGTGATGCCTATCATCATCGGCATCTTCAACCCCGAGCCGGACGATCCCCAGAGGAGCCGCCCGGCCTCCTTCGCGGGAAGCTCCGCGGCCGGCCCCGAGTGGTGGTGGGGCATCGCGGACATCCCGAAAGGGGTTGCCCAGGACCTCGTCGTCACGATGAGCGACGCGAGGCCCGTGCGGATCTACGCGGCCGGACTCGGCCCCGACGGTAGGAAGCCTACCTCCGACCTCGTGAACCCTTTTTTCAAGGTCGGGAATTCCTGGCCGGTGCTCAACGCGGGAGAGCGCTTGAACGACGGGGTCTTCCACATCGAGATCGGGCCGGGACGCAACGAGCAGTACAGCGGCGTCGCGGTCGTCTACAAGTCCTTCATGATGAGGACGCGGTGAGCCGCGCGCCCGTTCCGCTCCGCACGGGTCGGGGCCTAGCGGCCTGCCTAGCGGCCTGCCTAGCCCTCGGATCGACGGCCCTACTCGGCGGATGCGTCCGCGGGGCGCAGCGGCGCATCGTCGTCGCGGCCGCGGAGATCCCGGCCGCCCTCGATCCCGTGCGCGCCGCCGGCCCCGCCGAGGAGAACGCCTGCGAACTCCTGTTCGATGGCATGGTCAACGTCGTGGCCAACGAGTCGGGCTCGGCGAGCCCGGTCCTCGGCCTCGCCGAGTCGATCTCGCAGGACCAATCCGACCGCGCGCTCTATCGCATAACGCTGCGGAACGCACGGTGGCACGATGGGCGCGAGCTGGATTCGGGGGACGTCGTCGCGTCCTTCGCGGCCTACGCCGATCCGGCCAACCGATCGCCCAGGCGCGAGTACCTCATCGGTCTCATCTCCTCCGTCGAGCCCGACGGGAAGCTCGGCGTCCTCGTACGCTTCAAGGAGCCTATCGCCGAATTCCGGGCCTATTACGTCCTGGCCTTCAAGATCATCCCGCGCGAATACCGCGGCAATGCTTTCCCCTCGGACCACGGCGGGACCATGGGCGCGGTCTTCTCATCGGCCCCCGTCGGCACGGGGCCCTTCCGCTTCCAGTCGCGCAAGGACGACCGCATCGTCTTCGTCGCCGAGGCATCCTCCTGGCGCGGCGCTCCCGCCTCGTCGGGCATAGAGCTCCGCCGCATCCCGGAGACGCGGGAGAGGATTCGCGCATTCCTCAGGGGCAAGGCCGATATAATCTTCGATACCGGCCCCTTGGACCGATCCGAGCTCGAGCGAGCCGGCGACGTAATGGTCCAGTCCTTCATGCCCCACGCCTTCTACGCCGTAGCGGTCAACCTCCGAGATCCGCTCCTGGCCAAGGACGAGGCGCGCAGGGCCCTGGTGCAGGCGATCGACCGAAGGTCTGTCCTCCCCGGCGTGACCGACCGCTCCATGGGCATCGAACTGAATTGCGGGCCCTTCCCCGACGACCTCCTTTCCAAGGTCCTGCCCGAGTATTTCCACCAAGGCTTCCCGGATCGGCTGCCCTGGAACCCCAGCAAATCGGCTCGCCTGGCGGCGGCCTCCGGCCTCGCCGCGCTCGGGGCCGGCCCGGAGCCCAAGGAGCTCAGGCTGATCGTACCCTCCTCCTGGGGCGACTTCGGCGTCCGCCTGGCCGCGGGCATCGAAGCGCAGCTCCGCGCCTCGCGCATACCGGTTCGAAGCGAGGCCCTCCCCGACGCTTCCTACGAAGCCAACCTGGAGAACCGCGACTTCGACCTCGCCCTCGTCCTGCGCGAGGGCTACGACAATCTCTTCTCGGGAATATCCTCGCTCTATCGGAGCGACTCGCCCGAGAACGAGACCGGCGTCTCGAGCTCCGCCCTCGATAGGCTCCTCACCAGCCGCGATTCGGCGGTCGAAGTCACCGCCTGGCTGCGGGACACGCTTGCGCTGCACGACCTCGTGTCGGAGCTCGCGCCGTACATTCCCCTGTTCACGATCGAGAAGGACATCTTCTACCGCGGCTTGCGCGGCTTCGTAATCGCCTCCGACAATCCCTTCCTCACGGCCGAGCGCTGGTCCATCGCCGATTAGCGCGCTTTACGAAAGCGCCCGTCATCGCCTATCATTCAGCCATGACGACCGTTTTATCGCTCGGCGGTTCCATCGTCGCGCCCGAAGGCCCCGATCCCGCCTTCCTCAAGTCCTTCATGGATCTCGCGCGCGAGCACCTCGCGGCCTCGCCCGAGCGCAGGCTCATCATCGTCGTCGGGGGCGGCGGTCCCGCCCGGCTCTGGCAGCGCGCCTACCGCGAAGCGGGGGGGCCTGCCGAGGAGCACGACGCCCAGGACTGGATCGGCGTGATGGCTACGCGACTCAACGCCCAGCTCGTCAAGGCGCTGCTCGGCGAGCTCAGCCCGCAGGATGTGGTCGTCGATCCGACCTCCGTGTCGATCTTCATGGGGCGAGTCCTCGTGGCGTCGGGATGGAAGCCCGGCTTCTCCACCGACTACGACGCGGTACTCCTCGCCGAGCGCTTCGGCGCCGAGCGGGTCCTCAACCTCTCCAACATCGCCAAGGTCTATACCGACGACCCGCGCGTCGACCCCGACGCGAAGCCCATCGATTCGATCTCGTGGGCCGACTTCCGGAAGATAGTCGGCGACGAATGGAGCCCGGGCAAGAACACGCCCTTCGATCCCGTCGCGACGAAGAAGGCGGCCCAGATGGGGCTTACGGTGATCTGCGCCGCGGGTCGCGACCTCGACAACCTGCGTCGCATCCTCGAGGGGGAGAGCTTCGTGGGGACGACGATAGGCCCGAATTGAGAACCCGCGCGGCTCGAAGGAGGCTTTAAGATGGTCATCATGGGCCGCTCGACGCTCTGCCTCGCGATCGCCCTGCCCGTCCTTCTCCTCGCGGGCTGTCCTCTCGTCTCGGACTATCCCCTCTCGGACCCGAAGGCCGCCCGCATCGATTCCTCCCTCCTCGGGAGCTGGAGGATCGAGGGCCAGGACGCGAACGATCGCGGCAGTTTGACCTTATTCCCCTTCGACGAGCACGAGCTCGTCGGCGTGGCGCGGGAAGAGAAGACAGGCAAGCTCGAAGCCTTCCGCGCCTTCGCGACGGAAGTCCGGGGAGAGCGCTTCCTGAATGCCAGGGAATTGGGCGGGGGCTCCGCCGGCTGGTACATCCTCAACTACCGCCTCGACGGGCAGAAGCTTCTCCTGCGCCCCGTCGACGACGGACTCTTCCGCGAAGCCAAGGTCTCGAGCTCGGCCGAGATACTCGGCCTCGTCGAGTCGGGGCTCGACGACCCGAAGCTCTACGCCGCAAAGGAAAGCGGGGTTTCCGTCGACATGGTTTTAACGCGAGCCGAGGACTGAGCGCTTATCGTCCGCCGTACTGTACGCGGGGCGAGCTCCGGGACTATATTCGCCCCGACATGCTGAGCGAAGAAGAGAGCGGAGAATACCTCGCCATACTGCGCGCCGAGCTCGTGCCGGCGCTGGGCTGCACGGAGCCGATAGCGGTCGCCCTCGCGGCGGCCCGGGCGCGCGAGGCCCTCGGGAAGAAGCCCGAGCGCGTGGCGGTCCGCTGCAGCGGAAACATCATCAAGAACGTCAGGGGCGTCGTCGTTCCGAACACGGGCGGGCTCAAGGGAATCGAGGCCGCGGCCCTCGCCGGCATCGTCGGCGGGGACGCCTCGCGCCTCCTGGAAGCGCTCGAGAGCCTGAAGCCCGGGGATCTCGCCGAAGTGGGACGCCTCCTCGAGGCGGGCGCCTGCGAGGTCCGGCTCGCGAAGGGCGTCGATCCGCTCTACATCTCCGCCAGAGTCTACGCCGGCACCGAGAGCGCCGAGGCGGTGATCGCCGGATCGCACGCGAACATCGCCGCGGTCTACAAGGACGGGAAACTGGTCTCGGGCGCCGAATGCCGATCGCACGCGAAGGGCGAGGCCGAGCAGCCGGACGATCCGCTCACGGTTCGCGGCATCCTCGAGTTCGCGGAGAGCGTGAGCCTCGAGGCCCTGCGTCCCGTCATCTCTGAGCAGATCCGCCTCAACACCGCTATATCCGACGAGGGGCTGCGCAACCATTACGGCGTCGACGTCGGCAAGACGCTCATGAAGCTCAGGGGCGGCGATCCGCGCGCGCGCGCCGAGGCTCGGGCGGCCGCGGGCAGCGATGCGCGCATGAGCGGCTGCGCCCTGCCCGTCGTCATCAATTCCGGATCGGGCAACCAGGGCATGACCGCCTCGCTTCCCGTCATCGAGTGCGCCTCGTCGTACGGATCGAGCGAGGGAAAGCTGTACCGCGCCCTGGTGCTCTCGAATCTCGTCGCGATCCACCAGAAGCGGAAGATCGGGAAGCTCTCGGCCTACTGCGGCGCCGTGAGCGCGGCCGCGGGCGCCGGAGCCGGCATCTGCTACCTCCGCGGCGGCGGCTACGACGAGATCTCGGCCACGATCGTCAATACCATCGCGACGATAGGCGGCATGGTCTGCGACGGCGCCAAGCCCTCCTGCGCGGCCAAGATCGCGCAGGCCGTCGACGCGGCCTTCCTCGCCCTCGACCTCTCGGGCTCCGGCAAGGTCTTCGCCTCCGGCGAGGGCATCGTCAAGGGAGACGTCGAGAGCACCATCGCGAGCGTCGGCAGGATGGGCTCCGTGGGGATGAAGGGCACCGACGAGGAAATCCTCTCGATCATGACCTCGCCGGAGGAGCCTTAAGGACGGCGACTAGGGTTTAGGGGCCGGGGCTGAAGCGGGAGAGGCCGGCGCGGCCGATTTCGACTGCGCCTGATCGAGCTGGGCGAGGAGGGCTTCGTAGCGCTTCCCTTCCTCGACCTCGCCCGTCTTCGGCGCGAGCTCGATCAAGGAGGAGAGGGCCTTCCTCACCGAGACCGTGTCGTCGTCGGCGAGGGCCGAGTCGAAGGAGCGGCGCCAGTAGTCCCATGCCTCGGCGTCCTTCCCGAGCTTGGCCGAGAGGCCCGCCGCCGCGGCCAGGTCGAGGGGCACGGCCCTCGCGTTCTCGCCGCGCTTGTCCGCGTCCAGGGCGCCGAGCGCCGCGGCCAGGGCTTCCTGGGCCTTGCCGGAGGCCGCGAGCGCCGCGGCCTCCGCGTAGCGGTTCGCCCCGAGCTCGGACCACCTCTTCGCCTTGAGGTTGAGCGATTCCGCCTTCGAGAAGTCGGCGAGGGCCTCGACCCGGCGTCCGAGGGCGGCCTTCGCCACGCCCCGGTCGTGCAGGGTAACGGCGAGGGCCTTCGTGTCCTTCGCGCCGGAGTCGGCGAGGACGACCGCCTCCCCGAAAAGGGCGAGCGCGCCCGCCTTGTCCCCCTTCGCGAAGGCCACCTCGCCCAGGCCCGCCTTGGCGATCGCCTGGGCGGGAGCGGATCCCGCCATGCGGCCGTAGTCGAGCGAGTCCCGGTACTCCCTCTCCGCCGAGTCCGCGTCCCCGGCCCCGAGGTAGGCTCGGCCCATCGATGCCTGCGCGGCCGACGCACCCTCGAGATCGTCGACCGCCTGGCTGGCGGAGAGCGATTCGCTGTAATACTGCAGCGCCTTCGCGTAGAGAGCCTTGGCCAAGTATCCGTCGCCCAGCTTGGCGAGGTCGGCCGCATTGTTCTTGGCCTCGAGCACGGCGTCGGGCGCCTTGGGGGCCGAGGAGCAGGAAACGCCGGCCGCCGCCAGAGCCAGAGCCAGAGCCAACGCAGCGAGGCGAGCGAATAACGATAGTCGAGCTAGCTTCATTCGAACTGCCCCTCCCTCATACTCTGGCTCTGGGGCTGCCGCTCGACGCGATCGGGTATCCCGCCCTTGAGCAGGGGATTGTTCTTGAGCCCGATAAGCACGTCCTGGGCCTGCTTGATCGCGGTCCTGCTCTCGTCGAGGGTCACGGCTATCGAGGGCATCTCGTCGCTCAGGCTGCCCGTGATGTCCTGCAGGTTCTTGAGCGTCTTCTGCATCTCGACGAGGCTTCCGTTGATGCTGTTGTAGAGCTCGTTCTTGTCGTCGAGGATGGTCTTGATCGAGCCCTTCGCGTCGAGGAGCCTGGGCACGAGCCCCGTCGGGTCGCGGATCGCGTCTGTCGTGGCCTCGAGGTTCTTGGATATCCTCTGGATATTGGCGACGGCGCCCGAAGCGTCGTTCACGATCGATCCGAGCGGGCCCGAACTCTCGCCGGCGAGGGCGCGATTGATCTCGGTGAGCGTGCGATTGACCGTAACGACCGTCTTGTTCGCGTTTTCGATGAGGGGGTTCACGCCGGCGAGGAGCCGGGTGATCGTGTCGTCCTTGACCGGGATGTCGACGAGGCCCCGCTCGACGAGGTCCTTCCCCTCCTCGGAGTCGGCTAGGGGGATGAAGCTTCCCGGCTCGGCGAGCTTGTCGCCCTTGCCCGGGTGGAAGAGGAGCTGCGTGCCGAGTCCGATGGGCGAGGTGACCATCTCGAGGATCGAGTACTCCTTCACCTTCGGGTAGTAACTGTCGTAGATGACGAACTCGGCGTCGACCTCGTTCTCCGCGTTGAGCCTCACCTTGGTCACCTTGCCTACCTGGAAGCCTCGTATCATGATCGCCGCTCCGGGCGAGGCGCCTGCGGCGGAGGCGAAGCGGGTCTGGAAGCGTATGTCCTTGGCGAACCAGCGCTGGTTCGCCCCGAGGAGGATGATTCCGGCGGCGAGAAAGCCCGCAGCAACGATGACGAAGAGGCCGACGATCTTGTCGGCGTACTTGATCCTGAATTTCATGGCTCGTCCTTCTTCCCGCTATCGGGCTCCTCGTCGGGGTCTGTTACGTCGTTGATTATATCGCCGAGGCTCCCGATCGGTCGCTCGGCGTCCTCCGACTTCTTCCAGGGCTCGGCGTTCGATTCCTCGGGCACGAAGTCCTCCGCTAGGGCCGAGGCCCAGGCGCCCGCGAGGCTATCCGCCCAGGCCGGCTTCTCGGCGCGGATCCGCGGCTTCAGCCTTCCCGTCACCGCGCGCAGGGCCGGATCGGTCCAGGCTACCGCCTCGTCGTAGGCGCCGACCGCCGCAAGCTTCCCCCCTCGGAGCACGGCGATCCTGTCCGCGCAGCGCGATGCGAAGTCGGAGAGAGCGCTCGTCACAAGGATGCTGCGCCCCCGCTCCTTCAACGCCGCGACGAGGTCTATGACCCGCGAGGCGGAGCCCTCGTCCAGGTCCGAGGTCGGATCGTCCATGAACAGGAGCTCCGGATCGAGGACGAAGGCGCGGGCGAGTCCGATGAGCTTGCGCTCCCCCAGCGAGAGCTCGACGGGCCGGACGTAAAGATCCTGGTCGTAGCCGACGAGCTCGGCGGCGCGGCGGACCGCCCGGTCGAGCTCCGCCTTCCCCCAATCGGGCCTATGGAGCCGCGCCGGCAGGGCGAGGTTGTCGTAGAGAGTCTGGTTCGCCCAGAGCGCCGCTTCCTGGAACACGAAGCCGGAAGACTTCCGGAAGGCCGCTTCCTCGCGCTCGCCCATGCGGGCGAAGGACTTGCCCCTATACAGGACTTCGCCTGCGGTCGGCAGGGCTATGCCCGCCGCCGTCTTGACGAGGACCGACTTGCCGGAGCCCGCGCTGCCCATGATGAAGAGGGTCTCGCCCTTCGCCAGGGAAAGGTCGATCTCGCGGAGCACTTCGAAGTTGCCCCGGACCGTGCGCAGGCCGCGCAGCTCGATCTCGGGCGCTTCGGGCGTCTCGCTCGTCTGGGCCATGCTCATCTCAGGTACTGGACCGCCGTCATGATGACGTCCGCGAAAATGCAGAGCATGAAGCTCGACCCGACTGCCTTGATGCCCGCGACGGGCACCTCCGTGCTCGAGCGCTCCACGTCGAAGCCGCGATACAGCGAGACGACGGAGATGATGATGCCGAACACGAGGCTCTTGAGCAGACCCGAGAAGAGGTCGCCGGGGGCGAGCGCCGCGATGAGGTTCCGGGAGTACTCGGAGAAGCTGATCGGCCTGAGGAGCTGCACCACGACGAAGGAGCCGAGGAGCCCGAAGATATTGAAGTACAGGTAGAGGATCACTAGCGAGGAAACGACGCCGAGGAAGCGCGGGGCGGCGAGGTAGGATATGGGGTTGATGCCCACGGCCACGTAGGCCTCGAGCTCGTGGCTCACGGCCATGCCGCCCAGCTCGGTCGCGATGGCCGTGCCCGAGCGCGCGATGACGATGAAGGCGGTGAGGAGAGGACCGAGCTCCTTGGCTATCACGACGATGAGGACCGTGTACATGAGTTTGCCCTGGCCGAATTCGGAGAGGAGGGAGGAGCCGATGATGTTGATGGCCGCTCCGATGGAGAGGGCCATGGCGGCGGTTATGCCGAGGGCCTCGACCCCCGTGAAGAGTATCTGCATCACGAGGACGTGGAAGCCTACCTGCCGCCGGCGGAACAGGAGGACGGACTCCTTCATCACCTGGGCGAAGAAACCCATGGCGTACATGAAGTCGTCGAAGCGCTTGAGGACGGCGCGGCCCAGATTGGCGAGCATCACCATAGTATCGGCTGATGCGCGCGCCTCCTTCAACCATCCCGCGCGGGACTTGTCCATGCGGGCCTCCCCCGGATAGGCTTCCGCCCGCATGAGAATCCCCAAGAGCGCCCTCAGGGCCGACGGCCTCCTCTTCCTCACCGCTATCATCTGGGGCTCCGCCTTCTCCGCCCAACGCAGCGGCATGGAGAGCATCGGCCCCTTCGCCTTCAACGCCGTCCGCTTCGCCGTCGGCGCCCTCTCCGTCCTGCCCCTCCTCGTCCTCATGAAGCGGCGCCGCGGCCCCGCGGCCCCCTCGGGCGGCCCCAGGCCGAGCGCCGGGCGCAAGCTCGCCTACTCGGCCGTCACGGGAGCCGTGCTCTTCGGGGGCACGAGCTTCCAGCAGGCCGGCCTCGTCACGACGACGGCGGGCAACGCGGGCTTTATCACGGCCCTCTACGTCGTCCTCGTGCCCCTCGTCGGCATCGCCTTCGGCCGGAAGTCCGGGCTCCGCATCTGGGCGGGAGCGGTTATGGCCCTCGCGGGCCTGTACATCCTGTCGATCGGTTCCGGCTTCGCCATCTCGCGCGGGGACGCCCTCGAGCTGGCCGGGGCCGTATTCTGGACTCTGCACATACTCGTGGTCGCCCGCTTCGGCCGGCTCATGGACGGCCTCGAGCTCGCGCTCGGGCAGTACCTCGTCTGCGCCCTGCTGAGCCTCTGCGGGGCCCTCGCCTTCGAGCCCGCACCCTTCGCGGGTACCCTCGCCGCGGCCCTGCCCATCCTCTACGGCGGCGTCATGTCCACCGGCGTGGGCTTCACCCTCCAGATCATCGCCCAGCGCGACGCCCACCCGGCCCACGCCTCCATCATCATGGCCCTCGAGTCCCTCTTCGCCGCGATAGGCGGCATCATCCTCCTGGGAGAGCCCCTCACATCGCGGCTCGCGGTCGGCGGCGTCCTCATGCTCGGAGGCACGATCCTGTCCCAGCTCGAGCCGCCGGCGGAGAGCGCGGCAGTCTGAAGAACCGGAATTCCTTTTTTCTATTTCTTAACGCGATCCTAACCGCGGATTGATCGCGGCAGGGGGTACTGGGCGGACAAAGGAGTCATCGATGAAGGTACTTCGCCGGCCCCTCTTTCGCGCGCTTCCGATCTTAGTAGCCCTCCTCAGCCTCGCCCGCCTCGTCGGCGCCGAGGAGCTGCAGCTCGTCTACACTTCCGACGCCCACTTCGGCATCACCCGCCCGCACTTCAGGGGCGCCGACAACGTCGACGCCCTTACCGTCAACAAGGCCCTCGTAGAGAGGATCAACGGCCTCTCCGCCGCGGTCCTGCCCGCGGACGGCGGACTGGGCCAGGGCGCGGCCGTCGGGCCCGTCGACTGCCTCATCGAGACGGGGGACATCGCCAACCGCGAAGAAGGCGCCGGCGACAAGGCGATCCAGAGCGCGACCGTCTCGTGGCGGCAGTTCACCGAGACCTACATCGAGGGCCTCCAGTTAAAGGACCGTGCCGGACGGAAGGCCGAACTCCTCCTCGTGCCGGGCAACCATGACGTCTCGAACGCGCTCGGCTCCTACAAGGTCATGACGCCGCCCAAGGACCCCGCGGCCCTCCTGGGCATCTACAATATGATGCTGAAGCCCGCCGAGCCCAAGACCGCCGCCACCCTCAATGCGGCGAAGGACCGCGTGAACTACTCGCGCGACATCGCCGGACTGCACTTTATCTTCGTGCAGATGTGGCCCGACCTCGCGGGCCGGGCCTGGATCGAGGCCGACCTCGCCAAGGTAGGGAAATCGACGCCGGTGCTCCTTTTCACCCACGCGAATCCCGAGCTCGAGTCGAAGTACTTCACGAACCCCAACGGCGCCCACGACATGAACTCGAAGGACAAGTTCGAGAACGTCGTCGACGTCATTTTCAAAAGCGGCGCCAAGGTCGACGACCCCAGCGTCGCCGAGCAGCGCGACCTCGCCGCCTTCCTCAAGAGGCACCCCAACGTCGTCGCCTACTTTCACGGCCACGTCCACCTCAACCAGTTCTACACCTGGATCGGGCCGGACAAGGATCTCGCCCTCCCCGTCGTCTCCGTCGACTCGCCCATGAAGGGAATCATCTCCTCGGCCGACGAGAAGAAGCTTTCCTTCCAGCTCATCACCATCGACACCGAAGCCAAGCTGATGACCGTCCGCGAAGTGCTGTGGAACGCCGATCCCGCGAACCCCGCCGCCCCGCTCGCCTTCGGCGGCAGCGAAACCATCTCGCTCCTCCCGCGAAAGTGAGGGCGCTCCTCCCCCGAAATGAAAAGGCCCTCCCTTGCCGGGGGGCCTTTTTCGCGCCGAAATATCCTTTGTGCCTTGGAGGAGGCGCCCCCTTTCCCCTATACTTTCAATTATGCCCCACATCGAATGGACGAGCGCGCTGGAGCTCGGCATCCCGGAGATCGACCGACAGCACCGCTCCCTGGTAGATCTAGCGAACAGGCTCTTCGAGGCGCTCAAGGACGGAAGGACTACGGAAGAGGCCGCCAAGGCCGTAGCCGAGCTCTTCGCCTACTCGGCCACCCACTTCGCGGACGAGGAAGCCTACTTCGCCCGTTTCAACCTCCCGGACTACGATCGGCACGAGGAGACGCACCGCAGCTTCATGGCCCGCGTATCGGACTTCGAGGACCGGCTCCGCTCCGACGATCCCGCCCGCCTGAGCGAGCTCCTGGCCTTCACGGAAGGCTGGATAAAGCGCCACATCGGCCGCGAGGACCGCGCCCTTGCGCGCATCGCCCTCAGGCGGGGACGGGGATAGGTGGGATGGTCCGAACGAAGGCTGGATCCGGGATCTGCCGCAAGCTCGCCTGCATCGCACTGTTACTTTATCTCGCGCCCTGTGCGGGGCTGCACGGGGAGGCCAGAACGGTAAAGGTCGGGATCTTCCAGGCCTCGCCCATGGTCCTCATCGAGGGCGACAGGCCCGACGGCCTCTTCATCGACCTCCTCGAGCATTTCTCCCGGACGCTCGGCTGGAAGCTCCAATACGTTCGAGGCACCTGGAACGAATTGCTGAAAAAGCTGGAGAAGAGAGAGATCGATCTCCTCCCGTCGATAGGCTACACGGAGGCTCGCGCCCGGATATTCGACTTCAGCAAGAATCCAATATACATCGACAGCGGCGTCGTGTTCACCGCGCGCGGAACCGTCATCCATACGATCTTCGACCTCGCGGGGAAGAGAATCGCCGCGCTCAGAGGGAGTACCTTCACGTCCGCGTTCTCCGACTTTGTCGCGTCCTTCGGCATACGATGCGAGATCGAGCTCACCGACGACAACGAGGAAGTAATGCGGAGGGTCTCGAAAGGCGAAGCCTTTGCCGGAGTGTGCATCTATTCCCTGGGCAACGAGCTCGCCAAGGAATATCCGGTCGCCGTCACTCCGATCAGCTTCTCCCCGATCGCCCTGGAATTCGCCGTCCCGAAGGGCATGAACGGCGACCTCGTCGCGGGCATAGACGGGCTGATGGAGGGCATGATCGACGACCCCGCCTCCGCCTACAGCCGCTCCTTCGAGAAGTGGACGATCGAGCGCCAGCCCGCTCGCATCCCTTCATGGCTGTGGGCCGGCGTGGTACTGATCCTATCCGCCGGACTGCTGCTCGCGGCGGTCTCCTTGATCCTGCGGCGCCAGGTGCGGCTCAAGACGGAGCACCTCCGGATCGAGATATCCCAGCACGAAGAGGCCGAAGGAAGACTGGCTCAGGCGCTCGAGGAAAACGAAACCCTGATCCGAGAGCTCTACCACCGGACGAAGAACACGCTCCAGCTGATCCGCAGCTTCATTTCGCTCGAGGCGCTCGAGCTCGCGCCCACCGTCGATATCGCCCGCCTCGTACAAAAGACGAAGGACCGAATAGACGTCATAGCCCTCGTGCACCAGATGCTCTACAAGTCGCACGATCTCTCCCGCATTTCCGTTAAGAAATACATTCAGGAAATGGCGACGCTGATCCTTCGGAGCAACGAGATAGCCAAGGGGAAGATAGCCCTCGACGTCGCGGTCGACGATCGCGAGGTCCTTCTGGATACGGCGATCCCCTTCGGCCTGATCCTCAACGAGCTGATCACCAATTCGATCAAGCACGCTTTCCCCGGGAACCGATCGGGACGCATTTCGATCGTGATGACGAACAAAGGCGCCGACCTGCTCCTTCTTGAATACCGGGACGACGGCGTAGGCCTTCCCGACGACTTCGATCTCCGGGCGCAAAAGACCTTCGGCACGAGGCTGCTCGTCAAGATAGCGGAGGACCAGCTCAAAGGCGAGATAGCGATCGAGAAAGGCGATGGTCTCCGGTACGTCCTGAAGATTCCCACGAATCTCTATGAAGCGAGGGTTTAGATGGACAGAAGAATATTGATCGTCGAGGACGAGATCGTATCGGCGATGGCGCTGAAAATGACGCTGGACGAAATCGGCTATAAAGTGATCGGCACCGTGACAAGCGGCGAAGAAGCCATCGAATGGGCGAAGCGGGAGCGCCCGGATATCGTCGCGATGGACATCCGCCTATCCGGAAAGATGGACGGCATCGACGCCGCCTCGAGGATCATGGAGGAAACGGGCGCGGGGATAGTATTCATGACGGGTTACGATGATGAGGGGACGAAAAACAGGGCCCTCGCCCTGAGGCCCCTCGGCTTCCTGGACAAGCCCATAAACAAGTCGCGATTCGAACGGTTCAAGTAATCCCG
>Ga0326728_10018122_pt1 | contig 13949 bp, 13 predicted proteins | sample MB3enrmetagenome_FD_207602 | JGI IMG/M metagenome (GOLD analysis project Ga0326728, IMG submission 207602) | Lab enriched peat soil microbial communities from McLean, Ithaca, NY, United States - MB31MN | ecosystem: Environmental > Terrestrial > Soil > Wetlands > Peat | place: USA: New York... | reverse complement strand
GAGCGCTGGAGTGATTCTCGGACACATCGTCGCTCACGAAATGGGCCACTTGCTGTTGGGCGTCAGCAGCCATTCAGTGAACGGCATCATGCACGTCCCCTGGAAGCTGAAAGAGCTAGAGATTATCGGGGAAGGACGGATGGCGTTCATGCCAGCAGAAGCAGCGGCAATGCAGATGAATGTTCGAGCGCGATTCCACGCGGCGCAGGCGACAGAAGAGGTACTCGTTCCCAGAACTTAGCAAGGGGCTAGCGGAGCTGTCACGGGTGTCGCCGGAAGCATGGGAGTGTCGAACCGCGACAGGAATCCGGCTCTCTCAGAGCAGTAGTCGAATTTTCGATTTGGCCGTTCTACGAACAGGCGCCGTACCGCCCGGATCTCCGGTCACAAGCCGGGAGTTAGCCGCCGCTGCCAGGGCCGATCAACATGTGCTCGGTTGAGAACCACGCGGGGCTCAGGTTCTGACCGTTATTGCAGCTTCGCGTATTCCGCCTTGGCTACCTTCAGGATGGGGATGTCGGGGTCGGCGTCTTTCCAGATCGTGAGGAAATCTTTGTAGGCAGTTTTCGCTTTGGTGTCGCCCTGCATGGCGTATGCCCGAGCAAGACCCAGCCGGGCTAGTGCCCCCCACGGGAAGTTCATCACCACTCCTCGGTGGTCAATGAATTTCTGAAATTCCGCTGCCGCTCGGTTGCCGTCGTGGAGTATGAGATAGGCTTCGCCACGCAAATAAACGGGGCACTGCGTACCCGAGCTGAGTTCTATCGTGCTCGCCACCTTCAATAGTTCGATTGCCCGGTTCGGGTCTTTGCGCTCCAAGGCGACGGCTGCCCGGATCGTGGGCAGCCAATACCTCTGCACCAGTGTGTCCACCGGGAAGGTTTTGTCGAGTTCGGCCGCTAGCTTCTCCGCCCCTGCCGTATCGCCGGCCCGCCCCAGGGCCACCGCGGCCATGGTTCGCGCATAGCTGTTCGGGGCCAGCTTCACTGCCGCATTGGCCTCGGCACGCGCCTGCTCCCGATTTCCCGACTCCACCTCGCGCAGCGCTGCCTCTGCCTGATAGGCTGCCGCACTCTCTTTGGCGTCGTTGTGCTGGGCTGAATCCATCGCCCGCCCGGTCAGCTCGTGCGCGTTCTTCAGCTTGCCGTACCAGCCTTCCGTGTCCGCTTGCGAAGCCAGCAACAGGTATTCCGCGCCCGCCTTGCCCATGGCGGCTGAGACCATCTGCGCCATCTGCGCTGTATCGCCCTTCAGAAAAGCCAATACGTAACGGTTCGGGAGTAGCCACTCGCTCTCCAGCTTGCGCTCCTCCGCCTGCTTGTACACCGCCTCCGCTTCATCCAACCGGTTGAGGGTCGTGTAGGTGACGCCGAGGTTGATATAGTTGGCCATATTACTTGGATCCAGGCGCAGCGCCTCCTGAAATTCCTCCAATGCCTTTTCCCCGTTTCCCAAGTCGCGGGAAATAAGTCCCAGAAATACGTAAGGAATGTCGTCTCTTGGGTAAGTCTGCTGCCAAAGTTCGAAGGTCCGCGCCACCTTCTCCAGCTCTCCCGTCGCGCACAGAAAGTAGGTTCCTTCAATGAAGAACTGCTCCCGTTCGCTTACCTTCTCCCGTAGCTCATAAGCTTTGCGTGCATTTTCGGCCGCCCGCCCCGTTTCGTTGCGCTCGTAGTAGAGACTTGCCATAGCTCCGTAGGCGCTTGCAAAATTCGGATCAAGTTCCGCCGCCCGTTTGTAGAAGGGCAGCGCGGCCGTGTGCCCCTTCGTATTCCACGTCTTCCCTCCCAGGCTGTAGGCTTTCAGTGCCTCCAGCGATGGCGTCGTCGCTTCGTCCACCGGCGTGGCGTATTTCTGCACCGAGCTGAGCGACTCGCCCAGTTTCCTCCGCAAACTGACTGCCGCAACGTCCAGAGCCTTGAGCACCGCTTCCTTGCCCGCCGCCTGCTCCTGTGCTTCCGCCAGCACGTCCCCCGTGTCGCAGTTCACTGCCTTCAGGCCAATCACGTACTGGCTGCCTAGCTCCGCAATCGACCCCGCCAGCATGGCCTTGCTGCTCGTGCGCTGGCAGACCTCGCGGGTAACGTTCGCCGTTAGGGGTTCATCGGGTGAACGGCCCATCAGCTTCAAGGTCTCATTCACCTTGCGCTCGGAAACCAGGTTGAGAAAGGGTGATTGCTCAAGCTGCACCGAGAGTCCCTGCTTCAGCGTGTCGTCGAAAACACTGTCGCCCGTAGTGTTGGTGAAATCGGAGAGGACTATGGAGTCTTTGTCCGTCAGTGGCTTGGTTTGATGCGAGCGGTAGTACAATCCGCCGGTGACGAGCACGGCAGCCAGCAACAGCATCAGCATCAGACGAAGCCGGCGTTTTCGCGAGGCCTGCCGGGCGATCTTCTCACCCGGTTCTTGCCGTATCCGCTCCAGCGCGGTCTGTAACTCGGCCGCGGATTGCCACCGCTCGGCCGGGTCGCTCGCCAACGCCTTCGCGATCACTGGCGCCACCCCGGATGGCGACGCGTCTCTCGCCAACTCGGCCAGCACCCGTCCGAAGGAGTAGATGTCGGATCGCGCATCGAGCGGCTCACCACGCGCCTGCTCTGGCGACATATACCCGCTCGTTCCCGTCACCGCCGATTGCGCCACGGCCCCGTCTTCCTGGCTCACCGGCTTCGCTAGGCCGAAGTCCGTCAGCTTCGTCTGTCCTGAACCGGTCACGAACAGGTTGTCCGGTTTGATGTCGCGATGCACGATCCCCTGCCCGTGCGCGACCGCGAGAGCCCGGGCAACCTGGATCGCGATCTCGAAGAATTCGGCCTCGCTCACCCGGCCCCGCGCCATCCGCGCTCGCAGCGGCTCGCCTTCGAGAAACTCCATCGCCAGGAAGGACCGGCCCGACGCTTCCCCCATCTCATACAGCGTGCAGATGCCGGGGTGATTCAAGGCGCCGATCATGCGCGCCTCGCGGCGCATTCGCTCCAGCGCCGGCGGATGCGCCGCCGACTCCTCGGGCAGGAACTTCAACGCCACCACCCGGCCCAGCGTCAGGTCCTCGGCCTTGTACACCACCCCCATGGCTCCCCGCCCGGCCTCCGCCACGATCCGGTAGTGCGAGACCTCCGCACCCGGAACCAGCAGGGGGGATTCCTGGGCAGCGGCCTCCAGCTTGCCGATGAACCGGTACCCCTTGCGCGGGAGCGTCTCGATATAGCGCGGCGTGGCAGCTGTGTCCAACAGCGCTTCGCGGAGGCGTTTCACTGCCGAGTTCACGCTGTGCTCAAACTCGACCACGGTGCCGTGCGGCCAGAGGCGTGCCTGGATCTCCTCGCGGGTGACCAGCTCGCCCGGCCGATCGAGCAACATGGCCAGGATCGCGAGGGACTGGTCGGGCACACGAAGCCGGGTCCCGCCCTTGCGCAGTTCGCGGGAAGAGAGGTCGAACGCGAACGTGCCGAAACGAACTGGACGTACGGCCCCTGCGGCAGCCATACAACCTCGCCTTACATTACCGCCAACGGGCGCGCGTGACAAGCCGCATTCAACAGCTTAATTCAAGTGTTTTGAAGCGCTTGCGGTGTGACTTCGATGTCAGCGAAGTCTTAGCCGCCGTGCATCGAGTTTGCGCCGCTGCTGGCTCAGTGTCGAGCCATGAACAACTCATGGAAGACGATATCGCTGGCGGCGATGGCGGCAATGGCGGGAGCAAGCCTTTGTGCTGGACAAAGCGCGGCGGGGCAACAGGCAACCGTGACCGTCTGTATCGACCCTGACCCGCAGGTCCTGATGGGTGTCCGGCCGTTGGCTTCGAAGATGTTCGCGAGCATCGGTGTGAGGATCGACTGGCATGATCGGGATTCCTGCCCGTTTGAGGTCGGCGCCATCCAGGTGCACATGTCTTACGACCCGCCCGGCATTCGCAAATTCAAAACCTTGGCTTTTGCACAGCCGTACGACAGGAACATCATCGTAGTGTTCCCCAACCGCGTGCAGGAGTTGAATCGCAACGGGGGGCCGTCCGTGCTGGCACATGTGCTGGTTCACGAGATCACGCACGTCCTCGAAGGAATTAGCCGGCACTCAGCGACTGGCATCATGAAGGCTCAATGGGACGATAAGGACTACTTCGAAATGCGCCGTAAGCCCCTTCGTTTCGCCCAGGAAGACGTTGCCCTGATTTACGACGGCCTGAAGGCCCGGCAAGCCCGTGTCGCCACTGCCGTGTCGGTCCTGGCCGCTCCGGACACGGTCCTTGGCGAGAACTTGCATTCCGTGACCCTGATCCTGCACTTCCTCCCGAATCTGAAGGGTCCCGCAGTCGAAAGGCTGTACTGGAGACTCTGGGACCGTGCGTTCGGCATCGCTCAGCAGGCGGCAGCGGGCGAGCCGGTGGTGGATAGCGTGGAAGCGGCGCTGAACATCCCTATCGGCCGTCTCACCGACGAACTCTTCGACTGGGCCGGGAAACGCGCGGGGGACGGCGACGCGGAACCGTTCTGGATCAGACTCGAGAAGGCGTGCGTCGCCGGTTCCCTGGGAAGGGCGGCCCGCGCCCTTGCCGCAATCCGCACGGCGTGGCTCTTCGGAAGCCGACCGGAGTGGACGCGCGCCAAGCTTCTTTGCTACTTCGACTGGAAGCTCCCGGACGAGGCGAAGCTCGTGTGGAAGGGCTTCACGTTTGGGGCAACGTTCTCTCCCAGCCTGTGGTCCGCGCTCAGGAAGGACTTCATTGCAAGTTTCGACAATCTGGGGGAGCTCGACGTCGAGGCGGTGCGTGTCTTCCATCAACTTATCGGCCGCATCGCCATCCACGAGCCCGCCTGGCTCACCGACGATGAAGCCCAACGAATCGTGACGTGCGCTCCCCACGTCGGGAGGGAGCAGATCGCCTGGGTATTCTGGACCAGCCTGGATGCCGCCGGCAAGAAGGCCGGTTCCCTGTGGAGGGACCGGATCGGCCCATGGCTCACGACGTGCTGGCAACCGGACGAGGCATTGAAGGCTCCGGACACATCAATGAACCTGATCCGGGTGGCCCTCGCCGCCGGGGATGCGATCCCCGAGGCCGTGGATGCCGTGCTGATGAGGATGTCACCGTTAAGCCATGCAGATGCGGTGATCTTCCTCGTGAAGCAGTCAAAGGCTCCGGAGGAGTTTCCCGAGGCGGCGTTCAGATTACTCGACAAGGGCATCGACCGTAGCCAGTCGTTTTACAAGGGGGACCTTGAACAGCTGCTTCGGAGAATAGAGGGCTCCTGGGCGAAGGCCAGGGACGACTCACGGTTTCGTAACCTCTCCGAGTTTGCGGGCGGCTGAGTGTTCTCCGCTGGAGGGCTACCCTGACCGGGATGCTGCCGGGCAGTCCCTTCATCCTCGGCGTGCGCCAGTATCCTGCCTTCCAAATGTCGTGCAGTTGCGGAGGTCGAACATGGCCAGCGGAAGCCTGGTGTCCGATACCGGCACGCCGTGAGCGGCCAGGATCTTTTGCCGGTCCCCAAGGCCTGCATGGCGCGCAGTGCGGTTTCGAAATCCTGGCGCACCAGCCATTGGCCGAGCCCAGCGGCTTCGGCCAGTCCCATAGTCTCCAGCGTGCTCAGTCGCGCAACTACGAGCTCGTTTTTCGGTTGCGCTGGACTCCGGCTAACCGCGAAGTGCGAGGACTGCGAAGTGCGAGGACTGGCCATCAGGCGGCCTGTCGCTTATAATTGCCCGGTCGAGCGACGTGAACCTATGCTGCGATACTTCGCGGCGCTGGGCTTCGGCGATATCCCGTTGTCTGCGATACCCAAGCTGTCGGGTGCACAGTTCCTCAGCGATATTCCGAATGCCATGCTTGACGTAATCGCGTTCGAGACGGAAAGATTTTCCGTTCTCGCGAACGCCGCGAAGTGCAATGTGAACGTGAAGGTTGTCTGTATTGAAGTGCGACACAGCAACCCACTCGAGGCACGTATCGAGATCCCGTGTCATCCGCTGCATCAGGTCGCGGGTCAACTGCACGAGGTCGATCTTGTCTCCGAACTCGGGCGACACGATAATCTTCCACATGCGTTCATCGCCGGCGGACTGCCACTGGTCGAGACGAGCCGCGATATTGATTCCGCGCTCCGTGGCGTCAAACCCGGCCTCGACCGCCCGCCCGTGACTCGCGCTTTCGCGGGCGATGTAGCGTCCGTGTGCCTTCCACTGTCCGCGTGTAGCATTCTTCGCGTATATCACCCTCACGGCACACCGCTGATTGTACGGACGAGACGGCACCGAGCGCCGGGTCCTCGGCTTGCAGCGTTGGGTGCGCAGTTGTCGGGCATAGCGAAGAATGAGGAGGTAAGTGGAGCTCCAAGTTCGGGCCGTACCGCCTCGCTGACCGCGCGGCCTCCTAGGATGGAGCCGGAACTCCTTCCGTTTCCTATCATCCACGACGTAGCTCCCGGGGGCCGCTAGCCCCGCGATTGTGTCGGATCGTTGGTTCTGGCATGAAAACTCCCCCTCACTTTCAAAGCCTTGGGAGAGGGTGTTTTCGGACAGCGAAAATAAAAAAAATGGGCGCGTCCCAAACGGGATTCACCCTAGCAAGAATGCATCCCGGACTAACTGTCTGAGGCAGTGGAGCTTGAGCCAGAAAAGAAAGCCCGGTGAATCCCAACCCTTTATGTTCCACTCCGCATGTTTCGCTGTCTGGTTCGTCACCACCAGAGGTCCATAGTGGTTCAAGTCATTTACAGGTTGAGATATTTCGGTCCATACTACTTACAACTTGGTCCACTCTATGCAAACAAGCCGGTTATCTCTGGAGCATTTCCGCGCACTGAAAACTGAGGAACCCCGATCGAAGATCGCCTTCTTCCGCGGCCTATACCCGGAAATCGTAGCGACGCTGAGCGTAGGGCACACTCTAAAAGACATCCATCAGCGGTTAGTTAAAGACGGCGTCGATATCTCGTATCCACTGTTACGGAACTACATCAACCGCATTCGTCGCGAGAGATCGCGTTCGGTATTTGCTCAGAAGAGGCCGGCGCCGACTTTGCCAGTGGCTCCGTCCCGAACACCCACAGTCCCTGAAGATCCGCTGGCTAACGCCATGAAAGCTCTCAGTAAACCGCGATACGACATTCGCCAAGCTATGTGCGATGGAGACCCCACGAAAAAAAAGTTGATTTGAATGTCCGAAAACACCCTCTCGCAAGCCTTTGTAAGTGAGGGGGGTAATTCGATGGCAAAGGAAAGTTCGAACGGCAATGAGGGTTCATCGGCAGGCTACGACGGTGAGGTCCACTTGATTCTGCAGGGCAAAGGTGGCGTCGGTAAGAGCGTGATCGCCTCCTGGCTGGCGGAATTCCTGATCAGCCGCGGTCGCCAGGTACGATGTATCGATGGCGACCCCGTCAACCGATCGCTCAGCCAATACAAGTTCCTTGCCGTTGAAAATCTCGACCTGGTCAACGAAGACGGACTAATTCAGCGCTGGCGCTACGATTCACTGGTCGAGCGTTTTCTGACGTCAGCAGATGTATTTGTGGTGGACAGCGGCGCCACTGCGTTTCTGCCGTTCTGGACGTACATTGTCGAGAGCGAGATGATCCGGGTGCTGCGCGAGGCCGGTCGGAAGGTCTATCTACACGTGCCAGTTACTGGCGGCGAGACGCTAAACGACACGCTTCTCGGATTTTCTGCGGTGGCCAGCGCAATCACCGATCGCAGCATCATCGTGTGGCTGAATGAATACTTCGGCCCGGTGACGCACGGCGGGAAAAGGTTCGAAGAAATGCAGGTTTACTCGGACAATCGGGATAAGATCCTGACATCGGTAGCACTGCCGCAGCGAAGCCCGGACACATACGGGCGGACGATCCGTACGATGCGCGAGAAGAAGCTGACCTTCGACGAGGCCATCAACTCCCCGGAATTCATGCTGGTGCAGCGTTCACGCTTGCATCTCGTTCGCCGTGACTTGTTCGAGCAACTGGAAAACACGCCGTTCGCGGGAGCGCGTTGATATGGCAGAGCTGAACATAGGAAGCCTGATTGAGGAACTGGCCCGGCGATACGGTATTCGCTTGGATAGTAATGACCCGGCGATCACAATCGTGATACTGAACCAGCTGGTATTAGAGAACGCCATCGAGGAATTCATGGACGCGATCGACAGCCGCTTGGCGCAATTTGAGGCGGGCGCGAAAAAAGTCGAGTACCAAGCCGGAAAACTGATAGCGGAGAAAGTGTCAGAAGCTGCAGCCTGTGTGCGAGCGGCATTGCAGAAAGACATCGAAGACGCGGGGTTGAAAGCGGCACATCTCGTGTACATGGTTGACCAGGCACACAAGCGGCCAGCGATTATTCGCTGGCTGGCGGCTGGCTTGGTCGCAGCGATCGGGCTTCTGAGTTTCGGGTTTTATCTTGGCCTGCACCTACACCGGTGAGGCGACCGGCAGTGTGAAGCTCGCATCCACCTTCCGCCCGGTGTCGGTGCGACGATGTGTACCTGGCAGAGCAAGTAGGGCGGCCTGGATGTTGAGCAAGGCACGACGCTCGAAGAAACTCGTCTTTGCCTTGACGCCGGTATCGACCCGCCAGACTAGCGCCTGATGGGCTCGATGATTTGCAGATACTCGGCGTAGCAAGGGGAACAGTGCGTCACGTGTTCCCAATCTGCGGTCTCCAGGGCTTCGATCCGATCCGGCATTTTTGCGAGTTGTTCGAGCACCGCTCGCCCCGGACAGCCAATTCGCTCCGGGTTGGGGTAGTTGCTCAGTACTGCTTCCTGCAGCACGCGTTGAATCCGGCGGGACTTTTCTGCGGGGGTTTCCGACACAAGAATTCAGTATAGGTCACGGATTCAGGGCTTGGCGTTCGAACCCTTTTGGCGTAGCTGGCGTCTCCACCGCTCAAACTTCTTCTCGGCGGTACTGCTCTTGCGATGAAGCTGCTGACCGATCTCCTCCCACGTCCAGCCGTCCAGGTGTAGTCCGATGATGAGCCTCAGGTCCTCACTCGAGGCCAGAGCGTCGACATCCAGACGTGCTTCGCAGGCACCCGCGGGATCACGTGAATCGATCAGGAGAGCATTCTGAAGTTCGGTATCAAGCTCGTCAAGAGACCGGTCGACGCCCAGCCGCAGTCGGCGCCCACCGGCCGCGGCATTCTTGGCCTCCCGTCTCGCTCGGGCATAAACTTGCGCGTGCGGCTGGGTTCCGAGATTGTTTCCGTACCTTCGAGACAGGTTGTGAACCGAACTGCTCACGATCTCGCTAACGGCCCAGACATCGCCGATAACGCAGGTTACGAGATTGCACAAAGCTTTGTGGATCGGCCTGACACCGCGTTCAATCCATTCGAGGTTCACGGGTCTGCCGTCGGAATCGTGATCCTCAATACAGATTGGCGCCAGCCCCGCGGGCAGGATATCAAAGTCTTCCGGAATGGTAATAAGCCGCAAGAATCACCGTTCAAAAAAAAATTTCACAACGATGTCCGAAAACACCCTTTCCCAAGGCTTTGAAAGTGAGGGGAGAATTTTTCGGTGCATCTGAGGGCCACTGGTTGGGATGCTACAGCAAATTCGGCGATGCTGTCAATGCCGAAATGAGGGTTCGTAGTGCAGGAACGAGCGGACAGAATGCGAATTGAGAACGGTAGGTTCATGGCCGTTGATTCAGGCGTTTCCGGTAGCAGTGACCGCTTTCCACCTCGGCAGAACAGTGAACAGGAATCACCGATTGGACATCCCTCTGGCTGCTTGGAGCAGCGTGAGCGTAGCAATCGGCTCGAAGTGAAGCTCAGGCGAGAGCTGGGCGAGCAGGTGCTCGCGCTGCTCGGGGACGAGCGCACCGAGGATATCGTGCTCAATCCGGACTCGTCCCCCTGGGTAAAGCGGAGGTGAGCGAGGTTGATCTTGCGCGAGATGTTTCGCACGTGAAACATCGTGGCCGACACGATAATCAAGCTTGATGCGGCTGTTTGTTGCAAATCGGGCTGAGTACTCGCGGGCGCTACCGAGCCGCAACGCGAGGTAGTTGCGGCGCTTTCGAATAGTGGACAGTCAAAGAAACTGCGAGCGTGGAGGGCGGCATGATCATGCCTCGACAAGTTCCAGCACTTAGTCTAGATGCCATCATTGAACAAATCGCTGACCGCGTGGTGGACAAGCTTGAAAAGCGGATGAGCCACAAGCAAAGCGAGCGCGAGCTGTTAACCGTAAAGGAAACTGCTCAGCGCATTGGCCGATCAACTGGCGCCGTCCACCAACTCATTGCTCGCGGAGAGATGCCGTGCGTGCGTCACGGGCGCCGTATCCATGTTCGAATGCGGGAACTACAGAACTGGATTGATTGCGATGCGGCGTAATATAGAATCACGTGTCATGGGAAAACGCGGAGACGGCTACCTCTACCGGCGTGGGGTCTGGTGGTGGATAAAGTACTATGTCGACGGCGTACCACAGCGCGAGTCCGCAAGAACAACCGACGAACGCGAAGCGCGCGCTGTTTTGCGCCAGAGGCTCGTTGAGGTCCGCCAGGGAGTTCACTCTTGGCGGCTTGACCGGCTACACGTGGATTCACTGCTCGACGATCTGTTGGCTGACTACGAACTCCACAACCCGAAATCGCTGGAGGATTTTGCGGTGCCTTATGTGAAGAAACACCTACGGCCGTTCTTCGGAAAACTCCGGGTGCCACAGGTGACTACGGATCTGCTTCGTCATTACCAGATCAGGAAGCGCGCTCAAGGATTGTCAGACGCGACCGTGAACCGGACGATGGCGCTCTTGCGTCGGTCTTTCCATTTGGGCGCTGAAGCGACTCCGCGGAAGGTAGTTGTCATCCCGAAGTTTCCGATGTTCACGGAGAACAACGTCCGCACGGGATTCCTGGAGCATGAACAATACCGGTCGCTGCTCGTCGAGCTGCCGGCAGAGCTACAGCCTCTGTTCGTGGTCGGGTATCACGTGGGGAACCGTTGCGGCGAGCTGCTGGCGCTGAAGTGGGCGCAAGTCGATCTGACGGTGCGCCAGATCCGTTTGCGCCGGGGCGAAACGAAGAACGACGAAGGCCGGGTGCTGCCCATCTACGGTGACATGGTGACGGTGCTTGAACTGGCCAAGGAGCAACGCGATCGGGAGTTCCCGCGCTGCCCGTGGGTCTTCCATCGTCTCGGCCGACACATTCTGAATTTTCGCAAGTCGTGGGAATCGGCTTGCCGGCGAGCGAACCTAGGAAAACTTCAGTTTCACGATCTGCGGCGGTCAGCGATCCGCAACCTGGTGCGCGCCGGCGTGCCTGAGCGGGTCGCTATGCAGATCAGTGGGCACAAGACGCGCGCCGTGTTCGATCGCTACAACATCGTGAGCGAGCGTGACATTCGCGAAGCGGGCCAAAAAATGGAGCGCTATCTCGTGGAAACGGGCACAAAAACGGGCACAATCGCCAATCCCGACTCAAACCAGGGAGAAAGGATCGACGCGCGCAAACCGTTGAATTAATTAGTGGTGCGAACGGGGAGGGTCGAACTCCCAAGCCCTTTCGGGCGCCAGATCCTAAGTCTGGTGCGTCTGCCAATTCCGCCACGTTCGCAAGCGGGAGGTTCCTCGGATTATAGCAACCCGTTCTGAGTGCCGCAGATGCTGACATCGAGGCCCATTTCGCGGAATGTGGCGGCCTTGGCGGCGAGCGCGAGGTTAGCGCGTACGGCGTCCGGGGCGTACGCCACCTGGATGTGGTTCGCTTTGTGCCGCGCCATCATCTGGTCGCGGGTGATGCCGTAGGTTACCGCGTGCATGATGGGCCACTGCGGCGTCGTGATCTGCCAGCGCCGCTCGGTTTCTTCAGGCGGCAATGCAACGACTTTCGCGCGGCCTAGATCGGCCTTGAGGACGCCGTTATCGACGAAGACGCGGCTCCATACGATCTCGCCCGGTTTGCACACGCCTTTCACCGTCCCGCCGCCCAGGCGGAAATACATCGGAGGTTGGCGTTCGCTCACGGCGCCTGCGTATCCGCCGGTGAGATGCTGCGGAGGCACGGCGCCGGAGATCTGGAACACCCAAACAAACTCTTCGCTGCCGTTGACGTACGATTCGCCATAGCGCACGTCATGCAGGGTGGTTTCGGGGTCGTAGCCGAGGTGGGTCCAGATTCGGTTCGTTACCAGCGCGTCGAGACCGGCGCACTCGTCAACTTCATTGAAGTGCGGCAAAGCTTGGTTTTCGTAGAGAACCCGTCCGGCAGCGTCGCGGACCGGCGGGCGGTCGACGTTGTTCAGCAGTCCTTCGGCAAGGTCGGACGCAGGGCTCAGGTCCTTCAACCCTTGCTGATACTGAATACCGATTGCGGCACAACCGAATTCATCAGCGATGCGCATGGCCGCGATATACATCTTGCACTGCTCGAGCACCTGCGCATCGGTGAGCTCGGTTTCGGGATCAGCGCCGGTTCGGAACTTCATGCCACGCGCGTCCAGCCAGGAACGCACCACCTGCGCTTCTTCATTCGGAATCCGTTGCATGGCGGCATAGAGCGCCGATTGGCTGAGGCGTTCCTTAAAAATGCCGGTGGGATGCAAGAGTTCATCAGGGATGATGGCGTTGTACATGCCCATGCAGCCCTCGTCAAACACGCCCAGGATGGCTTTGTTGCGGCGCAGATCCGCCGCCAGCACGCCCGCGATTTTCTCGGCGCGCGAGGGAAGAGTGAAATCGCGAAGGGAATGCACGTGCGAGGTGTCATGCTTCACCGGCTGCCCGGCGAGCCACTGGCGCAGGCCGGTGAGAAAAAACTCATCGCGGAAATCGCAGCTCCAGAGCGAATCGTACTTAACACCCGCTTTGGTGAGCGAAGCATTCAGGTTCAGCATCCCCACGAGGCCGGGCCATTGGCCGCTCCAGTTGGCGACCGTCAGAATGGGGCCGCGGTGCGTGTATAAACCGGGCAAGACATGATGGGTGTACTGCCAGACCGCTTCCACCACCACAAGTGGCGCCTCGGCCGGAATCTCACGAAAAATCTCCATGCCGCGCTTCTGGCTGTCGATGAAACCGTGCTGCTTCGCCGGGTCGTACGGGTGGCCACGGCGCACTTCGCGCCCTTCGCGGCAGATGGCTTGGATGACCGCCTCCTCCACAAGGGCCTGCACGGGCCAGCACTTTTGATTCGCCGCCAGCCGCAAATCCCCGCTGGCGATAAGAATGACAGGATCAGACATGCATTTATTCTGACACCGAATGCGTGCGCGGCCAAACGGAGGCCGCGAATGTTCGAACGGCCGAAGGAGGTCGTTATGCTAAGCTGAAAATCGTCCCACCATCAGGGCCGGTAGCTCAGGCGGTAGAGCATTTGCCTAAAAAAGTACACCTACCAGAGGTGTTAAGAATGCTAAAAAGCTTAAAAGTTCTCGCACGAAGGGAGCGCCATGGCAACCGCTGCAAAGCAACACATCGGTTTAAAACTTTCCGATCTGTTCTCGATGTTCACCACGGAACGGCAGATGTTGAGGAACGTCTCGCCCAAGACTTTGATCTGGTACCGGGCGTCTTACCGGGCGTTTGAGCCGTACCTCGGACCACTCGCGGTTAACCAGGACATCCGGAGCGCCGTCAAAGCCGGGATCATTGGGCTTGGAGCTAGGCTCAGCCCGGTTTCCATCAACGGTCACGTGCGCTGTTTGAATTGTTTCTTCAACTGGCTTTACACGGAGAACTACCTGAAAGACCGGCTGAAATTTGGCAAGTTGAAAGAGCCGGAAAGTTTACCAAAAACTCTACCAGACAAAGACATCGATATCCTCTTGGCCTACAAGCCAACCCACGGCCAGGAAAAGACCGCGCACGTGATAGCGCTGGCTATTTTGGCTTGGGCGCTCGCGAGAAGTTACCCGGGTCTGCTTTCGAGAACTGACTCATCGGAGCCAGCCTCGTGGCCATAGCTCAATCGATAGATAGCAGTGGTGCTGTTGAAGAGCTG
>Ga0326728_10018121_pt1 | contig 13953 bp, 15 predicted proteins | sample MB3enrmetagenome_FD_207602 | JGI IMG/M metagenome (GOLD analysis project Ga0326728, IMG submission 207602) | Lab enriched peat soil microbial communities from McLean, Ithaca, NY, United States - MB31MN | ecosystem: Environmental > Terrestrial > Soil > Wetlands > Peat | place: USA: New York... | reverse complement strand
GGCGGAAGAGATCGTAAACAGCAAAACGGAAAAGGCCAGATAACGCTTGCGCCCGAAACGCACGCTCAGCCAGCTCGCGGTCGGGAGGATGATCGCGTTGGCCACCAGATAACTGGTGAGCACCCATGTCGCCTCGTCCACCGAGGCGGAGAGGCTCCCCGCGATATGGGGGAGCGCGACGTTCGCGATGGAGGTGTCCAAGACCTCCATGAAGGTGGCCAGGAGAACCGACAGCGCAATCAGCCAGGGAGAATGACTAGGCTTCCAGTCGCCGCTGGGTGTTTCATTCACGGCAGACAGGTGGGTGTTTTCGATTCATGGGGTCTCCAGGCTTCATCGGCGTCTCAATCTGGGACGGTCTTCAAGATCTCACGGACCTTTTCGACCAGTTGCGCGGCGGTGAATGGCGGAGGAAATATCTCATATCTTTCAAGGACGGCCGAGTTTCGAATGCGATCATCATCCAGGAACCCCGCCACCAGGAGCACCGCCATCCCCGGGTTTTTGGCGCGGAGATATTTGGCCGCTTCGTGTCCGGGGATTTCGGCGACGTAGGGATGGGTGATTAAGAGGTCCGCAGGGCAGTCCGCGAGCATGGTGACGGCCGAACCGAGGTTGTTCGCCGCCAGAACCAAGTAACCGGCGCCTTCGAGGGCCTCGCGAATGACCGATTGACGCACCGGTTCTGATCCCAGAAGCAAAATCGTGGCATTCCTCTTGGATCGATTCATCCCACTGAGAGGCTACCAGATCACGGCCTCGATCGGCTATGATGATGCTCATAGAGATGAGAAGACCTTGAGCGAACCCGTCGATCCGACAACCCCTGCGGTCAGAACCTCGCAGCTCACACGCTTCTACGGCACGCTGGCCGCCGTGGATCATCTGGATCTCACGATTCTGCCCGACCAGATTTTCGGGCTGCTTGGCCCCAATGGCGCCGGGAAAAGCACGACCATCAAAATGCTGACGACGCTGCTAGAGCCCAGCTCCGGGTCGGCCTTTGTGGCCGGCTTTGATGTCGCCGCGGATCCCGTCAACGTCCGCCGGCGCATCGGATACGTCCCGCAGCTTCTGTCCGCCGATGGGGCGCTGACGGCGCGTGAAAACATGACGCTCTCCGCGCGGCTCTACGCGATGCCCCGCCGCCAGTGGAAGACCCGCATTCCGGAAGCGCTGGGGTTTATGGGACTGGAAGCGCATGCCGACCAGCTCGTCCGCACGTTTTCGGGAGGGATGATCCGGCGCCTCGAGATCGCTCAGGCGCTCCTTCACCGGCCCGCCGTCCTTTTCCTGGATGAGCCGACCATCGGTTTGGATCCCATGGCGCGCCGCGCGGTCTGGGAACGCCTCAAGGACCTGCGCCGCGAAGGCGGGGTGACCGTGCTCATGTCGACCCATGACATGGAGGAAGCCGACGAGCTCTGCGATAACCTGGCCCTTCTGCACGAGGGCCGGATGGCGGTTACGGGCAAGCCCGCGGAGCTCAAAGCAGCCGTCGGGCCGGAGGCCACGCTCGAGGATGTCTTCGCGCATTTCTGTGGAGGAACCCTCCGGGAAGGAGAAGATTTCCGCAATGTTCAGCAGACACGCAAAACCGTCCACCGGCGAGGATGAGCCCTTGGGTCTGGCGGCCTTTTTCCGGCAAAGCTTCGCGATTGTGGATGTAGAATTGAGAAAAGTGGGGCGCGACCCCACGGAAATCTTCAGCCGCGCGGCCCAGCCGATCCTCTGGCTGGTTGTTTTCGGGCAGGTCTTTGAGCGGATCCACGCCATCCCGACCGGCCGCCTCTCCTACACCGCCTTCCTGGCCCCCGGGATCCTCGCGCAAAGCATCCTCTTCAGCGCCATCTTCTTCGGAATTGCGGTGATCTGGGAGCGCGACCTGGGTATTGTCCACAAACTCTTGGTAAGCCCCGCCTACCGGACCGCCCTGGTGTTGGGGAAAGCCGCCGCCGCGGGAGTGCGCGGGATCGGACAGGCTGTGCTCATCTATGCGCTGGTGTTCGTCATGCGCATCGAACTGCGGTTCGGGGCGACGGCCCTCTGCGGCGTCCTGGCCGCGGTCATGGCGGGTTCGGCGATCTTCGCGACGTTTTCTCTGTTTGTGGCGTGCGTGGTCAAGACGCGGGAGCGTTTCCTGGGGATCGGGCAACTCCTCACGATGCCGCTTTTCTTCGCCTCCAACGCGATCTATCCCCTGGCCATCATGCCGGGCTGGCTGCGGCTGGTCTCAAAGCTGAATCCGCTCACCTATCTGGTCGACGTGCTGCGCGGGCTGATGATTCAGGGCGGACAGAGCGTCCATGGGGTGTGGACCGATTTCGGGGTTCTGGGCCTTGTCTTTATCGTTCTTCTGGTGGCGACAGCCAAAATCTATCCCTCTATCATCCGCTAGACCCCAGACACAAAACCCCTCTGAGCTTGCCAAAGAGCTCAGAGGGGTTCGACCATCCGGACTCTCTTATTGCCCGGCTGGCGGGGCGGGCGGAGTGGTGCCGCCGGCGGCGGGGGTGTTGGTGCCGCTTGGCTTCTTATGGTGCTTGTGCGCCATTTGCTTCTGGCAACCGGCCGAGAGATCGCTCTTGTGTTGTTTTAAGCAGTCGCCGATCGCCTTGTGGTCTTTCGGATCCACACTGCTGCAGAACTTCTGGATATCATCTTTACAGGCATTTTGATGTTCAGCCGCGAAGGCCGGCAAGGACACCATCGCCAGGCCAAATCCAGCGACCATCAACGTCGTTTGTAAGACCATTTTCTTTGAGTTCAAGGCAAACCTCCTTATGGGTTTTGTCATCGAGACTTTTCCCGGACTACGATTCCAAGCCTACTTGGAAGGCTTTTCAGACATCGGCTCGGCCATGGACATGGGGTGGCCGCCGTGATGACGCCATCCGTGCCATCGGTGCCCGCCGCAGGATCCCATCAAGTATCCGATAATCCCTCCGAGCAGTACGAGGATCAATACCAGCAATGCCTTTGTACCGCAGCAACCGCCGCCGTGCCCACCCGAACAACAGGATTTGTCTTCTTTCTTTGCGTTATCTTGCGTATCTGCCATAGTGATCTCCTTGGTTTGTAGGTTTATTTTGATCCCATCTCTAATTTTAGACTTCGGTATTATAACGTTCTAAAGACCTAAAGGTGTCGCCGGGGTAGGCCACTCTGCGCCTGTCCCAGGCCCGGCAGGGCAAGCCGGCCCTCATTAACACGGGTGACTTTCAATTGGCCCTTTCTCCTGACAAAGGGCAGGGATGACACCTTTCATGCGCTCCGGCGTTTATTAAATGAACGATTTAGCCGCTTAAGGGCTTCTATATCTGGCATCGAGGGTCACTCCTTTCCCTTCTGCCAGTATCAAACTCGACCCTCTGCGCCTATCCCCTTGGCGCCGAGGGTCGACTGTTGCCAGCCTCACTGGGTTGGATCGCGAAGCGGTAGGAGAGCTTCGTCTGGACGAACCATGTTGGAGCTAGGCCGGCAGTCGGGACGTTGCGGTAGGAGGAGGAGTCGTTCACGAAGAAGCGCTGGTCGAACTGCCGCCCGCCGGAGACATCAAAGATAAATCCATGGGGCAGAGGGGACCGGAGGCCCAGGGCCGCCCGTTTCTTATCAAAAACCAGGCGATTGGAATAATCCTGCCGGTCGGCGATCAGCCATTCCTGGGCATTCCACTGAAATGCCGTATACGCTTGGAGCGGCCCGCAGATCCACCGTCCGATCTCGGCATTGACGTTTCTTGGACCGAAAATCGACACTTGCGCGTTCCAATCCGGCGTCGGTTTGTAGCGCAAGGAAGCAAAAGGAAACCCGACTAACCCCTGCAGGCGGTTGTCGTAAGCCTGGAAATAATACCCGGCTCCCGGGAGCGGGACCCCATTGAAGAAATGACGGTTGTTCGAGTAGGTCAGGAAAAAGAGCCAGGCATTATGATCGCCGGAGGGAAGCCGGTAGTTCGCCGTCGCCCGGAAAACGACTTCATGAATGGAATAGAAAGGATGATCGCTGTCGGACCCGACGCCGAAATTCAGGCCCAGCTGGCGGCCGCTGTCAAACAGATGGTTGTAGGCGGCTCCCGACTCGATGGACCAGAGGTCCTGGGGTACTGAGGTGTTGATCTGCGGGATGGCGATCGACTCGCCAATCCCCAGATGGCTGAAACGTTCATTGACCGACCAGGTATCGCTGGCCGTCCTGGAAACGATGAACCGCCCGGTTTCCCGCTGATCAACCATCGTCGGGCGCCCGCCGGACTGGCCCGGAGAACCCCACAGCTGATAGTCCACCATGTCAGAGGTCGGGGCCATCCCTTCACCGATCATGAGCGGTGATTCGCGATCGACGCCCCGGTCGTCCGCATGCCCGAATGACGAAAGAAGAACCAGCAAACTACCCGCGATGAAGCCGGAGATCCGTTTTAGCCGCATCGGCTCATAGGGTGACACCTTTTTCCTGCTGCTGCGTTTAAAAAATATAGCCACATCTGCGTTTTACCAATTAAAAGGAAGGGAGTTCAATGTGAGAATGAAAAATAGCTGGATTGCCGCTTTATGTGTCATTCTGGCCGGCGCGCCTGATGCTCTGGAAGATGAGCATGGCGAATGACGGTTCTGGGCAACGCTCCTCCGATCAAGGGCGGTTTTGGGCGCTGGCGCTTTTTACGGCCGGTTCTTTAGCTGGGGCGGGCTACTATCTGATTACCCGTTTGATGTTTTCGCTGTAATCTGGAAAGTTTTCCAGACCCTTTTCCGTTCCGGGGACGTCTAAGTAACAGCCATGGGCTGCCCGGAGAACGGATTGCGGGATTTTGAAATCGTTCAGGCGGTTCAGCGCGGGGACCGTGAGTCCTATGCAGGGCTCGTGCGCCGGCATCAGCAGGGTGTCTTTCGGTTGTGCCTGGCGATCCTGTTGAACAAGGCCGAGGCGGAAGATGCCGCACAGGAAACGTTTTTCAAAGCCTTCGTCTCTCTGGAGCGGTATACCGAAGATCATTCCTTCCAGGCTTGGCTGTGCCGCATCGCGTCAAACCATTGCCTGGACCTGCTTCGCAAGCGAACCCGCCAAAGAACGGATTCTCTCGACGGTTTCCTGGAGGCCGGCGGCGATCAGGCGGAAGGACTCATCATAGGCCAGGCGCCAGATACCGCAAGCCCCCTTGAGAGCGGCGATAAAATGGCCTTGGCCGCGAAGGCTCTCAGCGAGCTCTCCCCCAGCCAGCGGCAAATCCTCGTCTTGCGCGAGATCGAAGGACTGAGTTACGATCAAATCGTGGAGGCCCTGGGATGCACGCTGGATGCGGTCAAGGCGCGGCTCCGGCGCGCCAGGCAGGCTTTGCAGTCGAGAGCGCGACACTTTTCCGACGACGGCGCGTTCAATAATCAGAAGGACATAAACGCATGGACCATCAAGCGATAAAAGACGCTATTTTTGAATTCTACGATGGAGAACTCTCCCCGGGGGAGCGCCCCTGGATAGAGGCTCATCTCCAAAGCTGTCCGGAATGCCAGGCGCTTCTGGCCGAATGGCGGCAGACCGCCAAAGTCTATTTGCAGCCTTTGGCCGGCCATCCCGGTGAACGGTTTGCCAATGACGTCATGCGGCGTGTGAATGAATGGGAGCCCGATGAGGACCGGCTGAGCGATTCCCGCTGGCGGGCCTTCGGCCGCTGGTTCTACCCCGCCTTGAGCCTGTCGATGGCGGCGTTTATGGCCGCCTTCTATTATGCGGCGCAGCCGGCGAACACGGTCGAGGATGCCCTGTTCTTGGGCAGCAGCGCTCAGGTGGTGACCGCGGACTGGAAAGCCGACGTGGTTGGCAACCCGATGCTGGATTTTCCGGAGAGAAGCCAATGAAACTGCGGGGACGCCAGATCCTTCTCATCCTGGCGCTGGGCTGGTTCCTGGGCGCCGCTTCGGGGCTTCTTTTCATGCGTTGCGTGCATCCCTTGATGCACAAAGGTCATGGCGGCTGGTTCTACCGCAATCGGCTGGCGCATGAACTGCGTCTTTCGCCGGATCAAACGCGGCAGGTGGATGCCATCCTCCAGCAAAGTCATGAAAGGCTGGATAAAATATTTGAGCAGGACCGCCCCGAGATTGAGGCGGTGCGCCAGGACACCTACCAGCAAATTCGTAAACTCCTTACTCCCGATCAACAAGTGCGTTTTGACAAATTTCATGCCAAGATGAAAGAACGGACCGGTCGTTATGACAAGGAGCGCCTGCGCCGCCCATCCTCCAGCCGTTGAAGCTCTACCCCCGTATGCACGCAGCCCCGGCTGAATTCAAACCGCCCCTGGGATCGGTAGGAGACTGGAAACTCCGGGGCAAGCGCTTCGGCCAGGCGGAAATAGAAGGTCCCGCTTGTCGGGTCGATTTTCTCCAGAATAACCGCCGAGTAATCAAACGCGCGGCCCACCAGAGGATAGAGGCATTTATAGATGCTCTCCTTGGCCGAGAAAATCAGCCAAAGCGATTGCGCCTCCGAAAGGGAGCCCCGGTCCAGGTGCCATTCCTCCGCGCGCAGGGCGAGGTCGAGGGCTGCGCTAGGGATCTCAGTGCCCTCGATCCGTTCGGAGTCGATGCCCAGGCTCCACCACTCGTCCGCGCGTGCGACCGCGGCCGATGCAAATCCTTCGGTATGCGTGATCGACCCAACGAGGCCTTCAGGCCACTGCGGGGCGCGATCGGAGCGAATGCCCACCTCGCCCTTGTTCGAGGGCTCCAGCGACCGGATCGCCTGGACCGCGCACCAGCGGCCGGCGGCAAATTCGATCTTTCTTTTGAGAATCGCGGCGCCGGGTTCCCAGGCCGCTGAGCAGCGATAGCGCGTTGTTAGAATATGGGGGTTGTCAACCGGGGAAAATGGCATGGAACGATTTTATAACAACTATTCGGATCTGATCCGCGACGAACTCTTGCACGAGCTGTTCGAGTTGGCCGCCGACCGCTGGCCCGATCAGCCCGCTATTCACGACGGGGAGCTGCGCATTTCCTACAAGGAGTTGGAAGCCCGCGCTAATCGTCTCGCCCGTTATTTGCGCGCGCGCGGCATCGGCCGCGAAGACCGGGTCGCTTTCCTCCTGCCGCGGTCCGCCCAAGTCTATATCGCGATGCTGGGAATCCTTAAAGCCGGCGCCGCTTATGTGCCGCTCGAGCCGGGGACGCCGATGGAACGTGTGCGCTTTATCCTCCGGGACTGCGGCGCGAAGTGCCTGATCACTCAGTCCGGCGTTGAGGACGATCTGGCGTCCGACGTCAAGACTGTTGACCTCGACAGCGATGACGATGTGATCGCGCAATGTCCCTCCGCCCGGCTCAGCCGCGCCGACACCGGAGCGACGCGAAGAAGTCTGTGCTACATGATCTATACCTCCGGCACCACGGGACGCCCCAAGGGCGTCTTGATCGAACACCGCAACGCGGCCCACCTGGTCCGGGCCGAATCGCAGCTTTATGACATTCGACCCGCGGACCGTGTGTTTCAGTTCGCTTCCCCGGCCTTCGACGCTTCCATTGAGGAAATCTGGATGGCCTTTTTTCACGGCGCCGCGCTCGTCGCCGGCACGCGTGAGATCGTCCATTCCGGGCCGGATTTCAGCGCGCTCCTGGAGCAAATGGGCATCACCGTTTTTTCCTGCGTGCCAACGTTCCTGGCGACGGTCGAGCGCGACATCCGCACGGTCCGGATTTTGATTCTGGGCGGGGAAGCTTGCCCGCAAGGGCTGGCGGACCGCTGGCAGCGCCCCGGCCGCGCCATCTTCAACACCTACGGTCCGACCGAGACGACCGTCATCTCGACGGCCGCGCGTTTGCACCCCTGGCGCCCCGTCACCATCGGGCGGCCGATCGCCAACACGCAGATCTTCCTTTTGGACGAAAACGGGCGGGAGGTCGTCAACGGCTCCACCGGAGAAATCTGCATCGGAGGCGAGGGAGTCGCCCGGGGCTATTGGAACCGTCCGGAGCTGGACCGGTTGAAATTTATCGTAACCGAGACGCTGACCGGGGCCCCGCTGCGCCTTTATCGCACGGCTGATCGGGCGCGCTACACGCCGGAGGGCGATCTGGAGTATCTCGGGCGGTTGGACGATCAGGTGAAGCTGCGCGGCTACCGCATCGAGCTGACGGAAATCGAGGCGGTTTTGATGCAGGCGCCGGGGGTGATGGCGGCGGCGGCCGCCGTCCATCAGGCGACACAACAGATCGCCGCCTATATCATGGCTCGTCCGGGAATGAAGCCCAACCCCGTGGAATTGCGGCGCTTCCTTGTGGACCATCTCCCGGGCTATATGGTGCCCGCTTTTCTTGACGAGGTCACGGTGTTTCCCATGACGACCTCCGGCAAGATCGACCGCTCAAAACTGCCGGAGCCGCGTACGCCTCTTCAGGGGGAGCGCCGCGCCCGCGTGCCGCCGCGCACAGACGCCGAACGCGCGGTCATGGAGGTTTGGCAGGCCGTGCTGCGACGGAACGATCTGTCGATCCATGACGATTTTTTTCTAGACCTGGACGGCCATTCTCTCCTGGCGGCGACCGTCGTTTCAAATCTGAGGAAAAAGCCCGGCTTCGAAAAATTGTCGGTGGCTGATCTTTACGCGCGGCCAACCGTGGAGGCTCTGGCGGTACTGGCCGCCAAACCAGGCGAAGCGCCGGAACATCAGCCGAAGGTTCCGTTCCATGCCGTATCCCATGCGGTTTATCGTGCCTGTGCGGTCGGACAGGCCGCGGGACTGGTCGTGATCTGCGGACTCTATGCCTGGCAATGGCTCGGCGCTTACCTGGCCTATGGGTATATGGCCGTGGCGGATTGGCCGATCCACCGGGCGCTCCTGGTGGCGCTCGTCGTGCTTTGCGGCATCACGCCGGCCACTCTGCTCTTCTCCATCGGGCTCAAGTGGCTGTTGCTCGGGCGCGTCCGACCCGGCCGCTACCCCCTCTGGGGCTGGTTTTACTGGCGCTTCTGGTTTGTGCGTTCCGTGGTGCGCGCGGCGCCTGTCCAGTTCCTGGATGGGACTCCGCTCTTGAACCTGTACTATTGGATGATGGGCGCCCGGATCGGTCGGGATGTCTTTCTCGGCAGCCATGGCCTGTCGACTTTCGATCTGGTGACGGTGGGCGCGGGATCGAGCATCGGGCTCAACACCTCCGTCGACGGCGCCTCAGTCGAAGGCGGCTATCTGACGCTGGCGCCCGTGACGATCGGCCGGTATTGTTGGGTCGGGAGCCGCTGCACGCTGGGCGGTTATTCCGTCCTGGAAGACGGCGCCGGTTTGGACGATCTCTCGATGCTCACGGACGGCGCGCGCGTTCCTGCCGGCGAACTCTGGAGAGGATCGCCGGCCGCACCAGCCGGGCGCTTGGAGCCCGAGCCGGCGCGTAAACCCTGGACCCTCGCCTCCTGGCACTACCATATCGTGGGGATCGTCCTTTTTCCAATGATCATCGTCGCCGCTGTGCTCCCAGGGCTGATGGCCATTACCCATCTCGGACACCTGAGCGAGGGATATTCGTTCCTGCTGGCGGCGCCTGTGGTCGCAATTTCATTCGTTGTATTTTTGAGCGCGGAGCTGTGGTTGTTCAAATGGCTGGTGCTTGGGCGCTTAAGGCCGGGGTGCTATCCGGTGGGCGGGTTCTTCTATGCCCGCAAGTGGTTCATCGACCAGCTCATGTCCATGAGCGCGGACGTGACGGAGTCGCTTTACGAGACGCTGTATGCGCCGCCCTGGCTGCGCACCCTGGGCGCCCGCATCGGCTCGCGCTGCGAGATCGCGGCGATTGATCTGGTCCACCCCGATCTTCTGGAGATGGGCGAGGAATCCATGATCGCCGACCTCGCTTTGATCGGGGCTCCGCAGGTGCGCTCGGGTCGTCTCATCATCGGACCCGCGCGCATGGGTCGCCGCGTTTTTATCGGCAATAGCGCAGTCGTGCCCGCGGGGACGGATCTGGGGGATCAGGTGCTCCTGGGTTTGATGTCTTTGCCGCCAAAGCATGATCACGGGCCGGTTCCGAAGGGGACGAGCTGGTTCGGTTCCCCCCCCATTCAGCTCCCGATGCGCTACCACAGCGACCGGTTTTCAGAATCGCAGACGTTTGTTCCCCCGAAGCGGCTGTTCGCGCTTCGCCTGTTCATCGAGCTCTTCCGGATCTTCCTGCCGGGCACGATTTTCGTGATGCTCGCCTCGCTCATTGTGGATACGACAGACGTCCTCCAGGATCACATCGGCTTCCGTTCCTGGCTTCTGGTGCTGCCGTTCCTCTATGCCGCGGCCGGCATTCTCTCGGTTCTGGTGACGGCGCTCATCAAATGGGTCGTAGCCGGCCGCTACCGCTCCGGAGAGCGCCCGCTGTGGAGCGGATTTGTCTGGCGCAATGACCTGGTGAACGGGGTTTATTCCAATTTCTGCGAGCATTTCTTTATCGGGATGCTCCGCGGCACGCCCTTTATCGCCTGGGCCCTCCGGGTTTTCGGCATGACGATCGGCCGGCGCTGCTATATCGACTCCACCTGGTTCACCGAATTCGATCTGATTAAGATCGGCGACGATGTGGCGCTGAACGAAAGCGCGAACCTCCAGACCCACCTCTTCGAAGACCGGGTCATCAAGATGGGGCCCTTGCGCCTCGGCGACCGCTGTGTTGTAGGCGCGATGACCACGGTCCTCTACAGCACCCGCATGGAGGAGGAGGCCGTTTTGGAAGACCTGTCTCTGCTGATGAAGGGCGAAACCCTGCCCACCGGTACTCGCTGGCGCGGCATTCCGGCGCGCAAATGCGATCGCGTGGATTCCCGCACCTGATAGCGCATACCGACACTTTAAGCGCGCCAATTCGTTTCCTCTTAGAGAGAGGAGCGTATATTGAATCCAAATCGATCCATGGCCGTTAAGGCGTCGTTGCCTGAAAGAAGACTTCAGGACCGGCGGGAAATTCAAAACATGGAGGTTGTGTATCCTCCAGGGCGCTGGAGCCGTCCTGTCGTTATAGCGATCGTTCTGATCGCGTTAAGCGTTTTGGTCTGGCAATGGCGATACGTCGTGTATGCCCCGGTCTGGCTGGCCAGAGCGTACTGGGCGGATCGCAGTGATCTCTATACCGGCAACACAAACGGCATCTCCAACCGAACCCTGGCTCAGCAGGCACGCAATTACTTGACCGATATCGATCACGTGGACGCCTCCGGAAACTTGACGGCGCCTGAGGCGCTGCGTCCCCTGGGCGTCCATCTCGATATGTCCTGGTTCAGACGGCATACGCCCGACAGTGTGGAATTTAATCCTTTCATTTCGTCCGGTGGGACATTTGTCGTGACCTGGCTTTATGTCCCGGGCTGTCAGGAAGCCGTCTGGAAATCCCCACGCACGGACACGGATTGGTTCAGCCTGCGCGGCCAGGCGTGCTATCCCGTTTGCCGGCTTTCCGTTCTGATGGCCTCCGACCTCCGGCTGACCTCCATTGCGTTAAACCCCATTCAGTCTTGATTGGCCGTCCCGGACTTTCCGACCAGGGATTCCAGGGGTTGTAAGCCGAATGAAACAAAAATCGTCCCCAGATCGTCTAAAATGATGACGGGTCGAAATGAACAATAAACTTCCCCTTTTAGGCGCTGCCTTCTTGTTTTTCATTCTTGGCGCGGCACGCCCTTTGCCCATCTGCCTGGCCGACTCCTCCGATGACTACGATGAAAACGGGGTCAAAAAGACGTACTATTGGCAGGGGACCCAGCTCAATAACTTGAGCCGGCTGGGGAGCACAAGCGATTTCGAAGAAGAACAGCGGCGCGCCGGCGAGGGAAAAGACACGGAAGAATACCTGGCCAAGATCCGCGCGCAGATGGCGCACCAGTCCCAGATCGATGCGCAGAAGAAAGCCACGCTGACCTACCAGGGCCAGCTGCCGGACAACCCCATCGATGTGACCTATCTCTCTCCCGGCGTCCGCGTGACGCTCCATGCCGAGGCCCTCTTCGACGAAAACTCTGCGACGATGAAGATGGGCGCCATCGATACGCTGGCGCGCCTGCGCACGGTTCTTGAAACGGAACAACAACAGCCCCTTCAACTGGTCATTGCGGACAAGATGGATGATATCCCCGAGGCCAGGAACCTGGATGCCGAGCGGTCGCTGGTCGTCCTCAGCATGCTGGCGATGACCGAAAAGGACGCTGCCCAGGAAAATCTCACCCCGGAAATCCTCACACGGTAGACCCATAGGCCCTTTCGGAGAATGATAGAATTCTCTCAGAGCTGAACGCGCATGAAAGAATACCGCATCAAGCCCGGTTCCCGCTTTCGCCTCAAGGACTGCAATCCCGATGACCGGCGCTTCTGCCCGGACAAGGATAAAGCTAAGGAAGAGACGGGCAAGCTTCTGAAGCGCCTCGACCGGCTTCAGGAACGGCTCTATGCCGAGGGCCGTCAATCGCTGCTGATCGTGCTGCAGGGCATGGATACGGCCGGCAAGGATGGGGTGATCCGGCATGTCATGAGCGGGGTCAGCCCCCAGGGCTGTCAGGTCGCGTCCTTCAAAGTCCCCAGCCGCGAAGAGCAATCCCATGATTTTCTCTGGCGGATCCACCAGAAAGTCCCCCCGCGCGGCTGGATCGGGATCTTTAACCGGTCCCACTACGAGGATGTGCTGGTGACGCGCGTTCACGGACATGTGATCAAGCAGGAAGAGGAACGGCGTTATAAAGAAATTAATCGGTTCGAAAAGATGCTTGTTCTGAACGGGACCACGATCATTAAATTTTTCCTGCATATTTCCAAGGAGGAGCAGCGGGAGCGCCTCATGGACCGCGCCAAAGATCCTCAAAAACGCTGGAAGTTAAGCCTTTCGGATCTTTCGGAAAGAAGCTACTGGAGGAAATATCAGAAGGTATACGAAGAAACAATCGCAGGCACTTCGACGGATTATGCGCCCTGGTATATCGTGCCCGCCAATCACAAATGGTACCGCAACTGGGTGACGGCCTCAATCATTGTCGATACCCTGGAGGAAATGCACCCCCGCATTCCGCCGCCCGACCCGCAGATCCCTTTTTCCAGGCTTAAAATCCGGTAAGGTTCAGATAGTTTTTGAGATCCAGCGCGTATAGACCCAGGATGCAAAGGCCGCGCCGGCGATCGGGCCGACCCAGTACAGCCAGTGATTTTCCCAGAACCCGCAGGCCAGAGCCGGGCCAAACAAGCGGGCCGGGTTCATGGCGGCCCCCGTGAGCGGTCCCCCCACCAGGATGTCCGCTCCGACGGTCAGGCCGATTCCAAACCCGCCGATCTTGGGGGCCTTGGAATCCATCGCGGTCCCAAGGACGGCCAGCATCAGGAAAAACGTCAGCACGGCTTCCAGAACAAGCCCCGCGGCCGGCGAAACGCCGGCGGCCAGGGCAGGTGTTCCCAGATGAACGGGCAGCCAGGCGGCTTCGGGAAAGAGGCCGCGCAGTAAAAATCCGGCCAGACCCCCACCGATCAACTGGGCCGCAATATAAAAGACAACGGTCAAGCGATCCACTTTCCCTGCGATCCAAGCGCCGACCGTGACCGCCGGATTAATATGCCCGCCTGAAACCGCTCCAAAGATTGAGACCACGATCGCTAGCATCAGCCCGTGGGCCAAAGCGATGCCGATCAATCCCACCCCCCCATGCGTGTAGCTATCCGCGACAATCGAACCGGCGCCGATAAAAACGAACGCGAACGTACCGACCAGCTCTGCCAACGCGGGACGCCATTTATCATTCATGATTGAACCCCTTTAACGTGGATTTGTGACGGAGATGCAGCGGCGGATGGGGCCGCAGAATCCGAGATCGGAACGGGCGTTGTATCCTGACAACCGGTCAAAAACAGCGCGGCGGCGATACCAATACCGATGATCCATCCCCACCCCATTCGCATGGGGAGGATTATAACACGGGAAAGGGGCGCCAGCAGGCTCCCCCTACATGTCTATG
>Ga0326728_10018119_pt1 | contig 13954 bp, 9 predicted proteins | sample MB3enrmetagenome_FD_207602 | JGI IMG/M metagenome (GOLD analysis project Ga0326728, IMG submission 207602) | Lab enriched peat soil microbial communities from McLean, Ithaca, NY, United States - MB31MN | ecosystem: Environmental > Terrestrial > Soil > Wetlands > Peat | place: USA: New York... | reverse complement strand
TGGTGATCTTCTGAGCCATTGCGCACCTCTATGCAGCTTGGCGCTTCCGCGTCAGGATTGAAGTGGGCACACTGTAGCGGTAAAAAGTTCCAGCCGGGTCCGGCAAAGCCGCCAGAGCCTTGGCCAGCGCGTTTTCGTCGGACGTATCCACAATCGAGGCAATCGCCGAAAGCGCCTTGCCGCCGTAATCCCGAACTCGCTCCAATGGCCCGAAGCACCCGGTACAGGGCATTCCACCCTTAACGCACGGAGCCTCACAACCACCGCGCGTCACTGGCCCGAGACACAGGATGCCCTGCGCCAGGAGGCATTTGTCCCTCTCCGGTATGACCTGGTGAATTCGCTTGAGTTCCGACACCAAAAGCTTTTCCGGCTTGCTGGAGTTCAACTCGCACTCGTAACAGAGCGCGCGGTCCCCCGCCAGCACCGATCCCTTTTCCGGCAACTGCCCTTTAAGGATCGCCTCGATCGCCTGCAAAGTGATCTTGGGAGTCGGTGGGCACCCCGGGACGAAGTAATCCACCTCGATCACCTGGTCGAGGGCCTTTACACTTTCATAAAGTACCGGCAGCTCCAGGTCACCCTCCGGAACTTTCATGCTGGTTTGAGGGCGAACCCCGTTGCCGTCGGAATTCGAAGGTGCCAGGCGGTAGACGTAATCGAGAATGGCTTCTTTTTCTGTAAGGTTCGCCAGACCCGGGATGCCTCCCTGATAGGCGCAGGCGCCGTAAGCAATAACCAGTTTCGATTTCTTCCGCAGCAGGCGGGCCATGGCTTCCTGTTCGTCGGAGCGTATTGCGCCGTTGATAAAGGAGACGGCGAGTGATCCATCGGCCATGGCCTCCACGTCGCTGCGTTTGAAGTCAAGCGCCACGGGCCAAAAGAGGATATCCACAGCTTCCACGACTGTAAGGATTCCTTCCGCCAGATCGACGACGGCCTCTTCGCAGCCTCCGCAGCTCGCACACCAGTAGAATGCAACCTTGGGCTTGGCCATGATTCCCTCGCTCCCTTCCGGCGGCCATTTGTAGCGTCGATCTCCGATCGACGATCGGCGGTCGGAGACCGCCGCTACAGATTGCGGCGTCACGCGGCCACGGCCTCCTGCGGCGAAGCCTTCCTTCGCAGTGGGCCGAGCTTGCGAATTTGCTCGGTGAATTCGTTAACCACGTCGCGCAGCCTCTCCGCCTCCGACGCCGAAATCCATTCCAGCCGCAGGCGCTCTGGCTCAATGCCAAACTGCGGCAGCATCTTGCGGAGCAGCGTGATCCGGCGTTGGGCTTTGTAGTTGCCTTCCTGGTAGTGACAGTCCCCGGGATGGCAGCCGCCCACTAGCACACCGTCCGCGCCATGGCGGAAAGCCCACAGGACGAACTGCGGATCCACGCGGCCCGAGCACATGGTGCGCACAACACTGACATTGGGGGTGTATTTCATTCGTGAGGTTCCCGCCAGGTCAGCGGCAAGATACGTACACCAGTTACAAAAGAACCCCACGATCGTAGGATTGAAAACGTCGCTCATGCCAGCACTCCTTCTACTTCGGCAAAGAGTTGCTCATCCCGGAAGAGGTTCTGTTGTGCGGCCCCGGACGGGCAAGCCGCCACGCAAGTCCCACAACCTTTGCAGAGGGCCTCGTTGAGTACGGCAAGCTTCTTCTCAGGATCCAGATGGATTGCAGTGTAGGGGCACATCCCGACACAAATCTGGCAGCCCGAACACAACTCCTCATCAATCCAGGCGGTGTTGGGTTCCATCTCCACATAGCCGCGATCGATCAGCGCCATGGATCGCGCGGCCGCAGCCCCGGCCTGAGCTACGGTGTCGGGGATATCCTTGGGCCCCTGGCAGCATCCTGCCAGGAAGATGCCCTCCGTAAAGGTGTCTACCGGCGCAAGCTTGGGATGCCGTTCCAGGAACCACCCCTCCGCAGAGCAGCCCAGGTTGAAGCGCCGCCGGACCTCTTCGGCATTGGCTTGCGGCTCCATTCCGATGGAGAGCACCACCATGTCAACCGGAATGCGCCGGATGGCGCCGAGGAGCGTGTCATCAACCCTTAAGATCAGTTTGCCTTCTTCTTCGGGCGCTAGTGGCCAAGTGCTCACCTCGGCCACCTTGCCTCGGATGAAGGAGATCCCTTCGTCCAGCACGCGCTTGTAGAATTCCTCGAAGCCCTTCCCGGGCGTGCGCATGTCGATGTAAAAGCTGTACACGTGCGCGCCGGTCTTTTCCTTGAGCAGATGAGCCAGCTTCAGTGAATACATGCAGCAGACCCGCGAGCAGTACTTGTTGGTGTTCTCGTCGCGCGAACCAATGCAGTGCAGGATGCCAATCGACTGGGGCTCGCGGCCGTCGCGCATCACCACCTGGCCGAGCGTCGGACCCGAAGCGTTGACAAGCCGCTCGATCTCCAGGCTGGTGTAAACATTGGGGACTTGGCCATAACCGTACTGGGGCAACCGGTGCGGGTCAAATGGCTTGAAACCGGTCGCCATGATGATAGTCCCCACCTCCAGTTCGATTTCTTTCACTTCCTGGTTGAAATCGATCGCGTCGCGATCGCCGCAGACCTCCACGCATCCCTTGGGACACTTATGCGACTTGAACTCGATGCAGGTGGCGCGATCGATCAACGGAATTGACGGCACGGCCTGGGGAAAAGGCATGTAGATGGGCTTGCGCTTGCCCAGCCCCAGGTCAAACTCGTTCGGGTACTTGCCTTCCTTGTACACGCAGGCTTCAATGCATTCCCCACACCCGACGCACTTGGCCTCGTCGATATAACGCGGATAGCGCTTGACCTTGACCTTGAAGTTCCCGACGAAGCCGCTGACTTCGCTGACCTCCGACAGGCTCATGAGGTGAATGTTGGGATGCTGCTTCACGGCCGTCATTTTGGGGGTCAGGATGCAGGCGGCACAATCCAGAGTGGGGAAGGTCTTGTCGAACTGCGCCATGTGCCCGCCGATCGAGGGTTCCCGCTCGACAAGGTAGACCTGTTTTTCGCCCTCCGCCAGGTTCAGCGCGGCCTGGATGCCGGCAATCCCTCCGCCCACGATCAGAACGTTCGGGTTCACAGGGAACCGGCGGGGTTTCAGCTCCTGATGCCAGAGCGCTCGATTTACCGCGGCCCTGACCAAAGCAGTGGCCTTGACCGTTGCGGCAACGGGATCATCGGTGACCCAGGAAACGTGCTCCCGGATATTCACCATTTGGAACAGGAACGGATTCAGGCCAGCCTTTTCCACGGCTTTGCGGAAAGTCCCTTCGTGCAAGTGAGGCGAGCAGGAAGCCACCACGACGCGATTCAGACTGAGTTTTTTCACGTCTTGCACAATCAAGTCCTGACCGGGGTCCGAGCACACGTACTTGTATTCCTTGGCGCTCACGACACCCGGAAGCTTGGTGGCGCTCTCCACCACGGCATATACGTCAACCTTGCCGGCAATGTTGGTTCCGCAGTGGCAAACGTAAACGCCGATCCTTACCCCGTTATTCCCGTTGCCCTTCATAATTGTTGCCTCCCTTTGGAGGAGGGTCGCATCGATTTGCTTTCGATCGAACGCGACCGGTCGCCTTGATCCGCCCGCGCTGCACCGAGACGGGCGCGGCGATGTCGATTAGGCTGCCAAACCGGTCCCCGTGGCCTCGGCAACGAGTTCGGTCAAGTCTTTGACAGCCAGCCGTCCCTCCAGCCCTGTAGTTTTCAGGGCGTCGGTGAACATCACGTAGTCCTTCGGGCAAGCCACCGCCAGGATTTTCACGTCCTCCAAAGCAGCCGCTTCCCGGACGCGGCTTTCGCTGGGGCGGGCATGCACGTCGCCAATTTCTTCCATCCAGACCCGACCGCCTCCCCCGCCGCAGCACAAGCTGTTGCCGCGGGAGCGCCGCATTTCCACCAACTTCACGCCCAGCGCTCGCAGGACGCGACGGGGGGCATCGTACACGCCGTTGTATCTGCCCAGGTAGCAGGGGTCGTGATAGGTCACGCGGTATGGCAGTGGGTGAGTAACTTTCAGGTGCCCGCGGCCGATCAAATCCGCCAACAATTCGGTGTAGTGATAAGCCGTATGACGGCCGTGATTCAAGTCCGGATATTCATTCTTCAAGGTGTTGTAAACGTGCGGATCGGTGGAGAAGAGGTTGTGAAACTGTGCCTTCTCGAAGGTGGCCGTATTCTTATCCCGCAGAAGCTCGAAAAGGCCCTCTTCACCGACGCGCCGGGCGTCGTTGCCGAAATTGCGCTCCGCCTCGAAGAGGATCCCGAAATCCACTTCCGCACCGTGCAATACCCGGGCCAGCGAGCGTGTAATGCCCAGGAGCGAGGGGTGATAGGCGGCATACTCACCCAGACACCAAAGCCATTCCACCGGCTCCTTGCGCGCGTCCTTGGGTTTGAAATCCAGGCCCTGCGTCCAAACCGCGCGTTTCCGTTCCGATTGGCCGAAGGAGTTGCCATAGCGCGCAAGATTGCGCAAGGCTTCCTCCAGTCTCGTGTCCACCTCGCCGCGTTCCACGAGGCGTCGCCGCAGGTCGACCATGATCGGCAGGTGCTCATTCATAACCGGGCAGCGCTCGGCGCAAGCCAGGCAGGTTGTGCAGCCCCACAATTCCTGCGCGGAGATAAGGCCTCCGATCAGTGTCGGCTCACCGCCATCGGCGGTCGCTCGCGCTTTGGCGATGAGCGCGGGTCCGTAACGCAACAACTGTTCCTTCAGGTTATGAATTAACTGGCGGGGCGAGCACGGTTCCCCGACCTGGAAGCTTGGACAGGCGCGTTCGCAACGCCCGCACTCGGCGCAGGCAAACGCTGAAAGCAGTTGCCGCCAAGTGAACTCCTCCAAACGCTCGGCGCCCAGGCGCACCTTCTCGCCTACCGCCGCGGGCAGGCGTCCAGGGGGTCCGAGCTGGCTGAAGAAGGCGCTGAAGGGCGCGGCCAGCAGGTGCATGTGCTTGGAGTGGGGGAGATACGCCAGAAAGAACAAGAGGATCAAGACATGCATCCACCAGAACAGGTGATAGAACGTGAGGGCATGGGCCTGCAGCCAGGGGGACTCGCCCAGGGGACCGGCGAGCCATTTGCCTACAGGGAGCCATACGCCTTTTTCCGCCGGCCCCACCACCAGATGGAAACCTTCCGCGAGGAGGTAAGTCACCATCAGCGCGGCGATCAGGATGTTTACCAGCGCCGCATCGAACGTCAACTGCAAACCTTTGGGGCGAAGCACATACCGCCGGAAAGAGGAAACCGCCAGTCCCCCCAACACCAGCACCGCGAAGATCTCGACGACCGTCGCCAGGATGGGGGTCCGCTCTGCCGTGGGAATGCTCAAATTGGGAAAAAGTCCTTGCAGCAGTAATCCGGTGGTGGCCATCACGAAGACGACAAATCCGTAGAAGATGAGAACGTGGGGGATTCCCACCAACGGTTCGTCCAAAAGCCGGCGCTGGCCAAAAACGTATACAAGCACTTGCTTCAGGCGTGCAGGGATCTGGTCAAAGCGGTTGTCGGCGCGGCCCAGTCTTAGCAACCGTACGAGGAAGCTCACACGCCAGGCGAATATTCCCGCGGACAGCAGGAGCAGAACCCAAAGGATTGCCCATCCGGGCACGGGACCGATTTTCAGAGCTGTGGGAATCATCAGCTTGCCTTCTTCATACTGGTTTTATGAATTTCCTCGGTAAGCGCCGGAAGCAGATCGAGAGCGTCCGCAACCACGCCGTAGTGTGCCGCACTGAAGATTGGAGCGTTGGGATCGGTGTTGACGGCGATGATCATCTCCGATTGCTTCATCCCTTCCAAGTGTTCAGGGGCGCCACTGATGCCAAACGCCAAATAAAGCTTGGGCTTTACGCGCATGCCCGACTTGCCTACCTGGCGTGTCAGGGGTAACCATCCCTGATCGATCACGGGTCGAGACGCGCATACGGCTCCGCCCAAGGCTGCGGCCAACTCTTCCGCCAGCGAGAGGTTATCGGCGTTCTGGATTCCCCGGCCCACACCCACCAGCATTGGAGCGATCGTGATGTCCACATCCCCGGGGGGTGGCTCAATCAATTTGCGGAACGCCACCCGGGAGGCCGGCATGTCGGGAGGTGTGGCGAGCGCTTGCACTTGCGGATTCCCTTTGATCCGCCCTGCCGCAGGATCAAACGATCCCGGCACAACCGCCACCAGGGTGGTCTCCGCGGGAAGCGCGACTTCGACGAAAACCTTTCCGCCATAGACTTGACTGGTGGCGATAAGCCCACTGTCCTTGGCTTCCAGGCGGACGCAACTGTCGATGCACGGAAAGGCACAACGCCCCGACAGAAGGCCCAGCAGATCCAATCCCGCCGAGGTGCTGCCCAGAAGTACGAGGCGCGGGGAGGTTTCCTTCAGTTTGGATCCGATCAGGGATGAATAGATATCCGGAGTGAATTCGCGGAATTCCTGTCCGTCGGCGGCCAAAACTACATCTGCGCCTCCCAATTCACTTATGAATCCCCGCAGATCCTGCCCGAGAAGCAAGACGATCAGTTTTCCCCCCAGACCTTTCGCCACCTCCCGACCTTTGCCCAGAAGCTCAAAGGTGATCTCATTAAGCTGTCCCCTGAAATGCTCTGCGACGACCACGATGTCATTGTTCATGTGTCACCTCAGCAGATGTCTCTCGGCGATAAGGCCGATAACTTGTTGGGAAATTGCTTCCAGGCTTCCGGTGAGCATCACGGCGCCCGCGCCTTCCTCCGGCTTGAACAAACGCACGACGCCGATCGGCTGGAGGGTTGCAGGCGCCACGAGCAGTTCCTCCACGCTGGCCGTCTTCATCATCTGGCGCAGCCGAGTAATGGGAACATAGCGAGGCGGCCGCTCGGCTGCCTGAATTCCCAGCACCGCCGGAGGTGTTACGGCCAGCTCAGCGGCACAACCACCGGGATACTCTTTTTCAATGAGGGTGGTTCCGCCCGCCTCAACCTGTACCTTACGAATGAGACCCACGTAGGGCAGGTCGAGAAAACCCGCTATCAAGCCGCCCAAAGAGCCATCCATATCGTCGATGGCCCGTACGCCGGTCAAAATCAGGTCGAAGCGTTTATCACGGAAAATGGAGGCGAAAACCTGGGCGGCGGTGTGGTTGTCGGGAGCTGAGTCCAATCCCGCGTTCACCATGACCGCGTGGTCAGCCCCCTTGGCCAGGGCGGTCACCATGGCCTCCTTTGCCTCGCCCGTGTCCAGCGAAAAGACCTCGACGCGGCCCCCGACGTGTTCTTTGATAATCAGGGCTTCTTCCAGGGCGTGGTCGTCCGACTCGCTCAGGATGTAGCGAACCGAGCTGGGGTCCACGGCTTTGCCACTGACATCAATTTCCAATCCTTCCACCAGATCGGGCACCTGTTTCAAAACCACTGCAATGTTCATGGGGTCGCCCTCCTCTACATGAGTTCCATAGACTCCGCCAGCAGTTCGATGATGTCCCGAACCACCAGTTTCCCCTCGTAGCCGGTCATCTTTACGCCATCTTCAAACCGGGATGGCTCAAAGGGACACGCCACGGCCAAAACGCCGGCACCGGTGGCCGCAGCTTGCCGGACGCGCCGATCGGCCAAACGATCCTTTACTCGTTCCTGAATGAAATGGTCCAAATAGACGGTGCTGCCTCCGCCTCCGCAGCACAGGGCCGACTCGCGATTGGGGCTCATCTCCACCAATTTCGCCCCTGGGATGGCCTTGAGCAGTGTGCGCGGATCTTCGTATTGAGACATTTTTCTGCCCAGACAACACGAGTCGTGGTAAGTCACTGTGACGTTCAACTTTTTCTTGAGCAAGGGCTTGAGCTGGTCCATGCGCTCCCTGAGAAACTCGGTGTAGTGCTTCACCACGTACTTCGCCCCCATGCTTGGGTAGACATTCCGCAGCGAGCGGTAGGCATGCGGATCAGTCAAAACGATTTCTTTGAAGTGATATTTTCCCAGGGTTTCGATGTTCCGCTCGACCATCATTTCGAATAGCCCGCGCTCCCCCGCCAGCCACTCGCAGTCGCCGACGCAGCGCTCTTCCCGGCCGAGAATCGCGAAGTCCACACGCAGCAGGTTAAGGATCCGCGCCAGCAGCCGCGAAATGGCTTGACCGCGCGGATCGAACGAGGGGTAACACTCCACGATCCAAAGCACATCAACAGGCCGGCGCACTTGCGCAAGGACTGGAACAGGGACGCCACTGGTTTTGGCCCAGTCGGTCCGCTTGTTGGGTCCCTCGCCCATGGGGTTCCCGTAAAGGTATGTTTTCTGCAACGCCGTTTGGAGATCCTGATCCAGGGGCAGGCCGATGTCCATTACCGCGGCGCGCAGTGCCGGGAAAAGGCCATCCGAAATCAACAGCTTACTTGGGCACCGCGCCGTGCAGGTATGACAGGAAACACAAAGCCAGGGGGTGTTGCTTTTGGCAACCGCATCAAAGCGGCCCTCGAGCAGCATCCTCACCGCTTTACGCGGCGGGAATTCCATCGCTTCACTCATCGGACAGGAACCGCTGCATACTCCGCACTGGATGCAGGTGCGGAAGTTCTCTTCGGCTCGGGCGATTTCAGGGAAAAGTACCGCGGGCATCTCGGGAATCGCTGGACTCTGAAGGGTACTCATCGAGAACCTCCCGTGCAGCTCATTGACCTAGTTGAATTCATTCAGGCGGCGGAGTTATGTCGCACCGCGCAACCACTAGAGCTATCTCTCAGAACAGAAGGATGTGCTAGGCTGTGACAGCTTGCTGAGACCAGAATCGGAATTCCCCGTTTGAGTTCGCATGGGAAGGCTTCGAAACGGTTGTAGGCGAAATTCGATGAGTCACGACTTATTTGAATGAGAGGATTCAGGAGAAGACGTCCACCCTTGGGCGGGGAGATGGTATCGTTGACAAGGGAAGGATATACTCCCCTTTGAGTGCAATTCCGAGGCGCTCCAAGTCCGCACTTGGTCTTCCGAAGCAAGGAGGCAATGGTCATACGCTTGCCCCTCCCATCGGCTTAGGTGCGTCTTATCACCAGAAGCAGCCATCGGGCGAGGGAAGCCAATACTCTCGCCCTCGGCGCGGGGGACAAGACTTCCCATCGCGTCCGCTCGCAAACGGCTCTGGTTTCTTCCCTCAGCACGGCACAAACCAAAGCTAACCCATTCACAGTTGTTGACTTCCTAAATAGTCTGCCCCGGAAGGACCAGAGAGATTTTGAGTCCCTATTGCAGCCGTAGAAGTAAGACGGATAGTACCCTCTAAATTACGACTTCTGGGCGTTCATCTCATGAGAAATTGATGCGTTTTGCAGCACCGATGTCGGGGAGTTTCCTAGGAAAAGTGCCAATTTGTCTACCACTAGGTGCGTACACAATCTGGCAGTTGATGGGGGGCCTTCGAGCTGCGTGAAAATCCTCGCAATGGGGACAAGCATTGACGATTCCTTCCCCTGCACGCGAGGGCGGACAAAGTTCGAAAATTGTACAATCCGTGAATTCCACCCTGTGCATTCACCGGTCGGACAGGCGGTGAGCAAAGTGAGGTCTCGGGGTCAGCAGTCCAGTCGTAGGGCGCCTTAGTCTGCGATTCCCTCATGAGTGCAGGCACCTAAGGCCCTCATGCCGGGCCTCATCGAGCGCCTGCTCGTACTCAGCCGGGGTCACGCGCCGTCCGATCTCGGCATATTCATGGCCTGTGACTTTTCCTGCCGGATAGTACTGGGGCATCAGGTTGACGTAGGTCGTGGGCGAAAGCTCCTGGGCGATCCAGTTCATGACATGCCGGGTGCCGGCAATATCTCTCGGCATCACCAGATGACGTATAAGCAGTCCGCGCATCGCCAGACCGTGCTCGTCGAGCACGAGGTCGCCCACCTGCTGGTACATTTCCTTGATCACTCGCCGCGCCACCTGCGGGTAGTCAGGCGCCCGTGAGTATTTGCGGGCCATTTCACTATCCCAGTACTTGAAGTCGGGCATGTAAATGTCTACGATCCCGTCGAGCAACTCCAGGCTCTCGCTCGAGTCGTAGGCGCTGGTGTTGTAAACGAGGGGGAGGCGGAGCCCGTTCTCGATCGCCACGGGCAGGGCTTCGATGATCTGCGGGACCACGTGTTCCGGTGTCACCAAGTTGATGTTGTGGCAGCCGTGGTCCTGGAGTTCGAGCATCATGGCGGCCAGCCGTGCCGGCGGCGCCGCCGTCCCCCGCAGTTGCCAACTGATATCAAAGTTCTGGCAAAAGACACAGCGCAGGTTGCAGCCGGCGAAGAAGATCGTCCCCGACCCTCGCCAGCCGCGGAGGCAATTCTCCTCGCCGTGATGAGGGGAATGACTGGCCACCAGGGCATAGCGTCCGGTCCGGCAGACCGCGAATTTGTTTTGGAGGCGGTCGACCCGGCAGTCCCGCGGACAGCCCGTGCAACAGGCCAGGGATTTGACGGCGCGATCGACACGGCTCTTCAGCTCACCACTCTCAAATAGAGAGAGGTAGGCAGGGCTGAATCCTCGGCTCACGGACGTGGTGTCGGCCAGCATGGAGATTTTTCTCGTGTCTTCTGCGGCAGGAAAAGATTTCACACAATGTCCACTGAGCACGCCCGGTGCCCTTTGTGTGATGGATAAACCGCCTATCCCCAGGCGTCGTACCCCAGTTCCAACCTTTTCGCTGGATTTGTTGCAGCCCCGCCGCACTGGGCTACACCGACCTCCGGGCTACCCCCTCGGCCGTTGTCCATTTTAAATAACTCCCTTACTTTCCATGAACATCGTGGCATCAACTTTTTAACCCATTTGTTTTCATCAACATCGTGGCATGGCGCATAACGGACATTTTTTCTCCATGTGTTTTCAATAACATCGTGGGATCAACCGGCATTTTTAATTCCCCTCTTTCCCTGACCCTGTTGATGGATGACATGATAACCATCTTATTTTCAATAATATAGGTTTTTGCGGAGTTTTGGCGTTTCATGCCTAACCCCTTTTGTTTCCGAAACATCGTGGCAAGCCGCGCCTATTTTTATCTCCTCCAAGGGGCAGCACCCAGGATATGGGATACGGGATACGGGACACGGGGCTGGGGCCTGGGGTCTGAGGGTACTCCCCAGCACCCAGCCCCTAGTCTGGCCTCCCCCCCTAGCTTAGCATTTATCACAGGGGAAATTGCAATAGGAAGATATACGTGCGGGCTACCGGTAGACAGAGAAATGGACAGATTGTCCGACGCCACGAAAATATATTTGCGGAACAAGCGTAGCGGGGAGTGCTTTGCAGGTCCGCGGTTCTTCCGCCGAGCACAACGAAAAGCCGCGGAATCATAAGAACAGGGCCGCGTTACGTTGCTCGAGTAGACTTTCTGTAAGTACGTCGCGCAGGCTCCGCTCGGCCGCAGGTAAATTCAGCCCACCAGTAGTTCGGTAATATCGTCGTGCACCACCATTAGAAAGGCAGACCCTCGGAAGTTGAAGCGCGTAACATGGAATGAGTACCAGCGCTTCTCCGCGGCACGGTGGTGGGGGTATTTGATCCGGAACTCCTGGCGCTCGCCATTCAGCATCTCCAGGATTCCCATTGTGGCTGAGGAAGCTGCCGCATCTCCCGCCCAGGCAAAAGATCGACAGATCTCCAAAAAGTCCTTGCCCAGACCGAAGTGTGGATGGTTATAGCCATGCGATGCGCCAAATTCCTTCCAGGCTCTGTTTACGCCAACCACGGTGCCCTTGGTGTCTAGGACCGCTATGTTCGCCCCGAATCCATCAATGATGGCTTGCAGAAGAAATGGGGGCGGCACTCTCAACCCGCCTTCTGCCTCCGAGCGAACCGGCACACCGCACTCTTTCAACCACACGGAAAGTTCGCTGCGCAGGGCATACGGTATGCTACGGGCCTCGGACTTCAGTCGCCGCACCGGCAAACCCATCTGCTTTTCCCATCTCTGCACGGTGCGAACACTTCGCCCTAGGAAAGCAGCCACTTCTTTCCAGCCCGTCAGGACATCGCGAGATGTGCGGAGGTTGGCGTCCCCATCGGCCTGGGATTCGGATGTGAGGTTCGAAAGCAGGAGAGGACGTTGCGCACGCCCTTTGACCCAGTCTGCCATCTCCTTGCGGTAGGCGTAGACAGGGGAGCGCCGGTGCTTGAAAAGGCGACGGACGGGTAGGGACGCCTCTTTCTCCCAACGTTGAACGGTGCGGATCCCCCGGCCTAGGAATGATCCAATTTCTTCCCAGCCATTCAGGAGAGCTTCGTCAGTATTGGGCGGCTTGTTTCCTGCTTCGTTCTCCACTCCAGAATCTTCCCGCAAGGTTGTATATGACCCGCCGGTGCATCTTGGGCATCTACCGGCAAACAGGCCGGCCCCTTGGCTTGGGGAAACCCTTCCTTCCCCTAATGGGGATTCTGGCTCGCAAAGAAAACAGAATTCCCCATATTGTTTGCGCCACGGGGTGCAGGGCGAGCGCGTTTAGTATTTGAAAAATGGCAGCCGAATGTTTCAAATCCACGATCGATTGCTTATCGATTTTAGTAAAGAAATTCAGACATTTCGAGATTTATCCCTCTGGTATTGGGAATAAATGTTTGTTCGGAGTTATCGCCAAAAACCAGCCCTAACCGTATAAAGCTGGCACTTTCATACTGCCAAGGTTGCGTTAATTGTATAGGGCTGCAATCCCAAGTCAATCTGCCGTGAGACGCCATTACAGCGTCATGTTACGCCATGGTCTCCTTGTGCTACCAGGATTGACGATTAGAGCAACAGCACGGAAAGGAAGACTACGGTGCGAAGCGTGAATTCGAGAAGCGGAGCGGCCTTATGAACTGGTTCTGGTCTCACGAACCTGAGAACGGGAAGCTGGGATTCGTACCTGGGGTCTATAAAGCAGGGAATCTGGTGACGATTGCCGCGCGAGGCGCCTAGCCAGAAAATCACATCGAACGGAGAATGGAATGAAGAATGCACACACTTTAGAGAAAAAAAACCAAGGCTTTGATGAGTTGAGTATCTTTGCGGCTGAGATGAAGGTCATGAGCGATGCACACAACGCCGGGGACATTGATATCGTCATGCCGGAAGAGAAGTTTGAGGGAATCTACCTGACGATGGCCAAGGGTGTCAATGACATGGTCAATGGCCATATCACGGTGAAGAAGAAGGCGATGGCCTGCGTCGCCGAGTTCGCCAAGGGGAACTACGATGCGGAACTCGAAAAGTTCCCGGGCAAGAAGGCCTTCATTAACGAGAACATTGAGCGCCTGCGGGCGAACGTGAAGGCATTTATCGCGGATATGGAACGGATGTCCAAGGAACACAACGCGGGCGACATCGACGTGGTGATCCCCGAGGATAAGTTCGAAGGCGCCTACCGCACCATGGCCAAGGGAGTTAACGACATGGTGAACGGGCACATCACGGTGAAGAAGAAGGCGATGGCCTGCATTTCCGAGTTCAGCAAAGGCAACCTCGAGGCGGAACTTGAGAAGTTCCCCGGTAAGAAGGCCTTCATTAACGAGAACATTGAGCGTTTGCGAGCGGCGGTCAAAGCGCTGATCACCGACGCGAACCTGCTGTCGAAGGCGGCGGTGGAAGGCAAGCTGGCGACGCGCGCCGACGCCTCCAAGCACCAGGGCGACTTCCGCAAGATCGTGCAGGGCGTGAACGATACCCTGGATGCCGTGATTGGCCCGCTGAACGTGGCCGCCAAGTATGTGGACCAGATCTCCAAGGGAGAGATCCCGGCGAAGATCACGGACACATACAACGGCGATTTCAACGAGATCAAGAACAATCTGAACATGTGCATTGATGCCGTGAACGCCCTGGTGGCCGACGCCGACACGCTGGTGAAGGCGGCGGTGGAAGGCAAGCTGGCGACGCGCGCCGACGCCTCCAAGCATCAGGGTGACTACCGCAAGATCGTGCAAGGGGTGAACGAGACCTTGGATGCGGTGATTGGGCCGCTCAACGTGG
>Ga0326728_10018118_pt1 | contig 13955 bp, 13 predicted proteins | sample MB3enrmetagenome_FD_207602 | JGI IMG/M metagenome (GOLD analysis project Ga0326728, IMG submission 207602) | Lab enriched peat soil microbial communities from McLean, Ithaca, NY, United States - MB31MN | ecosystem: Environmental > Terrestrial > Soil > Wetlands > Peat | place: USA: New York... | reverse complement strand
TCACCGGCGACGGCTGCCGGCGCGACGCCGACGGCTATTATTGGATCACCGGCCGCGTCGACGACGTCATCAACGTCTCCGGCCACCGCATGGGCACGGCGGAGGTGGAGAGTGCGCTGGTCGCCCATCCCAAGGTCTCCGAGGCGGCGGTGGTCGGCTATCCGCACGACATCAAGGGGCAGGGCATCTACGCCTATGTCACGCTGATGTCGGGGGCGGCGCCGAGCGAGGACCTGCGCGACGAGCTGATCGACTGGGTGCGCAAGGAGATCGGGCCGTTCGCCTCGCCCGACCTGATCCAGTTCTCGCCCGGACTGCCGAAGACGCGCTCCGGCAAGATCATGCGCCGCATCCTGCGCAAGATCGCCGAGAACGAATACGGCGCGCTCGGCGACACCTCCACCCTCGCCGACCCGAGCGTGGTGCGCGAGCTCATCGACAACCGGCAGAACCGGGGGCGGGCCTGACGGTCGGCCCGCGCTTTCGAGCATTCTGCGCTTGGGCCGAGGCGCAAGGCCCCCTCTCCCCGCCTTGGCGCTAAGGCATGCACACATCTACCTGTCTGCTTGTACTTGTCTTCTTGCGCGGCAGAGATCCTGCCTGCCTGATCCGTGCTCGGCGTCAAGCTCAAGCCGGGTTCGCCGGTTGCTCGCTTCGCTCGCACAGCTTGACCCCTGTGCGCGGATCAGGCGTTTCGCCACCGTGAGTTTTGCTGAGACCGCCGGCCCGAAGGGCCGGCTTGGCTCAGCAAAACTCATGGTGGCCAATGGCCTCGTCGGAACGGCGGAGTCACCCGAAGGGCCGGAGCGAAGCGGAGGAGCCGCCCTGCCGGGCGGCTTAACGCCGCCGGGCCGACGTGGCCCGCTCGACGTCGGAAGTTATGTGACGTCCTTGGCGCCTTGGCGGGGAGAAGGGACGACGCGCCGCCGCGTCGACGCGAAGCAGAGCCCTCTACTGCCCCGGGGCGAGCTCCTGCATCTTCTCGATCTTGGCGGCGAGGATCACCGCCTGGGTGCGGCTCTCGACCCCGAGCTTCTGCAGGATCGCCGAGACGTGCGCCTTCACCGTCGCCTCGGAGACGGCGAGCTCGTAGGCGATCTGCTTGTTGAGCAGGCCCTGCGACAGCATCATCAGCACCCGCAGTTGCTGCGGCGTCAGCGAGGAGAGCCGGCGCGCCAACGCGCTCGCCTCGCGGTTGGGCTCGGCGGCGAGGTCGAGGTCGGGCGGCGTCCATTGGCCGCCGTCGAGCACCTTGCGGATCGCCGCGCGCATGGTCTCGACGTCGAGCGACTTCGGCAGATAGCCGGCCGCGCCGAACTCGAGGCAATGGCGCATGACGGCGCGGTCCTCGTTGCCCGAGACGACCACCACCGGCACGCCCGGGCGTTCCGAGCGCAGGAACAACAAGCCGGAGAAACCGCGCACGCCCGGCATGGTGAGGTCGAGCAGCACCAGGTCCATGTCCGGCGTCGCCTCCAGCGCCGCCGCGAGGCTCTCGAAGTCGGTCGCCTCGTGGATCTTCGCGCCGGGAATCGCGCCGCTCACCGCTTGGCGCAAAGCGCCGAGGACGAGCGGGTGGTCGTCGGCGATCAGCACCTGCACCGTGTCGTTCAACCCGCATCCCCCCTGTCGCGGTCGATTCCGCGACGCAACCGGCTAGCATTGCGCAAGTCGGGGGCGTTGTCACGCCTGGGCGCGTCGGGGTAGTGTCTCAGTTTGAAATTTCGGCGAGGCGCTTTTTGTAAGGGCCGCGCTTTTTGGCTGGCGTGTCGGCGTCCATCGCTTCGACGATCTGCGCCCAATCCATGACCGTCTCAGACAGGCCAGCGGCCATCGCGGGGGTAACACGAAGCGTCTTGTGGATGCGCAGGAAGTTGTACCAGACGGCATAGATCGCGACCATGTGCGCGTGGTTCTCGAATTTCTTGGAGAAGGCATTGGTCAAGCGCGTAAAGCGGCGGTTGTGCATCCGCATGGTGAGGTTCGCGCGCTCGGCGTAGGACGTGCTGACATGCGCCATGTCGGGCTTGCCCTCAATCCGCTCTTTCTTCGCGCCGATGCACTCGGCGGGGCTATAGCGACCCTTTGCGGCTTCTGGCGACGCCCCGTAAATCTTGTTCAGCATGGCGTAGTCAATATCAGCGCCAAACGCGCCCTCGACCGCTTCAAGGTACGCCTTGTGGCCGTCTGATGTGAGTTGGATGCGATTGGCGACGCGCTCAGCGACGTCGTTCATGAACCAAGCGGCGCACTCCCCGTCACGACCGCCGACGAAGTGAGAAATGATCAGCTTGGTATCGGCTTCGATCGCGGTCCAAGTCCAAGTGTCGCCGGTGCCGTCGACCGGGTTTTTCATCGTCGCGACGTTCTTAGCCTTCGCCGCAGTGAAGCTCCAAATTTCGTCGACCTGGACGCGCTTCGCCTTCACGTTGCGGACCTTGGCGTCGTGAAAGCCAGCGCAGAAGCGGCCCGCGTCCTCCAAGAGCTTCGACACGGTGTTGATCGACACGTCCGCTAGCCGAGAGACAGACCGCATCGAAGCGCCTTCCGTCAGCATGGAAAGGATTTGGGCGCGCTTGGCGACATCGAGCTTGTTCATGCCCGACATAATATGAACTTTCATGCTTAGCGTCAAGTTAACAATGTCATATCCACGCCCGATCGCGCGGCGGTGGCGCGCTTATTGAGCTAGTTGCCAGCTTAATGAGGAAATGGTACAGCGGTGCGCACCTGCGGAGCGCATTACCATGGCGAGATCACCATCCACAGATTGGAAAACGCTGAGGGCGGATATCCTGGAGACCTTCACGCCGGGTCCTCCGATCAATGAGGTCGCGCAATTTGCCGGCCGGCGGGAAATCATTCAACGACTTCAAGACATAACGTTTGAACGCGCTCGCCACGCCATCATTTTTGGCGAACGAGGGGTTGGGAAGACGTCTCTCGCCAACGTCTTCCACAAAGACCTAAATTCACCGACGAGGGCTGTCCGTGAGATTTACGTCAATGCGGACCCCAGCGATTCCTTCGACAGTCTTTGGCGCAAAGTCTTTCGCAGACTCCGCTGGGAAGGGGACGAGAGCAGCCTCGACCTCCAGTTTCCGAATGAAATTGAACCGGACCACGTTTTTCTGCAGTTGTGTCGATTTAATCTCAACGAAATTCCGATTATTGTTATCGATGAGTACGATCGAATAGTAGATGAAAATTGCCGCATACTAATGACCGACGTCATCAAGGCGCTCACGCTTGCTCCTAACAATCCGACACTTATATTGGTTGGCGTAGCCGACAGTATTATTCGCCTCGTTCGCGATCACGAATCGATCTCCCGTAATCTTGTGCAAGTGCCAATGCATAGGATGACGAACGAGGAAATAAGAGAGGTTATCACGTCACGCGTAAGGCGCCTTCTGATGCGAATAAGCGATGACGCGGTATGGCGGATAACCTACTTCTCGGCCGGGCTGCCGTTTTATGCGCATTCCTTGGGCAAGTACGCTGCACTCACCGCGATAGAAAAACAGACCCTCGCTATTACAGAGGATATCGTTCTCGAGTCTATCGACAGATGTATGGCCGATGTCGATTACACTATCACTGAAGCTTATACGAGAGCGACAGAGAAGATATATAGAAAAGGCAACATATTCGCGTCGGTGCTTGCGGCTTGCGCTCTAGCTGAAACCGATGATTTGGGTCAATTCAGCGCGTCAGCAGTCGAGGGACCATTGAGCGCAATAATGGACGCGCAATATAGAGTACCATCGTTCTCGTTTCATTTAAATGAAATGAGCGGCCCTGATCGTGGTAACGTATTGATAAAGACTGGAGAGCGCAGAACATTTCATTATCACTTTAAAGAAACCGCGATGCAGCCATATATTATTATGAAGAGCCTGAAAGAAGGAATTATAACCAGAAAAATATTTGAACGGTTCTATGTTACCCGTCAGAGGTCTCTTTCCATCTAGATTTGGCCGCCTTCTTCGCGATCTCGGCGCGCCGCTCCGGCGTCATCTTCGCCGCCCGCTCCATGCCGCCCTTCTTCCCAAGCGCCTTCGCGGCGGGGTCTTTCCCGTCGTCGGCCGGCCCGGTGTCTTCCGGTTCCTCGCCAGTGGCAATCCGCATCACCTTAACGGCGTTGCTGATGACGTCGGCAGGGCGGCGCTCGCCTTTAGGACCGCGGGGCATCGCCTTCTCCCAACTCATGAGGAAGGGTCTCTTCAACAATTCGACCAGTCCACGCCCGCACGTGATCGCGCCCTCGCCAAGTCTGGCCCCTTCCCTCATGGTGCCGCATAAAAATAAAGGCAACTCTGTCTTGGTGCGCTACACTTTCGTCGACTACGTTTTCAAATCTAATGATTCTGCCCCCGAACGCTGACGGTTCAGCTTTTGTATGATGAAGATATATCCATCCGCCTTCTAGCTGGCGCGCTTCATCCTTGCTGAAGTCCCAGTTGCCTGACCTAAAGAGCCCATCATCCGTTTGTGTCATTCCTCGTAGGCCAAGGCCCTCAGCAACACACTTAATATGAACCGCCACCATCGGGAACTCCCGCGCTTGCCGCGAAACATAACACGGGAGCTGGGGACGATGCGAGCGCCTGTCAACCCGCCTTCTTTTCAAACTGAGACACTACCCGCGTCGGGCCGCTCGGCGACGGCCGCGCCGCCGGCGGCGCGCAACTGGCGGCGCGCTTCGCCGAGCGCCAGCGCGGCGGCGACGGCGACGTTGAGCGAGCGCAGCGGCGCCTCCATCGGGATGCGCAGGCGCGCGTCGGCGCTCTCCCGCACCGCCTGCGGGACGCCCGCCGATTCGCGGCCGACCAGAATCACGTCGTCGGCGCGGAAGGCGAAGTCCCACAGCGGCGTGTTCCCCGCGGTGGTCAACAGGACGAGCCGGCGGCCGGCCTCGGCCCGCCACGCTTCGAAGCGCGCGAACGAGAGATGGCGCGCGACCGCCACCCAATCGAGGTAGTCCATCCCCGCCCGCCGCAGCCGCCGGTCGGAGAAGACGAAGCCCGCCGGCTCGATGATCGCCGCGTCGACGCCGAGGCAGGCGCAGGTGCGCAGCATCGCGCCGACGTTGGGGGCGATGTCGGGCTCATAGAGCGCCAGGGTCAGGCGCGCCGCGGGCGTCGTCATCGCCTTCACGCTTAAGCAGGATTCGCCGCCTTTGTCATGCGCTTCGCCGCGCGGCGGGATTTTCGCGAACTTCGCGTTGCGCTTTTGGGCTATAGACAACCGTTGAGAACGATGCGAAATAGCCGCCCTCGCGCGGAATCCGGCGAAAGAGCGCGTTTTTCGCCTGCCTTAGCGCGCCGTGGGGATGGCGCGGCGCCAGGGGCGCGGCTCGGGGCGATGATTGGGAGGCGCGATTGACGAGCGCGGCTGTCGACAATCCAAACCGCCGGGACATCCTGTTCATCGCCACCGGCGCGGTCGCCGCGGTCGGCGTCGGCGCGGTCGCCTGGCCGCTGATCGACCAGATGAACCCCGACGCTTCGACGCTCGCCATGGCCTCGACCGAAGTCGACCTCTCCCAGATCGCCGAAGGCCAGATCGTCACGGTGAAGTGGCGCGGCGGCCCGGTGTTCGTGCGCCACCGCACCCAGAAGGAAATCGAGGCCGCGGAGAACACGCCGCTTTCCGAGCTGCGCGATCCGCAGACCGACCAGCAGCGGGTGAAGAAGCCGGAGTGGCTGATCGTCGTGGGAATCTGCACCCATCTCGGCTGCGTGCCGCTCGGCCACCAGGGCGAGTACGACGGCTGGAAATGCCCGTGCCACGGCTCGGTCTACGACACCTCCGGACGCATCCGCCAAGGGCCGGCGCCGCTCAATCTGGCGGTGCCGGAATACGCCTTCCTCAGCGACGCGAAGGTGAAGATCGGCTGATCCGCGACCTTCGCCGGCGCCTCGAGCGACGCGTCCGCAATCCCCTCTGCACGAGAACGGAAGCCATGAGCGGAACTCCGACCTACGTCCCCAAGAGCGCCTTCGGGCGATGGTTCGAAGCGCGCCTGCCGATCATGGGTCTCGTCCATTCGTCGTTCGTCGCCTATCCGACCCCGCGCAACCTCAACTACCTGTGGACCTTCGGCGCCATCCTGGCGTTCTTTCTGGTCTCGCAGATCGTCACCGGCGTCGTCCTCGCCATGCACTACGCGCCGACCGCGACGCAGGCGTTCGCGTCGGTCGACCACATCATGCGCGACGTCAACTACGGCTGGCTGATCCGCTATCTCCACACCAACGGCGCGTCGCTGTTCTTCCTCGCGGCCTACGTCCACATCTTCCGCGGCATCTACTACGGTTCGTACAAGGCGCCGCGCGAGGTGCTATGGATTCTCGGCGTCATCATCTACATCCTGATGATGGCGACGGCGTTCATGGGCTACGTGCTGCCGTGGGGGGCGATGAGCTTCGCCGGCGCGACGGTCATCACCAGCCTGTTCACCGCCATTCCCGTCGTCGGCGGCGGCGTCGCGCAGTGGCTATGGGGCGGCTACGCGGTCGGCGACCCGACGCTCACCCGCTTCTTCTCCCTACACTACCTCTTGCCGTTCATGATCGTCGGCGTGGTCTGCCTGCACATATGGGCGCTGCACGTCGCCGGGCAGAACAATCCCGACGGCCTCGACGTCAAGGACGTCGAGCGCGACACGGTCGCCTTCACCCCCTACGCGACGATCAAGGACCTGTTCGCCCTGTCGCTGTTCCTCATCCTCTACGCGTGGCTGGTCTTCTACATCCCCAACTATCTGCTCGACGCCGACAACTCCACGGTCGCCAACCCGCTGTCGACGCCCGCGCACATCGTGCCCGAGTGGTACCTCTTGCCGTTCTACGCGATCCTGCGCGCGATCCCCAACAAGCTCGCCGGCGTGATCGCCTTGTTCGCCGCCATCGCGTTGCTCGCCTTCCTGCCCTGGCTCGACACTTCGTCGGTGCGCTCGGCCAAGTACCGGCCGCTGTTCCGCGTCTGCTTCTGGCTGTTTCTCGCCTGCTGCGTCGGCCTCGGCTGGCTCGGCTCGCAGGAGGTCAACGACGCGACGACGCTGGCGGCGCGCGTGCTGGCGGTCGGTTATTTCGGCTTCCTCATCGTCGTCCTGCCGCTGTTGGGCTTGGTCGAGAAGACGAAGCCCATGCCCGCCTCGATCGCCGACGCCGTGCTGGCCAAGCGCGGCGAAGCGAGCGCGCCGGTCACGAAGTGATCGAGGGCCGCGCTTCAGGGAAATGCGTCGATGATCCGCTTGAAGACCTCCCTTTTCCTCCCCGCGGCGCTCGCCCTCTTGCTGGCGGGCGGCGCGGGCGCGCGCGCCGACGACGCCGAGCAGCCGAACCCGCCGCGTCAGAGCTGGAGCTTCTCCGGCCTGTTCGGCGTGTTCGATCAGGCGCAACTGCAGCGCGGCTTCCAGGTCTACCGGGAGGTGTGCAGCAAGTGCCACAAGCTGAGCATTCCCTTCCGCGCGCTCGCCGACCCCGACGGGCCGGGCTTCAGCGAGGCGGAGGTGAAGGCGCTGGCGGCGAGCTACCAAGTGGTGAACGACGAGCCGAACGACCAAGGCGAGACGTTCAAGCGGCCGGGCCGGCCGTCGGACATCTTTCCGCCGCCGGACGCGTTCCCCAACGACCAGGCCGCGGCGGCCGCGCTCGGCAAGACGCCGCCCGACATGGCGCTGCTCGCCAAGGCGCTGAAGTACGAGCGCGGCTTCCCGTGGTTCATTTTCGACGCGCTGCCCTTCGACCAGTACCAGGAGATGGGCGCCGACGTCATCTACGCCATCATCAACGGCTACACGAAGTCGGACGATCTGCAGTGGAACCTCTATTACCCCGGCCACCGCATCGCGATGCCGCAGCCGATCACTGACGGCGTGGTGGCCTATCAAGACGGCGCGCCGGCGACCGTCGACCGCTACGCGCGCGACGTCGCCTCCTTCTTGAGCTGGGCGGCCGAGCCGTCGCTGGCGGAGCGCAAGAAGCTCGGCCTGCGCGCGATGATCTTCCTCTTCATCCTCGCCGGGATGCTCTATTTCGTGAAGAAGCGCGTCTGGAGCGATCTGCACTGAGGGGCCGCGGGCGGGGCGGCGCGAAGGGGGCGATATGGCCAAGGCGATCGTCGGCGTCATCGGCGGGTCGGGGGTGTATCGCCTCGACGGCTTGACCGACGTCCGCGAGGAGCGCGTCCCGACGCCGTGGGGCGAGCCGTCGGACGCGCTGCGGTTCGGGCGGATCGGCGGCGTCGAGGCGGCGTTCCTCGCCCGCCACGGCCAGGGGCATCGCCTCTCTCCGTCGACGATCAACTACCGCGCCAACATCGACGCGCTGAAGCGCTGCGGCGTCACTGACCTCATCGGCGTCTCCGCCTGCGGCTCGTTCCGCGAGGAGCTCCGCCCCGGCTTGTTCGTGCTCATCGACCAGTTCGTCGACCGCGCCTTCGCGCGTCAGAACAGCTTCTTCGGCGCCGGCTGCGTCGCCCATGTGTCGATGGCCCGCCCGATCGCGCCGCTGCTCAGCCGGCGCATCGCCGACGCCGCCGAGAAGGAGGGGATCGCCTGCCGTCGCGGGGGAACCTACCTGTGCATGGAGGGGCCGCAGTTCTCGACCCTCGCCGAGTCGCTCGACTATCAGTCGCGCGGCCTCGACGTGATCGGCATGACCGCCGCCACCGAAGCCAAGCTCGCGCGCGAGGCGGAGATCTCCTACGCGACGATCGCGATGGTCACCGACTACGACTGCTGGCATGAAACGCACGGCGCGGTCGACGTGCCGGCGGTCATCCAGGTGATGAAGGGCAACGCCCATCGCGTCAACGCGCTGCTCGCGCGCGTTCTCGGCGGCTTTCCCGTCGAGCATGAGCCGTGCCCGATCGGCTCGGACCGCGCCCTCGACGGCGCGATCATCACCCGCCCCGAAGCGCGCGACCCCGAACTGATGCGCAAGCTCGAGGCGATCGTCGCGCGGGCGGTCGCGGCGGGCGGCTGAGGCCGTCCGCAATCAGGTTGGACCGCTCGCGCTCGCCGAACGGTTCGGCGGCGACAAGGACGCGGGCGAAACGTGAGCCGCCGTTTATTTCTCCAACAGCACGCTGCGGCATTCCGGCGGCAGCTCGGCGAGCGACAGCGGCGGCTTCGGCTTGCTCGGCGCGGGATGCAGCGCCTCGTCGGTGAACCACCACGCCAGCGTCTTGTCGCAGCCGTCGCCGGGCGGGACCGGGTCCTGCGGCCGGCAGTCGGGCTGGTCGGCGGGGCAGGCGATGCGGATATGGAAATGATAGTTGTGGCCCCAATAGGGGCGCACCTTGTTCATCCACGGCTCGCCCTTGGCGGTCTCGCACAGGGCCTTCTTGATCGCCGGGTTGACGAAGATGCGCTCGACCTCCGGCTCCTCGGCGGCGGCCTTGATGACGCCAGCCTGCCGCGCCGACCAATGCGCGGGATCGACCGCCAGCCCGTCGGGCCGGACCATGTCGACCGCCGACATCTGTTCGCGCTCCTCGCGGGTCAGCCGGCGGTCGGGCGCGGGGGTCAGCCAGACGTCGGCGTCGAGGCCGATCTGATGGGAGGCGTGGCCGGTCGCCATCGGCCCGCCGCGCGGCTGCGAAATGTCGCCGACGAGAATGCCTGGCCAGATTCCTTCGCGCGCCGCCTTGCGCGAGAAGCGCTCGAGGAAGGCGATCATCGCTGGATGGGCCCAGTTGCGGTTGCGCGACAGGCGCATCACCTGCCAAGTGTCGCCGTCGACCGGCAGCGCCTTGGCGCCGGCGAGGCAGCCGCGCGCGTAGAATCCGATCGACCGCGTCGCCGTCTCGGTCGGGGTCAGCGCGCGGCCGAACAGCTCCTTGGCGGGCAGGTTCAGGTCGGCGGGGTCGGCGAGCGGCGGCGGCGGGGCGGGGGAGAGCGAACCCGGCTCCTGGGCCGACGCCGCGGCCGGGGCGGCGCAGGCGAGGGCCAGCATGAGCGCCATTCGCCGCATCTTGAAGCTCCCTTGGTCGCCCCTTTCTCCTCCGCGCCGGGGCGCGCCGTCAATCGGCGGCGCGCGGCTTGGCGGCGGCGGAAGGGTAGGCGCCGGACGCCTCGCGGGGCGCCGTCCTGACTGCGCCGGGCGGGCGGCGGCGTGCAATTTCTTGTCGTCGCGACAATTCTGCAACGGTTTTGCGACCGACGCTGCGGAAACTGGGCGGTCATGAAAATTCCATGCTTTACAAAAAGTTAATAGGTAAGCGCGGTCGGCGGCGGCGCCGCGGGGCGCAATTATGGCGAAATTGTACCAATTTCTTGACGCTCGGTTGTTCGCGGGGCGCCGTAAGGGAAGCGCCGGACCCGTGCGAACTTGGTCCGATTATCAAGCGTTTGTCGCGCGCGTCGCGGCGGCGGAGCGAGGCCCCGCCGGCGCGCGCCGCAGGGCCGTCGGCGCGCCGGCTTCAAGTGGGTTGCTCCGGTTGCCCCGCTATGCAATAGTGACCGCGCAAATTGATTAACCGACGTGCGGCGGTGAAGTCGGTGATTGTAAGCTAATTTTTGTGTTGGTCGCGTGTATAGTGACTTAGTGTAGTGGGGCTTTTCACACTTATACTTAGTTATGTAGGGGGGTCGCCGTCCGGTAGACGGATGGCGAGGGGGAGAGTTCAAGAGAGAACTCACGATCTCAGGTTTAGAAATCACAATGGGGCCACAGTGCGGGCTGTGGAAAGTGAGGCCATGTCATTTCAACGACCTGCGGGCTATGCGGGAGATTTGACCGTCGAGGACGCCTACGCGCTGCTCGCCGACGAAGCAGAATCCGTGCTCGTCGACGTGCGAACCCAGCCAGAATGGACTTATGTCGGCGTGCCCGACCTCAGCGAGCTGGGCAAGACGCCGGTCTTCCAGGAATGGCAGGTCTATCCGTCGATGCGGGTCGCGGCCGATTTCGTCCCGCGCCTGACCGCCGCGCTGGAGGCGGGGGGCGGAGATCGTTCGATGTCGGTGCTCTTCATCCGCCGGTCCGGCGCGCGCTCGCGCGCCGCCGCGGCGGCGCTGGCCAGCGCGGGATGGACGCGCTGTTTCAACGTCACGGATGGCTTCGAAGGGGGGCTCGACGCGAAGCGTCGGCGCGGCGCGAGCGGCGGCTGGCGGGTTAGGGGCTTGCCCTGGACGCAGTCCTAGCCGGCCCCCTAGGCCGGCGCTCTTCGTCATCATCCTCTTCATCCTCTTCGCGACCTCTATTTCCGACACGGAGTCGCCATGGACCAGAGCGCCCAAATCATTGCGGCCGCCGCCGACCTGCGCCTTATCGAGCCCGCGCGCGATCTCGCCGAAAGCTGGCGGCGCTGCTGCAAGCGCCTGTGCGCCGAGCTGGGGGAGGACGTCTTCTCGAGCTGGTTCGGCCGCGTGACGATGGAGTCGCTGGAGGGCGGCCACGCCCACTTCTCCGTGCCGACCCGCTTCCTCAAGAGCTGGATCGAGTCGCACTATCACGAGCGCATCCTTTCGGCGTTGGGGGCCGAGGTCGGCGGCGTCGCCTCGATCAGCATCAGCGTGCGCTCGGCGGCCGCCGCGCCGGGGCTGCAGGCGGCGCCGGCGACGGTCCATGCCTGCGCGCCGAAGGCGATCGACGCGGCGCGCGTCGGGGCGTTTCACGCGCCCGCCGCCGCCTACGCCGCGCGCGGCGCGGCGCGGGCCGAGGTCGTCGGCCAGCGCGTCGAGGCGGTCGAGGGCTCGCCGCTCGATCGCCGCCTCACCTTCGCCTCCTTCCTCGTCGGGCGTCCCAACCAGCTCGCCTTCTCGGCCGCGCAGCGCGTCGCCGACGGCCGCGTCGGCGAGCCGCCGGCCTTCAGCCCGCTCTACGTCCACGCCGCGGTCGGGCTGGGCAAGACCCATCTCCTGCAGGCGATCGCCCACGCGGCGGCCGAGCAGGGCCGCGCCGTCGTCTATCTGACGGCGGAGAAGTTCATGTACGGCTTCGTCGCGGCGCTGCAGGCGCAGACCGCGATCGTCTTCAAGGAGGCGCTACGCGCGATCGACCTTCTCATCTTCGACGACGCGCAGTTCCTCCAGGGCAAGGCGATCCAGGCCGAGTTCGGCCACGCGCTCAACGCGCTGCTCGATTCCGGCCGCCAGGTGGTGGTCGCCGCCGATCGTCCGCCGAGCGATCTCGAGTCGCTCGACGAGCGCGTGCGCTCGCGCTTGGCCGGCGGCCTCTGCGTCGAGATGGCGGCGCTCGACGAGCCGCTGCGCACCAAGATCCTCGAGGCGCGCATCGCCGCGGCGCGCGCGCAGAACCCGCATTTCGAGGTGACGCCCGCGGTGCTCGCCTTCGTCGCGCGGTCGATCGCCACCAACGGCCGCGACCTCGAAGGCGCGGTCAACCGGCTGCTCGCCCACTCGATCGTCGGTCAGCCGCCGCTCAGCGTCGAGGCGGCGGAGATCGCCATCCGCGACCTCATCCGCGCCCGCGAGCCGAAGCGGGTGAAGATCGAGGACATCCAGAAGCTGGTCGCCAGCCACTACAGCGTGACCCGCGCCGACATCCTCTCGTCGCGACGCACCGCCACGGTGGTCAAGCCGCGGCAGGTGGCGATGTATCTCGCCAAGGCGCTCACCTTGCGCTCGCTGCCCGAGATCGGCCGCCGCTTCGGCGGGCGCGACCACACCACCGTGCTGCATGCGGTGCGCAAGATCGAGGGCCTCAGCGCCTCCGATTCGACGCTGCGCGAGGAGCTGGAGCTGCTCAAGCGCATGTTGCAGGAATAGCCGGGCGATGGCGCTGATCTATAAGATCGTCGCCGCCGAGGAATGGCGGGCCGCCGAAGCGGCGGGCGCGTTCCTCGGCGCAGCGGTCGACCGCGCCGACGGCTACATCCATTTCTCCACCGCCGCGCAAGCGCCCGAGACCGCGGCCAAAGGGTTCGCCGGACGCGGCGATCTCGCGCTCGTGGCGGTGGACGCCGACGCCTTGGGCCCCGCGTTGCGCTGGGCGCCCGCGCGCGGCGGCGCGCTGTTTCCCCATCTTTACGGGCCGCTGCCGCTCACGGCGGTGGGCTGGGCGCGTCGGCCGCCGCTCGGCGAGGACGGCCGCCATCGCTTCGACGGGCTCACGGCGTGAGCGGCGCGATCGGCCTCATCGGCGGCTTGGCGCGGCCTTTCCTCTTGCGCCTGCCGCCCGAGACCGCCCATCGCTTGACCATCGCCGCGCTACGGCTGGCGGCGTTCCTGCCGCCGCCGAAGTCCGATCCGCGCCTGGCGGTCAGCGCCTTCGGCGTCGATTTCGCGAACCCGCTGGGCCTGGCGGCCGGATTCGACAAGAACGCCGAGGTCATGCGGCCGCTGCTGGCGCTGGGGTTCGGCTTCGTCGAAGTGGGCGGGCTGACGCCGCGCCCGCAAGCGGGCAACCCGCCGCCGCGGCTGTTCCGTCTGCGCGCCGACGCCGCATTGATCAATCGCATGGGCTTGAACAACGGCGGCTACGAAGCGGCGCGCGCGCGGCTCGCGGCGCGGCCGATCGCCGGCGTGGTCGGCGTCAATCTCGCGCCCAACCGCGACGCCGTCGACCGCTTCGCCGACTACGCGCTCGGGGTGAAGATCTTTGCGCCGCTGGCGAGCTATTTCTCGATCAACGTCTCCTCGCCGAACACGCCGGGGTTGCGCGACCTGCAACGGCGCGACGCGCTCGACGAGCTCATGGCCCGCGTGATCGCCGCGCGCGACGAAGCGACGCCGCGCCGCCCGGCGCTGATCAAGATCGCGCCCGACCTCGACCTGCGCGCGCTCGACGACGTGGTCGAGGTCTCGCTCGCGCGCGGCGTCGACGGCCTGATCGTCGCCAACACGACGACGGCGCGCCCCGCTTCGCTTAGCGACACCAACGCGCGCGAAGAGGGCGGCCTCTCCGGTCGGCCGCTGTTCGCGCCCTCGACGCGCATGTTGGCGCGAACTTATTTGCGCTGCGGCGGCGCGCTGCCGC
>Ga0326728_10018117_pt1 | contig 13955 bp, 12 predicted proteins | sample MB3enrmetagenome_FD_207602 | JGI IMG/M metagenome (GOLD analysis project Ga0326728, IMG submission 207602) | Lab enriched peat soil microbial communities from McLean, Ithaca, NY, United States - MB31MN | ecosystem: Environmental > Terrestrial > Soil > Wetlands > Peat | place: USA: New York... | reverse complement strand
TTCGGAGCCAACGTCACGTACTGAGAGCCTCCAACTTGGCCCGCGCGCCAGGCGCTACAATCGTTTCAGACTGAAACTCCCTGCCATGCCGAGGCGTCTCGCCCGGAAGCTGATGCTCTCGATCACGCTGATTGTCGTGATCGTGGCGGCGGTTTCCGTATGGATCAACGTCAGTACCGAGGAGCAGCAGCTCCTGAACACCATGATTTTGGGAGCGGACCAGCTCTCCAAGGCCATCACCAGCGCCACCTGGCACGCCATGCTCGACGACCATCGCGAGGCGGCCTACGAGATGATGCAGACCATCGCGCTCAAGCAGGGGATCGACCGCATCCGCATGTTCAACCGCGTGGGCCAGGTGATGTTCTCGACCAACGCGGAGGACCGGCAGAGCACCGTAGACCTGCGAGCGCACACCTGCGCCATGTGTCACGCGCCCGGCGCTCCGCGGTACCAGCCTGACTTGCCTTCGCGCGTGCGCATCTTCAAAGCAAGCGACAGGCGGCGCAGGCTGGAGATGGTCACCCCCATCTACAACGAGCCCTCCTGCAGCCAGGCGGAGTGCCACGCCCACCCGGCCGGAGTGAAGGTGCTAGGGGTGCTGGACTTGGCGTTGAGCCTCGAGAATGTGGACCAGGAAGTTGCCAGCTTCAGGCTTCGTGTGCTGCTGAGGGCGGCGGTCGAAATCGTGCTCATGAGCCTGTTCATTATTTACTTCACGCGCCGGTTCCTCGGCCGTCCTATCCAGCAACTCATCGAAGGCACCCAAGCGATCAGCCAGATGGATCTGGACAAGCCGCTCGACATCGTCAGCAGCAGCGAGGAACTGGACGAACTGGCGCACTCGTTCAACGTGATGCGCGACCGGCTGCGCGCGGCGCGGGAGGAGATCAACCAGTTCACGCAGAGCCTGGAGAGCAAGGTGGATGAGCGCACCCGGCAGCTCAAGACGGCGCAAAAGAAGCTGCTGCAAAGCGACCGTATGGCCTCGCTCGGCCAGCTCTCGGCGAGCGTGGCGCACGAGATCAACAACCCCGTCTCCGGCGTGCTGAATCTCTCCATGCTCATGCAGCGGATGCTGAAGGACGACGGCGTTCCTCCCAACCGGATCGGGGAATTCCGCAAGTATCTTTCGCAGGTGATCAACGAGACCACCCGCGTGGGGCGCATCGTCTCGGATCTGCTGGCTTTTTCGCGGCGCTCCAAACCGCAGCGCGCGCCCGCCGATCTGAACCGGATCGTGAAAACGACGCTTTCGCTGGTCGCGCACAAGATGAAGCTGAGCAACGTGATGGTGGAGACGAGCCTGCGCGAGGACCTTCCGGCGGTGCCGTGCGACCAGTCGCAGATCCAGCAGGTGGCGCTGAACCTGGTACTGAACGCCGCTGAAGCCACGCAATCCAAGAGCGACCGGCGCGTGACCGTTTCGACCGCGGCGGGCGACGGCGTGGTTCTGCTCACCGTGTCGGACAACGGCGAGGGAATTCCGCCGGAAAACCTGTCCAGGATCTTCGACCCGTTCTTCACCACAAAATCGGATGGCAAGGGCGTGGGGCTGGGGCTGGCGGTGTCGTATGGGATCATCCAAGCCCACGGAGGCGACATCGAAGTGAACAGCAAAGTGGGCGAGGGGACCACCTTCACCGTGTCGCTCCCGCTGGAACACCCTGCGCCGCCGGGCGAGCCGCCGGCTGTGGAGGCGGCCCGCAAGGAATGAAGTATCTGTACGTGGGCGCAACGCCAGAGGCCGATCCGGAAGCGCTCACCGTGGTCCGCGAGCGGGTAGGCCGCGAGTTTGGCGTGCCGGTGCGGGAAATCGAACTTCCCGGCGTGGAATTCGCTTTCGACGCGGGCCGCAACCAGTATGGGTCGGTCCCCGTGCTCGAGATGCTCACCCGGCGCTGCCCCGCCGATGCGCTGAAACTGCTGGTGGTAACCGAGCGGGACCTGTTCATTCCGGTGCTTACTTTTGTTTTCGGGCACGCGCAACTGGGAGGCCGCGTGGCGGTGGTCTCGCTGGCGCGGCTGCGGCAGGAGTTTTACGGGCTGGCGCCGGATCGCGAGATCTTTCTCGAGCGCGCTTCGAAGGAGGCGCTCCACGAAACCGGCCACACGTTCGGACTGGTGCACTGCACGGTCGAGCGGTGCGCGATGTCGCTGGCAACCGGAATCCGGCACATTGATTTGAAGGACGCCGCGTTCTGTCCGTCATGCGCGGCGCGATTGCGGCGAAGTTCCAGGGAGTCATAACCATGAAGAACCAATGGCAGATTCTGGTGGTGGACGACGAAGAAATCATGTGCGAATCGCTGGCGGCGTGGCTGCGCGAGGACGGATACGCGGTGGATACCGCCGCCTCCGGGCGCGAGGCGCTCGAAAAGGCGCGCCAGAAGGATTACGCCATCTATTTCGTGGACCTGAAGATGCCCGGCGGCATGGACGGCATCGAGACCATGATGCAGATCCGGCGGTTGCACCAGGAAGCCTCGATCATCATCATTACGGCCTATGCCACCGTCGATACGGCCATCACCGCGATGAAGGAGGGGGCCCAGGAATACATTGTCAAGCCATGCAACCCCGAAGAGATTTCGCTGCTGGTGAACCGCATCATCAAGGTCAAGAACCTCCAGCGCGAGAACAGCATTCTGCGCCAGAAGCTGTCGCGGCAGTACCACTTTCAGGACGTGATCAGCAAGAATGCGCGCATGCGGGAAATCCTGGATCTGGCCACCGAAGTGGCCAGCCTGCGGAGCACCGTGCTCATCCAGGGCGAAAGCGGCACGGGCAAGGAGATGGTGGCGCGCGCCATTCACAATTCGGGCGATCGCGCATCCAAGCCGTTCGTGGCGGTCTCCTGCGCCGCGCTGGCGGAGACGCTGCTGGAATCGGAGTTGTTCGGGCACGAGAAGGGCGCATTCACGGGCGCCGCCCAGCAGAAGCCCGGCAAATTCGAGATGGCCGACGGCGGCACTATTTTCCTGGATGAGATCGGCGACATCTCGCCCAAGCTCCAGGTGGATCTGCTGCGGGTGCTGCAGGACCGCAGCTTTTACCGCGTCGGCGGATCGGAGGAAGTGCGCGTGGACGTCAGGGTGGTGGCGGCCACGCATGTGAACTTGCAGCAGGCCGTGGCCGAAGGCAAGTTCCGCGACGATTTGTTCTACCGCTTAAACGTGATTGAAATCCGCATTCCGCCGCTGCGCGAGCGCCGGGAGGACATTCCGTTGCTGGCGCAGCACTTCATCGAGCGGCTCTCGCACGAGCTGGGCAAGGACGTCGGCGAGATTTCCGAAGGCGGGCTCAAGGTTCTGATGGATTGCAACTGGCCGGGCAACGTGCGCGAGCTGGAGAACGCGGTGGAGCGTGCCATGGTGACCTGCCGCAGCCACCAACTGACCGAAGAGGACTTCTCGTTCCTCGCGCAGAACCAACCCGCCGGCAAAGCCTGGACGGTCCCCGCCGGCATGACGCTGCAGGAGATGGAGAAACTGCTGATCGCCGCGACGATCGAGCGGACGGGCGGCAACATCAAAGAGGCCGCCGCGCTTCTGGGGATCGACCGGTCGACGCTCTACGAGAAGATCAAGCGGTACGAGATAGCGCGGTAACGCCGGTGAGCCGATGTGGGGCCGGATGGCATCCGGCGCGCGACCCAGGGGGTGCCCCGGCCAATCGCCGCAGGTTGCCATCCTGGACAATCCTGTCAACTTCAGGTGTTCCGACCTAACTGTGAGAGAACTTCGCACGTGCGCTGGAGTCGAAGAAGTATGCCGCCAAGTTCAGCGGTCCTCGCGCTCTGCGATGAAATCCGCCGTCATCGAGCCTGGAATCTTAGAGAGCCTTCGACGAACCTCTTCCAAGCCGGGAGCCGGCGCAGCGCCTGCCAGTCTCCGCCGAAGGCCTTGGACGAAATCGACGTCGAGCTGGCCAAGGCCGGTGCCGTTTGCCTCCTGACTGATACTCACGACGACACGCTCATTCTCGGCCAAATCCAGCGGCTGCAATGGCCTGAGTATGCCATTCTGATACACGGCATCGACCTCGATGGGCATACCCCATTTGTACGCTTTTCGAAGGCAGTCCATGTTTGTGACGGGACAGACCAGCACCTGGGGTTGCCCCGTTTCGTGAGACAAACAGTTAAACTAAGGCGCCGCGCCTGACCGCCGCGGAGGGCGAAAGAGACAACAAACAGTTGTTACTGTGACGCTTGGATGTAGAATTGAAGCTGGCCGAGATGCCAGGACGGGACTTTCTGGCAACGCGGTTCGGCGCGCCCCATTTCGCGGGCGGGAGGCTGAAGTGACTGCGTCCAGGGAAGGAAATCTGCGCCGCTGGTGGCGAAGCGCCGTCGCCCTGTTGTGCGGCAGCGCCTTGCTGTTTGCCACCGCCGGTTGCCATACAACGAAAACGGTAAAGATCGACGTCGCGCAGGCTCCCTCGGCGGTGGCCGACCGGCTGGCCGGCGTCACTACCACTGAAGGCAAAGACGTCAGGTTCGACGATTCCAGCGGCGTGATAGCAGGCGACACTGTAACGGCGAAGGTGAATCGCACTCCCTACAGTGTTCCGCTTTCCCAGGTTCAGCGTCTGTGGGTGGAGCGGCGCGGGATCAGCACAGTCAGGACCATCGGTCTCGCGGCCGGCATAGCTCTGGCGGCGGTGGGAACGATCGCTATTATCGTTGCTCTCACGAAGGAGTCGTGCCCCTTCGTGTACTCCTGGGATGGCGAGCGTTACGTTTTCGACGCCGAGCCATACGGCGGCGCTATCGCCCGTGCCCTGGAGCGCGATGATTACTCCGAGCTCGAACACCTGAAGGCGCAGCACGGCGAGTACCGTCTGCTCATCACTAACGAGGTCGATGAAACGCAGCACACCAATCTGCTGGAGTTGTGGGTGGTGGACCACGCCCCCGGCACGCGCGTCGTGGCCGACGACCAAGGCCGGTTATACAGCTTCAAGAAGATCGAGCGCCTCCAATCCGCACACGATCGCTGGAACGACATCACCGCGTGGCTGGACGCCACGGACCGGCGCGTCTGGGAGCCCGAGGCGAAGCCCGCAGCCGACGGCAGCGCGCGAGAAGAGATCGTCCTATCGTTCGCCAAGCCCGATACTGCCATTACGGCCAACCTCGTGGTCAACGCGGCCACCAGCCTGTGGGGCTCGTACATGATCAAGCGGATGGTGCAACTCCGCGGGCGAGGCGCCGCTGGGTGGCTTGCTTCGCTCGGGACCAACCCCGTCGAGGCCGCGTCGCTCGGGGCCTGGTACGATCGCGACGAGCTTTACAAGCTGAAGATCGAAGTCGAGGAGGACTCCGGCTGGACTTCGCGCGGCGCTGTCATTGGCGGCGGTCCATTCATCTCAGAGGATCGCGTCATTCCTTTGGACATCCGCCACGTGAGCGGCAACCGCCTCCGCATCCGCCTGCGGCCGCCACTGGGATTCTGGGCCTTAAATTCGTTCGCCGTGTCGTATGAAGCCGGCCCCTCACCCGCTCCGCAGATTGTGAGACTGCGAGCGGCGCGCACATCCTCCGGCGCGGATGTGCTTGCCGCACTGGCGGCGAACGACGGTCTATACTATTCCATGCCCGACACGCGCGAGAGGGCGGAGTTGCGATTCCCGGCCCCGCCACCCACGCCGGGGATGGTCCGATCCGTGTTTCTCCATAGCCGCGGCTGGTATGAGCTGCACCTTGAGGGGTCGGGCGAACCCGACGCTACCGCCCTGAACGAAATCTATTCCATTCCCGATGCCGCCGCCCGCTTCGCAGCGCGCGAATTCGCCAACTGGCATCCCGCACCCTGACGGTTTGAGCCGGGCGTCTTGAAACTTACGGGCCGCTCGGCCGCCCGGCGCCGGGCCGAACATCAGGCGCTGCCGAGCACGCGATCGCCACCTGCGTCGAGGAAAGCGGCATGGATTTCAATCCGGCGGCGTTCCGCCTTTTGCGCCAGCTCTTCGAACCCAGGCGCCCCGCGGAGCGACGCGAGCCACGGATCGCGAGCCAGAGACGACGCGCAGAGAAAGCCGCAATCGATCACCCTACCGAGAGTCGCAATGGCCCGCTCCGGCTGGTTGATGCGTGCCAGGTGGCGGGCGATGTAGAAGAGCGCTTCCGGGTCCAGGCGGGTCAGGGTCTCCAACTCCGGAATGGCCCTCAGGCATTCCGCGAAGTTGCCCTCCAGATAAGCCCGTAGGGAACGCATGGCGGCCCCGACCGTGCTGGCGCCACCTCCAGTTCCCTGGCGCTGGCGTAGCCGGTCCAGCGCTTCCTGGTCACGGCCCAACGCTGCCAGCGCGGCGGCGTCCAGGTAGTAGCCGGCCTTGGTGTCGTAGAAAGCCAGCGTCTTCTGATACTCTCCGAGCAGGAAGTACGTGTGCTCGGCGCTGGTGACGACGTGCGGATCGAGTCGCCGCGCGTAATGGTGGGCGGCGATGGAAGCCTCCAGCTCGTCGCAATAGCGGCAGGCCTGGACCAGGCCCGCGAACAGGTCCGGGTCGTGGCGTCGGAAGCGCGCGCGCTCGAGCAGCCGGACCATGGCTTGCTGGGCGCGGCCCTGGTCGCATTCGATCGGGGTGTAAAGGTTGTGCGCCAGGGCCAGCTCCGGATTCAGGCTGAAGGCCCGGCGGAAATCCTCAGCGGCGAGCTTGAGACTCTCTTCGGTCTCCGCGCCGAACTTTTCCAGGAAGCGATGGACCCTTCCCAGCCGCGCCCATGCCGGAGCATAATCCGGGTCCTCTTCCAGGCACTGGACATACAGGTCGCGTGCGAGCTTCATGTTATCGATGCTCCGGTGCACCGAGAGCTGGTTGGCGCGAAGATAGAACTCGTATGCCTTGGCGCTGCGGGGCACATCGCGCCGCAGTATCCGGCGCTCCCGCTCCGTCAGGGGCAGCATCAGAGACTGCACGAGCTGGTTAGTCAAGCCATCCTGAACCTGGAAGAGATCGTTCATGGCCACGTCCAGCGCGTCCGACCAGATCAGCGTCCCACTGGGCGCTGCCAGAAGCTGGCAGGAGAGCCGGAGCTGGGCGCCTACGCGCATCAGGGAGCCGGTGAGAATGGCATCGACATCCGCCTCCACCGCGATTCTCTTCGGGTCGGCCGCCTGCCCTTCGAAGCGCAGGGCCAGCAGGGTCGAGCGCACGGTCAGGCTGTCGAGACCCGAGAGAGAGCTGCTGATGGCGTCCGGCAGGCTGTAGGCCAGGAATTCGGTCTCCTCATCTTTGCGAAGAATCCGAAACGGCAGCACAATCAGACGGGTGGCTACCCGGGTTGGCGATGCGGCGCCTGTGCCGCCGGACGCGGCCGCGGCGTCCAGCGCCTCGGCCATTTCAGTCGCCGAAGCATAGCGGTCCTGTGGCCGCTTGGCCAGGGCGCGCCGGATAACTCCGTCGAGCGCTTCGATTTCTCGCGACCCCTCGAGCGCCGGCGGTTGGTGGTGCATCACCTGGTACAGGATATCCACGAAGGAGGCGCCATCGAACGCCGGCTTCCCCGCGAGCATTTCGTAAAGGATGCAACCGGTTGCGAAAATGTCGCTGGCCGGGCCGGCCGCCACGCCGCCGGCCTGTTCCGGCGACATGTACTGCGGCGTGCCCAGAATCATTCCGGGAGCCGTAAGGTTGGTTACCGTCGGCGCGCACTCCGCACCGGCCGGGAGCGAGGCCCCGGTCGAGCGTGCCAGCCCGAAATCGAGCAGCTTGACACCGCGCGGAGTCAGGAAAACATTGGAAGGCTTCAGATCGCGATGGACGATACCCAGTCCATGCAAGGCGTCCAGGGCTGCGAGAACCTGGCGCGCAATCTGCACGGTTTCGGAGGCGCTCAGCGGCCCGCTCGCCAGGCGGCCTGCCAGCGATTGGCCTTCGAGCAACTCCATCACCAGGAACAGCGTCTCGCCGTCTTCGTCGGCATCGAACACCTGGCAGACGTTTGGGTGGCTGACCCGGGCGAGCGACCGGGCTTCGTGCCAGAGCCGCTTTCGGGACTCCTCTCTTTCGTGCACCCCCTGAATCGTCTTGATGGCCACGGCTCGCTTCAGCCGTTCGTCCCAAGCCTCGTAGACTATCCCCATGCCGCCTTCGCCGATCTTGCGCACAATCCGGTAGTGACTGATGGTCTGCGGCATTGTAACTAACACTAATGCTAGACCGGCGCCATGCGCCACGCAATGGAGGTTGGTGCATCGGATGAAATCAAGCTCGCGAACTGTCTATGCCCGCCTCGAAGTTCAAGCTCCGGGCCGGTCATTTCCAGGAGATGCTCTCTCCTCCGTTCAGCACCACGCCGAGGATCTCGGGGCTGGTGCGGTCGAACTCCACGGGTACGGGTTTCCCGGCATAGAGCTTGTACACTTTGAGATCCGCTGGCGGGCGCTCGATGGTCCTTGCCCCGGTTGCGACTTGGATCGCAGCGCGGACCGTCGATCCGACCGGAACCGTGGTTTCGCTGCCGTTTACCGTGATCACCAGGAACGGGTTCAGCGCCACGCGTTTGGGAATGACCACGCACGCCTGGGTGGGGACCTGGGCGCATAGGGCGGGGTCGGAGCTGAACGTCTGCGTCTGGCGGTCCAATTCGGCGCGCGTGGGAGCGGCCAGCACTACTTCCACCACCTCGCCCCGGTCGGCCTTGTAGAACAGCCGGTAGTAAGCCGCTTGCGGCTCGAACTTCAGGTAATTGGTGGCGGGAGCAGCGGCGGGCTCGACCTTGCCTTGAATGTGCTTCTCGGCGGAGAGCGGGGTGATGGCGAACCCGATCCGGCCGGCCTTCGGCTGGATGGCGTACCATGCGGTTTCGTATCCGATCAGATCGGGGGTGGATTTGAGATCCAGGGTCAGGCGGTTGCCCTCGCCGGTGAGGTTGGACGCATCCAGGATCGGCGCGTCGGGCGAGGCGCCCTCGCGCAGGATCGGGCTGACGACCTGAAGCCGCATCTCGGGACCAAGATCGACATAGCCGGTTTGCCGGTCGTTGGCGTGCAGCAGCCGCCAGGCCGCGCGCGGGTCCAGCGGAAGCGACTCGACAATGCGCGCGGCCAGCTTCAGACCTTCGCCGGCAGCGATGCAGCCTTGCGATTCGGCTCGAGCGGTCCAGGCAGCGAGCCACCCCGGCGGCTCTTTGAGCAACGGGCCGCGAGTGACAGTGACGCGCACGCGGCCGCGGCGGGATTGGATAACGATGGCGCCGGCGCCTTCAGCGGGGGCGCAGGAGCCACGGCCGGAGGCGATGTCCGCGGTGAAGGTGCGCTGCGCGACATCCGGTTTGGAGACGCCCGGCGGGATCAGCACGCTACCGGCATTTTGTGCGACCAGGCGATAGGTCTGCCGTACGGCGCATCCGGTGGTGATGACCGACAGCAGCAGGGTCGCCGCGCGGGGCCGGGACATGCTAAAAATTTAGCACATCGGAAGCGGCGGTTACCAACCGCCGCGCAGGATGCCATCCTGCCCCACAACCATGGCGGCTTTTGTGGTATATTTATTCGTAGGAACGAATAAACAAACAAAATGAAGCTTCCCGTTGGTGTTGTCGGCTATCGCGGCTACGCCGGGGCGGAACTCGTCCGCATCCTGGAACGTCACCCTCACGTCCAGCCGCTCCTCCGGTCGGACCTCGACGACCAAGACGACGCCTCAAGCCGCCGCGGCCAAGGGCCGTTTCGCTTGCCATGCGACCCCAAGACCGTTCGCGCCGAGGGAGCTGTGGTGGTTTTCCTGGCTACTCCGCAGGGGGTTTCCATGGAGCTGACACCTGCCATACTGGAGGCAGGCGCACGAGTGGTGGACCTCAGCGGGGCGTTCCGGCTCCGCACCCCGGAGAATTATACGGCTTGGTACAACGAGCCGCATACTCAGCCTGGGCTGCTGGCGGAGGCCGTTTATGGACTGCCGGAGTACTTCCGCGAGCGCATTCCGGCGGCGCGGCTGGTGGCTAACCCGGGCTGCTACCCGACGGCTGCCAACCTCGCCATCCGGCCGCTGGTGGAGGCGGGGGTGGTCGACCGCGCCGCAGGGATCATTTGCGACGCCAAGTCGGGCGTCAGCGGCGCCGGGCGGAGGCCCAGCCTCAAGACCAGCTTCTGCGAAATCACGGAGAACTTCTCGGCGTACTCCATCTTCAAGCACCGCCATGTTCCGGAGGTGCTGCAAACTAGCGGCCTGGAGGAAGGAGAGTTCAGCTTCACGGCGCAGCTCCTGCCGCTCTACCGCGGCATTTTGGAGACCATCTACTGCCGGGCGGTGGGTATCGCCAGTGCCGAAGAACTGCTCGCCATCTACGAGAAGCGGTACGTCGGCGAGCCGTTCATCCGGCTGTACAATCCGGGCCACCTGCCCGACCTGCGCGGCGTGGCGCGGACCAACTTCTGCGACATCGGGGTCGCGTTGGACGCCAAGACCGGGCGCGCGATGGTGGCGAGCGCCATCGACAACCTGGTGAAAGGCGCGGCGGGCCAAGCGGTGCAGAACATGAATCTCATGCTGGGGCGGCCGGAAACCGAGGGCTTGCTGTGAAGGTGCTGGTGAAGCTTGGCGGCACGCTGCTCGATAGCGCGGAAACCCGCCAGCGCCTGGCGGCGCAGATCGCGGCGGCCCGCAGTCGGGGAATCGAGATGGTGGTGGTTCATGGCGGCGGAAAGCAGATGACGCGGTACCTCGCCGAGCGCGGCATCGAAAGCCGCTTTGTGGGCGGGCTTCGGGTCACTGATCATGAAACTCTGGACGCGGTGCTGAAGGTCTTCGCGGGCAGCGTCAATCACGAGCTGGTGGCCAGCCTGAACCGCGCCGGGGCGCTGGCGGTGGGGCTTTCCGGCATCGACGCGTTGCTGGTGGAAGCCGAGCAAATGGACCCGGCGCTGGGCGCGGTGGGGCGGGTGACCAAATCGAACCCCGCGCTGCTACGGCTTCTGACAGCCAATGGCTACCTGCCGGTGGTGGCCTGTGTGGCCGGGGACCGGCAGGGGCAGGTCTATAACGTGAACGCCGACCAGATGGCAGTGGCCTGCGCGGCGGCCTTTGGCGCTCGCCAACTGATCTTCTTGACCGATGTGGAGGGCGTGCTCGATGGCGCCGGGCGGGTGCAGCCCATGCTGACCGCAGCCGAGAGCCGGCGCTTGATCGCGGACGGCGTTGCCACCGGCGGCATGCAGGCCAAACTCGAGGCCGCGCTGGCGGCCCTCACGGGCGGCGTGGAACAGGTGCGGATTGCCCCGGGCGCGGCGGATGGCGTGCTGGAGCGGGTTCTGGCGGGTGACGGCATCGGCACCCGCATGGCGCTGGGCGAGGCGCCTGCGGCATGATCAGCGGGCTGCGCGCGGACGCTTTTGTGGAATCCACCGCCAGAGGGCGGCTGGTGGTTCGCAAGGCGGTGATGCACGATATCCCGCCGATCCTCGACCTGATCAACGGGTACGCGGCCAAGGGCCTGATGCTGCCGCGCACGGAATTCGAGTTGTCGGAGGCCATCCGCGACTTCAGCGTGGTGACGGCCGGGGAAGGGCTGCTGGGCTGCGGCGCGCTGCACTTCTACAGTCCTACGCTGGGCGAAATCCGCTCGCTGGCGGTCCACGAGCGGGCCAAGACGCAGGGCGTGGGCCGCAAGCTGGTGGAAGCGCTGGTCGAGGAAGCCCAGAAATATGAACTCGAGGCCGTGTTTGCCTTCACTTACGTGGTGGAGTTCTTCCAAAAGGTGGGATTCCATGAAGTCGAGCGTGGAGCGCTTCCCTTGAAAGCGTGGAAGGACTGCGTGCGCTGCCCCAAATTCCAGGCTTGCGATGAGATTGCCGTGCTGCGATTTCTGCGGCTGGAGGGGACGGAAGCGCAGCCGCTTTGGGGTCAAGCACTGGGATCGTCCGACGACCAGCTCATTCAGATCCCCACGCCGCGCAACCTATAGACAATACCCGCAAAAGGGACTTCCGCCACCCCCCGCAAAAGACCGCCGAAAAAATCGACGCTTTCTGAACATTATGGATGTAGAATTTGCTTTTGGGATAGCAAACTCCTAAAACTGGTACTTCGATCCTACTTCTTGTGAGGCATGCATGAGAGCGCAAACGGTTGACGTGAAATCCTCAACTGGTCGGGTCCTATGTTGCACCGTTTTCCGGCCCGGTGGGAAGAAACTGCTGGCGAAAGGCCATGTAATCAGCGACGAAGACATCCGGGTCCTGGCATCCGAAGGCATGGAGACCATTTGGGTTACAGAGCTGGAGGATGGCGAAATCGGCGAGGACGATGCGGTCTGCGCAGTAGCCAGCGAGATGGGATGCGGGAGTTTTGAGATCCGCCTGGCGGCGGGCGGCCGGGCCAATCTCCTGGCCACCGAGAATTGCTGCGTGCTGGTGGACGACGAGCTCCTGAAGCAGATCAATTGCACCGCCAGCGTGGTGATCGCGACCTCGTTGAATTTTAGCTATGCCATTGCCGGTCAACGGATTGCCACGGTAAAGAGCGCTCCATTCGCGGTTTCCAAGGACCAGTTGGACGCCGTCACGGGGATTTTGAAAGAGCGCGGGCCGATCCTGCAGGCGCGCCCCATCCGGACGCCGAGTGTAGGGGTTCTATACACAGACCCCATCAGCGGCGAGCGGGCGCGGCAGCTTTTCGAGAACATCATGCGCCAGCGGTTGGACCGCTTCGGTGTGAACGCAAACTTCGTTCTGGCCTGCACGGAAGATGAGAATTCGGTGGCGCGCTGCCTGCAACACCTGCTGCGATCCAAGCCATGCGTGATTCTGGTGGCTTCGACCACGGCGCCGGCCGGTCCGGAAGACATCGTCGGCCAGGCCATGTTGAAGGTTGGCTGCCAGGTGGAGCGGTTCCTGGCGCCCGTGGAGCCGGGGAACCTGCTGCTGCTGTCATACAAGGATGAGACGCCGATCATTTCGGCGCCCGGCTGTTTCCGGTCGGCCAAGCCGAATGTGGTCGACCTGGTGCTGCCGCCGCTGCTGGCCCGCTATCACGTCACAGGTTGGGAGGTGGCCTGCCTGGGACACGGCGGTTTGCTGGCGTAACAAGCTCCTCCACCCCTGCGATCCATATCCTCCGAGTGGATCGCGGGAGTTCTTAACCGGGCGTCCTCCTCCGGGACGCCCGGTCTTTTTATCTACCAACAGATGCCGCGCGCCTTCAGTTCCCGTTCAAGCTGCGCCAGGGATTCAAACTGCACGGCGTCCATGCCGAGCCGCCGGGCCGCTTCGACGTACTCGGCAATGTCGTCGGTGTAGAAACACTCCTGGGGACGGCACCCGCAGCGATCGAGCACCGCGTGAAAGATCTCGCGCTGAGGCTTCATGGCGTGCACCTCGTAGGACAGAATGAGATCGTGAAAGTGGCGCAGCATGGGGTAATTCTCGCGGATCATCTCGAAATGGATGGCGTTGGTGTTGGAGAGCAGCAGCAGCTTGTAACGGGCCGCGAGACCTTCCAACATGGCATCGGGGATAAGAGGATCGGTAAAGATGCTGCTCCACAGCTTCGAGAAAGCGGCGTAGTCTATGTCGAGAGCAAGAAGCCGGGAGAACTGCGCGAAGAAATCCGGCGGCTCGATCAGACCGGTTTCGAAGCGCTCCACCAGATCGGTGGCGGCGATGCGCCGGCGAACCTCCGCGGCGTCATAGGGGCAGACGCCCTCCAGCGCTTGGAACCCGCGCTCGAAATCGAATTGGACGAGCACTTTGCCGAGGTCGAAAACGATGGCCTTGTACATGGGGCATCTTCAACGATAACCGATGGCGCGGTGCAGGGCAGGCGAGCACCGCCTGCCCCACCGCGGCGTTACGTGCGTTACGATGGCCTACGGTTACCTCATGACCCAAACGGATGACGACGCGGCGTCCGCCGCGGTATGCACGGTGGTCGGGATAGGAGCTTCGGCCGGAGGCTTCGAGGCGTTTGGCGAGTTGCTGAATGCGCTCCCGAGCGACACCGGGATG
>Ga0326728_10018116_pt1 | contig 13956 bp, 20 predicted proteins | sample MB3enrmetagenome_FD_207602 | JGI IMG/M metagenome (GOLD analysis project Ga0326728, IMG submission 207602) | Lab enriched peat soil microbial communities from McLean, Ithaca, NY, United States - MB31MN | ecosystem: Environmental > Terrestrial > Soil > Wetlands > Peat | place: USA: New York... | reverse complement strand
TTTGCTTGGCGGTTTTTTCGGCATAGGCAGGGTTGCCCACGAACCATGGCTTGTAATCACGGTGGGGCATGAGCTTGTCCAGCTTTTCATAGAACTTCAGGTCGTAAGCCACTAGGACGACAACCGGTGCGCTTCTTGTTTTCTCCCGATTCATCTCAGGCATCAGCGGCACCAACCGTGCTTTGGCCTCATCGCTTGTCAAAAACGCAAAACGCGCCGGTGTCGTGTTCGCGCTTGTCGGACCGAACTTGAGCAGATCGTAGAGTTTGCGGATCACGGACTCTTCTACTGGGCGCGGCTGCCAGAACGAAAAGCTTCGGGCTTCTCGGAACAGCAGGTCCAGCGCTGCCTCATTAAGCTGGGAAGCGGAAGAAATGGTTTGCTTGTCAATGGTAGTCAAGAGTTGCTCCTTATGAATCGAATGTTCATGCATTAAGATTAAGCTCTACTTGTCGGATGGAAAATAATAGACTACACTTATTTTATGTTAGATCGTTCAAGATCCTTGAACGGTTTGTGAAAGGAAAGCGTGGACATACTATCGGACCTTCTGGAAACCCTTCGTTTGCGCGGCGGTCCGAGCCACAACGCGGTCTTGAACGCACCATGGGGCATTGAGTTTCCGTCGCGGGAGGAGGCATCCCCGTTCTATGTCGTGTCCCGTGGCGTGTGCATTCTCGAGCTGCCGGTCTTGGACCTGCAGGTGGAAATGAATCTTGGCGACCTGGTCATGCTTCCCCACGGTGATCCGCACCTGCTGCGCGATGGCCCCGAGAGCACGGTTGTCCCGTTTGGAAGCCTGTCTTTGGAGCCTGACGGAATGACGCTCAGGTATGGGAAACGAGGCGCAGAGACCACACTGCTCGTCGGTGAGTTTCTGTTCGAAAGCCCGTTCGCGCGGCCAACGCTCAGCGCCATGGACAGGCTGGTTCACATTAAGGCCGACAACGAGGAAAACTCGGGCTCCATCTCTGTCATACTCAAAATGCTTTGCCGGGAGAAAAGGTCTTCCGAACCAGGCTCGCGTGCTGCCGGCTCCGAACTGCTGAAGCTCCTATTCATCCATGTTCTGAGAAAAAGCATGGCAGAACATCACAAACAGGGCGGCTCATGCCAGAGCAGTCCTATTGCCCTGATGTTCGACGAGGACCTGCATGGTATCACCGAAGCTCTCCATAGTAATCCCGAACGCCCATGGACCGTCGCCGACATGGCGGTACGGGCTGGCATGTCTCGAACAAAGTTCTCCCTTCGATTCGCGCAGGTTGCCGGCATGGCTCCCCTGGCTTACCTGACGAACCATCGCATGATGAAGGCGGCTGACCTTCTGGAACAAACCGACGCGACTCTTGGAGAGATTGCCGAGCGGATCGGCTACGGATCAGAAGCCGCTTTCAGCACAGCCTTCAAACGCGAAATGGGGATGGCGCCGGGAAGCTACCGACGCGCGAGGAATGAAAGCCCGAACAGAGCGATTAGGTCTCTCACGAAGCCAGGCTCACCCGATAGAGGAGCTGCGGTTTTGCAAAGCCCTTGAGGGAAGCCTCGAATTTCTCCACGCGTGTCCGGATGCCCCGCGCCGCCTCCCGCTTCAGAATGTCCTGGACGGGCTCAGCATGGAAGATGTCGTCCGGCAGCACCATTTCACCTCCACGGCTCTGATCCTGCACCCGATTGGCCCGATTCACAGTGGAGCCGAAGTAGTCAAGCTTCTCGTTCAGGGTCAGCGCGATGCACGGGCCTTCGTAGAAACCGAGCTTGATCGTGATCCTGTCTGGTTCATCGTGACCGGCGTTCCACTCTTTGAGCTCGTAGAGAATGGCAAGCCCCGCCTCGAAAGCGTATTCCGCGCGTTGGAACACCGCCATAACCGCGTCTCCGATGGTCTTCACGATCCCGCCCATGTGAGCCGCGATGACCCGGTGGAGGATGTCGAAATGACTCTGTACAAGGGAGAATGCCTTGGCGTCACCGAAGGTGTCATAGAGCGACGTCGAGCCTTTAAGATCGGTGAACATGATGGCCAGGTTCGAGATCCCGAGCTGGATACCGGGCGCCAGTGCTTCAGAGCTGAACATGTCACGGAAGTCCTGAAGGGAGGTCACGAAAGCAGCCGTGGTGGCATGTCTGAGCCACCAAAGGTTTTCTATCCGGACCGTCTGTGAGTAGGGCTTGGGGTTGCTGACCTCCACTTCGACACTCGGGCCGATAATGCTCACGCCCTGATTTGAAAGCTCACCGTTCAGCACGGCTTCCAGACAGGCCTTCTCTTTACTTTCTCCCGTGACCTGAAAAAGTATTCTTCCGCCCACCGTGGGAGATCGCAACCGATATCGCCCTTCAGATAGGACGAGAGACAACCGCGAGACTTCACCCGGATCGACGGAGTGTTGAGCCACTACGTGGGTCGTATTGGCTGGATTGCCGAAACAAAAGACACCGGTTCCGATATCGCGGACCTTCGTAGCGGGGGAAAAAGTTACCTCGACATTACGATCGAAGGCCGCCCCGTAGTCGATGTCGCAGGAGTCGCAATGGACCTTAGTCGTGACCCCGCCAAGAGACGGAGACTTGGCCTTGTCACCTCCACAGGAAGGGCAGAGTATGTCCCAGCTCATGTTCAGATACCCTTTTCGCGTGGCCGCAAGAAAGAACTTGAGCATTTCCAGCCGATTCACCGAGTGCTGGGAGGCCAGCTCGAAAGGACGAATGCGCCGGAGAAATCTATCCGGCGCGCTTGAGATGAACTCAGCCACGATGAGGGGAATCGGGCTGTCCGGCATGATGCCCTTCCAGTCCGCTGCCAGCGCGCGCGCTCTTTTTTTAATAGCTTCGCCGTCCTCCAGAAACCCGACCGCGGGAAAGATCGCCTTTTTTTGCCCCAATTTGGAATCGATATCGCGGTAGACTTTTTCGAAATTGCCCAGGAATTTTCGGATAATCGGTTTCCCCAGGGTCCCGATGAACCAAGGAGAAATCGTGATGGCCACCCGGACGCCTGCCCCGCCCTCGGACAGCGGTGAAAGCTCCACCTCATACCGCATCAGCCGGAGCGGTCCGTTTTGGAAAACGCGATCCGATCTCAAAAAGCGCGGCGCAAGCCATTCGAACGGTAGCTCTTCGTAATCCAGCTTCAAAGGCCCCACTCGGAACTTGCCATGGACGAAGGTCCCCCCGGCAGCGTTCTTGCGGAAACTGTATGCGACGGCAGGCAGCCCCGTCCTCTTGTTGATCATGTCTGTGTTCGAGACGAAGGGCCACAGCTGGACCGGCGAATGCTTCAGCGAGAACGTGCTTATGGCCCGGACGGAGCGGGAGAGGATCCGCTTGAGATATGCGGGATCACAAAGTTCGTCGAGGTTCCTCATGGAGTTTTCACGCCGTCCCGCGGCAGCCCCAGCCGCACCAGGCTTTCCGCGGTGGCGACCACCGCTTCCTCGTTCGAACGCGGTGCCCAGCCCAGCACGCGCCTGGCTTTTTCGCTGGTGGCGTTTTTTACCTTGCCGAGCTCGGGCAGAACCTGCCGCACTGCCGGATCACGCATCGCGGCGAGGCGTACCAGGAGATCAGGCAATTGACGAGTCGGCACCCTGTCCGCTGCTCGGCCAAGACGGACCCTCAATGTCTTAGCGATGTCGAGAATTGACATACTGTGACCGGCCACGGCGAGGAAGCGCTGCCCCCTGGCAGCGGGATGAGTCATGGCGCGGATGTGAAGGTCAGCAACGTCGCGCACATCCACAACGCCGAAGTAGAGCCGCGGGCAGCCGGGAAAGGTGCCATCCATCAGGCGTCGTACGATGAGGATCGAGGTCGAGTAGTCGGGTCCGAGAACGGGACCAAACACACCCACCGGGTTTACCACGGAAAGCTCGAGACCTTTGCCTTCAGCGGCCACAAAATCCCAGGCTGCGCGCTCGGCCAGAGTCTTCGATTTCACGTAAGGCGTGATGCCGTGCGCGCTTGGATCGGTCCAGCTTGTTTCGTGGAAAGGCGTCTTCTGCGGCTTGTGCCCATAGCCAACCGCCGCGAACGAAGAGGTCATCACCACTCGCTTGACCCCGGCACTGTGTGCCGCGCGCAGAACGCGGAGAGCGCCTTCACGGGCGGGCACGATCAGTTCGTTCTCGTCTCGAGGGATGTTCGGAGGAAAGGGCGAGGCCACGTGCAGTACGTAGTCGCAGCCGGCCGCGGCTTCTGGCCAGCCCGCATCGTGCTCCAGATCAGCCACGAGCAAAGACAATCGGCCGTCCGGCTCAGCCCCGCCTTGCTTCAACATGGCGAGCACGTCTCCCTCTTTCCGCGAGTTCCGTACGGTGGTACGCACCTGATGGCCCGCGGCCAAAAGCTGGAGAATGATATGGCTGCCGACAAACCCGGATCCGCCCGTCACTAGGACAGTGATCATCGTTTCTCCTTGTCGGCTCCCGCCGCGTTGGCAAGGGCCGAGTTCGTGATCCCGAAATGATAAGGTATTGCTGAGATGGTTGTTTGCCAACGGCTTCGCTGCTTGACTGAGTCAGTTACAAAAAGGGGAAACCTTGCTGATTTTTGACCGCGACAAGCTAGTTGCGAGACTGGAGCCTGTGAGTAATGCGGATATTCCTGATGCTGAGCGAATCAAAATGCTTGTCAAATCCGCAGCCTCCTCCGCCCCACGCTCGACACAGGGATTTTTCTTCGGCGACCCAGACCACGCCGTCTGGCGGGAGCCTCGGGCGTTGAGACACCGTCGAGGATCGTGACTTCCGATGAGGTGCCGTAGCTCGTCTGCTTTTCATTTCCTTGTTCGTTACTGAGCCTGAGGTGGGAAAGAGAACGTCCCTCCTCAAGGAAGAGGCGGATGTCGTGGCCTAGCGCGTACGTGTGCTTAACAGGCATCGGAGAGCACAATTCCTCGATAAGCGAATGCTGGTTCAAGCCTTGGGCAATCTAGATGCATAACGAATGGTTTCAGAGAACGGCTGGGAAGTACCGTCGCGTCTGCACGAGGCATGAGTTCCCATCGATGGCTCGAGTAGCGTAACTGGCGGACCGCGTCTCCGAGGAGCCGCAGGTCGCTGTCCGCCAACGGCGGAGAGTCGGGCGCGGTGGCGTTTGGCTCCACCTGGACCACGCTACTGGCCCTTGCCGCTACGCCGGTCACGGCAGGGTGGCGCCGAGCGAACCGAATGGCAACGTTGGCCAGATCCGCAGGCGACGCGCAAATCGTGCGTAGTACCTCCTGGGCCGTCCGCGCTTCGGATCCAGTCAAACGCTGCCGAGGGTTTTCCCACAAGTAGGCCGCGGGCCACTGGATCCCGATTCCCGCGCTCGCGCCCGTGTAACGCGGATGTTGGAGAGGTTCACCATACCGAGTCGCGCACTGTACCGCATTTCGGGCAGGCATGCTATACAGAAACTCGTGCCGCGAGAAACCTGCTACCGCTGCTGGCGTCCGGTGTCATGCTGCCTGTGCCCAGCCGAACCGCCAATGGAAACGAGAACCCGGATTGTCCTCCTCATGCACCCTAAGGAGTTTCGCCATCAGAAATGCACAACGGGGCGACTCACGTCCCTGAACCTCGGCAACAGCGAGATAATTCAGGGAGTCAACTTTGACGGTGACCGCAGGTTCCGTTCGTTGATCGACAACCCCTCCAACTACCCTGTGCTTCTCTATCCCGGGAAGGACGCCATCGACGTGCGCCGCGGGGACGTTCTTTCATCAGCAGTCGGCTCCCGCAAGCTCGTTGTCTTTCTCATCGACGGAACCTGGCACTGCTCCCGCAAGATTGCCCGCGAGAGCCTTAGACTTATGCGTCTGCCCCGGCTCATGATCCAACCCGAGGCCCCGAGCCGCTTCCGTATCAAGCGCCAGCCTCACTCGTGGTGCCTTTCGACGATCGAGGCGACCCATGAGTTCTTCTTGGCCCTGGAGGCGGGCGGCCTGGATGTCTATCCCGACAAAACCAGGCTCCTTGACGCATTCAACGCGATGCAGGATTTCCAAGTCCTGCAAACCGAAAGCGCCCGCCGGTCTCCTCGCCATGTTGTACGGGGACATCGAGTGGCGTTGGGCGCCACGGTTGACGCAATGGAGGCTTGACGTCGTTCTTGGTCTCCCTCAGTCCAGGCTGAAGGGAGGGTAGATGTCGGTCACGAGCACGAATGCGTACGCGCCGACGCGAACCGCCCACCTCATCACTCCGACAACGAAATCAAAGAGCCCCTGGGGGTAGCGTGCAGCGAACAGGATGGCGAACCATGCAAGAATGACAGCTCCGACGACTCCCATGAAGAGAAAGGCCAGGACGAAATAGTGGGGGACGGCAAGGAAGACCCGCCTTAAGCTCTTTTGTTGCCTCAGGATATTTTATGGTGAGGTGTACGGTTTGCTCCTCATCAGTTGATGGATATCCGCCGGTAAGCAGCAAGAAGTAGGCCGCCACCCGAAGGCCGAAGCTTGCGAGATTGAGGTTCCAGTCGAACCACCAGCACGGATACTTCCATCGGAAGAGCAGCATTAGCACGGTGGGAAGGAATACAATCCCGCCGGCTGCAAACGGGAACTGCCAGGCGTCCTTCGCCGGACCCCGGGCCGGTCCACAGACGAGCACGAGAATGATGGCGACTGGAACGATGAGAACAACGCGAAAGACCGAGGTCAGCCGGTTGAGATCTTTTTCCGGATAGTCGATCTTCAGGCTGACTGGGTAGGATGCAGACGCAGGACGCTAATGCGTCACGCGCCTCAGTTCGTGTCGACAAACGAAGCCATCTCTTGGTGTAGGAGCATTATTCCGCCAGCGCGAGGAACTGCGACAGGATGCGTTCGGTGATACCCCAAATCAGTCCCTTGGGAGACGGGAAGGCAGGAAACTCCCGCGCGCCGTCCTTGGCTTCCCAACGCACCGTTTCGGAACGCCCACTGCGGCGGAGTGCCGCAAGAGGCATCCAGAAAGCTTCCTCGACCTCTTCCGGCTGGGGGCGGGGGATGGCTCCCGGCGGTGCAAGTGCGACAAATGGTGTCACCTTTATCGGAGGAATGCGAACGCTCATGGGATGTAGCGATGGCAAGCTGCCGAGCACTCTGCCACCTTGCCGAACATCGATTCCCACTTCTTCCGTGGCTTCCCGCACGGCGATTTCCAGTAGGGTAGCGTCCCACTCTTCCGCCCGACCGCCGGGAAATGCGAGATGCCCTGACCACGGATCCCCGGCCCGTTCCGCACGCTTGATGAACAGGATCTCGGCGGAATCCGATAATGCGTCGCTGCCGGCGTCCCTAACTGCCGGACGAAGGAGGAGCGTGACCGCCGCTTGGGTCACACCCTTTTCCGTCGCCGGTATTTTCGCCATGTTGGCGGGCTCGAGCCGCCCAACGACGCGTTGAAGGAACGCTTTGAATGAGGAATCGAAAGCCACATGCACTCCGTTGGACTGATCCTAGTATACGACGGATCAGCGCGAAGGGCGAATGCAGGCGGCGAGTGCATCCTCCGCTCCAAACCCACATCGCGCTATCCGTCTGCCAAGACCTTCTGACCTTTGGAGTCTTTTCCAGGCACGAGAAGATTTCTCGGATTTCCTATCGAATTGCCTCTTATCCCCTTTGAGAAGTCATATTCCAGTCTCATTTCACTATTGTCCCTAAGCATCAGAGGATTCCTCCTACGTTCGCCATCCGCGCTTGATTGCCAAATCGAGCGCTAAGCCACGATTTAAGCCGCATGAAGGCCCTTGAGGGTCAAAGCCGGCTTGCTGAGGACATTCCAGCTCCCGAGGAAACCGGACCGCCGGGACCCTTGGGGAACCGCGCACATGGCCACCGGATCTCATGTCATCGTCTGGAGATAAGCCGCTTTCTCATGTACAATCCTAACATGGTCCGGGAGATAGTGGCTTATGAGAAGGCTATCGTGGCACTGTGTCTGGATCTCGCAGCTGAACGGCTCTTTCTCTTCGGATTCGCCACATGTGAAAGGACTGTCGTGAACCTCGGAGACCTCGAGTTGCAGAGCAGCTCCAGGCGGTCCTAAAGGCGCCGGTCGATCTTGTGGAGCTTGATTCGATAAAGAATCCCTATTTCAAAGAAGAGGTAAACGAGACGAGAGTGACTGTGCATGCGATCGCGTAAGGCCCCAGAAGATAGTCTTCGATTTAAAGAAGGCTTGCGAGCTCGTTTGCCAGAGCAAGTACTCTCGAGGCGTTCCTACGAGATGAAATGCTTCAGTCCGCGGTTGAAAGTCAATCGGAAGTCATCGGCCAAGCCCCGGAGCTGGCTGTTGGCCTTGATTAGAGTCTTTCTGATCGGGCCTCTGATGTGAGCGATGAAAAAGCACGGCGAATCGGAAAGCTTGAGAGGCGAGGCCCTGTGCAAGGAAGTCTGTCGCCGCATCCGGCTTGCGCGCAGTTACTGGGACGCGCACAGGAATTCCGCGTGTCGCACGGAACGTGAGCGAGCGCTCCAGCTCTACAAAACCCTAACGAAAGAAGAGAAGGAGAAGATCCCACAAGTGCTTCGGGTTTGGCTGCGGTATCGAAGCGAGAAGTACTTCAACGTGAGCCGAACGCCCCCCTGCGTCGAGAAACGCCGTACAGTGCAACGATGGCAAGAGTAGTCCGAAGAGAAAGTACCATGGCTCAGATTGCCTTCAACACGAAACTTTTTACAGCTGTAGCTGCAGGCATGTCGGTGGAGGAGGCAAACCGAGCTGGGACAGGCCGGTTCGCGAGTCCGTACCGGGCCATGCAGTTTCTCAATTACTAGCTCAACAAAACCGTTGTTTTCCGTGACATGCTGGGCGCTGTGTGGTCAGTACGACCCCGAACGTCGATCCTAGAACCCCCCTCTAAAAGCATCTTCGCGGTAGTAAAATACCGGATTTCGTTTCCGACATTCTGAGGCACGCCTGCCTTCCGAATGAATTCACCTGAAAGTGCGGCAAGCTCATCCTTTTCCCAGCCTTCGATCCCCTTTTCGGATTTCCGTTAACCAGCTCCACGCTCCACCTCACCTTAGAGAATCGCAGGTCGCGAAATGCGAAAGGTGCAGCAACAAAATCTCGGGCCTGTTGGCCTCGAAATAGGTACGGTTGTTGTTTTTTTCCAGGTGCTTGAGAAACGTAAGGACAGGAGCAAGATCCACAGTATTCTTCATGGGGCTACGGCGCTCCTGCCTTTCACAAACGACTTAAGCTCTTCGAAGTCGGCGGTTCGAGGCAGCCTGTTGAGCGACTCGGCAATCTCGGCAGCCGGAGCGACGGCTTGCCGCGTCTTCCAGCTGAGCCAGGTGCCTTCCAGCACTATCCAACCGATCTTCTCTCCCCCCTTCTTGACGTAACTATGCTTTATTTTCCAACGCGAGCAATCCGGTGATGCGGCCATTACGACCGGAGTGTCCCGGATTGTTTCGTTATATGTCGATTCGTGATGGTATCTGGCTTCCATTCGCAGCACGATCGGCTCATAGCCAAGCTCCGCGAACACTGTCTGCTTGTAGCCCAAGTATTCGAGCCAGGCGAACTGAGTGTTCACGGCATAATCTACCATCGCTGCTGCTCGCAGGTGGAAGTTCGGATCAAGGTCGTTCCAGTCCACTCGATAGTCTACGAAAAAAGACTCATCAGCCATGGCAGGCCTCCTGTCGCTAAGAATGGAGAACCGACACAGAACGGATTGAATATGTATTCTCTCCTCAATCACCGTCAATCTGGCGTGAGACGCAATCCGCCGCTTTGGGGAGCTAACCTCGCCGACAGCAGTAAGAAACTGGCCCTCAGCACAAGTTTCATACCTGCTTTTCACGGTGGCGGGGGATCGATCCTGAGTCGGCCGGCCATAACTTCTCTAGTGGGCTTCCACCATTCCCGCAAACGGGGACGTCAGTCCCTGCGGTGTGAATCTGCTGGAAAAATAGCTTTTGCACATAGGCGGGCTATGGCTATTCTTGAACAATCGGAGGTACAGGAATGACTGTTCCTACAAACTTTCTTGCGGTTGTCGTCGCGGCGCTTGTGAACTATGCCCTTGGCGCGCTGTGGTACGGGGTGCTGTTCGGCAAAGCGTGGCAGAGGCTTTCCGGAACGGCACAGATGAAGGTCAGCGTCCTCAGCGTCATTCTGGGCTTACTTGGCGCCCTGTTTATGAGCTTCGTCCTGCATCACGCCATCTTTTTCGCAAGTGAGTTCCTCAAAACCGGCGGCGTCGGCGGCGGACTGATGGTCGGGTTCTTCAACTGGATCGGCTTCGTTGCCCCGGTCACAATTGGCGTCGTGACCTACCAGAAGAAACCCTTTGCATTGTGGATGCTGGACAACTCGTACTGGCTCATTTCGCTTCTGCTCATGGGGATTATACTCTCAGCCTGGCAGTAGGCCCAAAATAGATCGTGGTCATGACGTCCTGAACGCTTTCGATGAGCCACGAAACGATGATCGGGCGTGCTTTTTGGCACGCCCGTTTTGGAGACGCTTTTCGTAGTTGAACGAAGTCGGCAACATACCCGGCTGTCAATTTCCTTCCATAAAAATAATCGGAGTATTGCCACCACGCCCGAGAGGAATCCGGCCGATTTGGCATGCGGGTTGCTGAGAGTGCGTCCCTAAGCTGGATACTTAGGCCCTTAGAGGTTTGTCGCCAGCGTTCTGCTTGTCGGGAGAAGGACCCATTTGGTGACTATTTGACAAACATCCGAAGATTACTAGCGGGGCGGTTCCCTTTGTTCCTCGAAAAAAAATACGTGGTTCTCAACGCCCTGGCTACCCGCTTCCCCAATGACGCCGACAAGGTGGGTTGCTTGAGCGTTCTGCTCAAGAAGCTAACCTTCTTCAACTGTTTCTCGAAGGCAGCCTCTGGCTATGAGCAGAAAGTCACGGACTTCAACGCAGGTCTTGCAGTAATCACGAAAAATGGCACCTACCAGGCCATCATGAGTAAGGGCTTACACGAATAGCGGTCGAAGACTTCCGCTTAGGATACGAGGCCTTCTTTTGTTGGCGCCCCCCTCCTGAAAACGGCAAGCATGCAAAAATTCCGAGCGAATAGTCCTTTCGATAGGAAAAATCTCTCGCGTTGAGGTATTGAAGATCATCTGTAACAGGGTCGGGTTTTTCATACGCCAATATGCCTGCTGGCCTTGCTCAGTTTAGCTGTCCACGGGATTTGCAACGTTTTGGCAGATTGAATTTGTCCCCAATCGGATAGTCGAAAAATGGCGTTTTCGGCTCCTTTCAGGGCCGACCATCCGACAACCAAAAACAAAACGGCTGCAATGGCACCAATGAGCCAAAACTTGATATATAGACCTTTTCCAGGACGCGTTCCCTGCCTTCCTCCGCGAGGGCCCTTCCTGCACCCGCCCGCGGATCAGCTGGCTCACAAAAAATGCGGAACTGCGGGTCAACCCCTGCGGTCCGGCTCGCTCTGGAGGACGTACGAGGGATGGGCTACATTTGGTACCATGGAAGCTGAAGTCGATTTACCTTTGGACGCGTTCCTGGAAGTTATGAAGAAAGACGGGGAGACTTTTCGCTTCCCCATCACGAAAAAGACAGTGACCATTGGGAGAGACCCCGCCTGTGACCTGTACCTGGATGACCCGTACGTTTCGCGCAAGCATTGCCAGGTCGTGTTCCGGGGTGAACACTTCACCGTGATCGATCTCCAGTCCTTGAATAAGACCGTAGTCAAAGGAAAGCAGTACATCCAGAAAAATCTCATGCCGGGCAACGTGATCGATCTCGGAGCAACGAAGCTCTTGTTCCAGTGGCCAACGCATCTGGAATGGCGCCGCGCGCACGGAATCGCCGGCGAAATACCGTCAGCAGCGGACATCCCGGAAAAAGCGGAAACGGAAAAACCGGACAACGAATAGCGCGCTATACTCTAGTGCAAGGAGACAACGATGGCTGATTACACTTTCGATGGAAGGCGTCTGGTGAAAAAGAGCTCGGGCCAGAAGCTCGCCGAAGTCGACAGGGACACCTTGCGGTCCTCCAACGGCGCTGTATTTGGCCAGATAGAGGGCAAGAACCTTCGGGACCCGCACGGGAAGAAAGTGGCGGAGTTCAACGGAAAGGAAGTCAAAGACGACAGGGGCAAGAAGATCATCGGCATCAAAGAGGTCCAGGAGGTCATCGAAGGAGATGCCGGGATTTTCCTAGCCGCAATGTGGTATTTCTTCGTTAAGGGCCGCCATGACCACGCCGGCATGCTTTGATGGAAGCCCATAGGGCAGCCCGCCTTCCCAAGGATGAATGACCTGCGCGTCGCCGCCGGCACAGTTCGAGAGCAGAAGCGGATTTCAGCGGATCAATGATCCTTCGGTACGGGCCGCGGCGGCCGGAGCTGATGTGATGGCTTTTCACGAATGCTCGATCACCGGATACTCGTTTGCCGGTCGGCTTTCGAAGGCGGCACTTCTCAAAATTGCTGAACAAGTCCCCGGAGGGCCAAGCGTCGAGCGTCTCATTCGGATCTCCCGGCAGAACAAGCTTGTGGTCCTTGCCGGCCTTTCGAGCGGGGGGATGACGAAGAGATCTCCAAGGCGCAGGTATGCGTCGACGGGACGGTGTGCTCGCTCCGCAAGCTTCACCTGTTCATCAATCCGGCAACCAAGCCTGGTAGCCGCTATGTCGTTTTCGAGCTCCATGGATGGAAGTGCGGCATCTTCATTTGCTACGACGACAACGTGGTGGAGAACGTGAGGACGACGGCGTTGCTCGGCGCTGAGATCATTTTTAGGCTGCACGGGACTATGTGTACGCCGTACCCAGACCGAGCGCGGGCTTGGTTAATCCTGCGCTTTGGGCCGCGCGTGACCGAGACCCGACCAACCTGCATGTGGAGTTCGACGGCCTAAAGAGCTAGCCTTGGCTCATGAAATAGCTTCCCTCGCGCGCCTATGACAACGGCGTCTACGTGGTATTTTCTAACACGATCGGGATGGATGACGATCAGTTGAAGAACGGGTACTCCGACGGTAATAGATCCGTTTGGGGACATCATCGCGCGGAGTGTCGTGCACTTGGTAATGACTTCGCCGTCGGGCTTGTGCACGCGGGAGAAGCTCGAAGCTTCGGGCGGGTTCCGCTACCGAAAGGCCCGCGGACCTGATCTTTATTGGGACATCACAGGCGCCGAGCATATGCCCGATCAGAAAGCTTCTTGGCTCCCGAAACAGGAAGATACAGAGACCATCTTTGGGGGGACGGTTTTGGAAAAGGAACGAGCAATAACGATCGGGCCTACCCGTGATCTGCGTGAACGCATGTTGGCCAGACTCCTGCAGGTGGTGGCCATTGTAGGGGTCGTAGCCTATCTGCCCAGCGCCTATCTCTCGATCAAACAGAGGCTTTGGCTGGTCCTGGCGGTCGACACCGCGGCTTTCCTGTATGCAATCTGCCTGGCGGTCTTCAAGCACCTGCCATTTCGCCTGAGAATGCTCTCCCTGGTCTTCATGGCGTACGTTCTTGGCGTCGTCCTGATCATTTTCACCGGCCCCTTCGGAGCTGGGCACCTTTTCATCTTCGCTTTCGTTTTCCTGGTCTCCCTGTTCGGCGGCATTCGCGAAATAGTCATTGCAAACGCGATAGCGGTTCTCACGCACGTGGGATTCACGGTGGCCTCGGCGCTCCGCCTCGTTCCGTGGCCGCAGGGGCCGGAGTCCGTGGTGGTGATTTCCGCGAACTTCATCCTCGTGAGCCTGATCCTCTCTTACTGCGCAAACTACCTCATCGGAGGGTACGCCTCAAGCGCGTCGGAGGAAAAGCGTCTTCGGGAAGCCCTCGAAATGATGCTTCGAGAGATCGAGCACAGGGTGAAGAACAACCTCCAGGTCATATCAAGCCTCGTCAGCCTGAGGGGAGAGCCGGGAGACGACCCTGCCCGGGCTTTGCAGGACATCAAGGAAACGATTTCCGCCATCTCCGTGGTACATCAGCTTCTCTACAGGCGCAGCGCCTTTTACCTCGT
>Ga0326728_10018115_pt1 | contig 13956 bp, 16 predicted proteins | sample MB3enrmetagenome_FD_207602 | JGI IMG/M metagenome (GOLD analysis project Ga0326728, IMG submission 207602) | Lab enriched peat soil microbial communities from McLean, Ithaca, NY, United States - MB31MN | ecosystem: Environmental > Terrestrial > Soil > Wetlands > Peat | place: USA: New York... | reverse complement strand
CGATCCCTACCACTTCGCCATCCTCGACTATCAAATGCCGGGCATGGACGGAGCCTCGCTCGCCAGGGAGATCAAAGCAGATCCGGCCACCCGGGACACCGTGCTGGTGATGCTGACCTCGGTGGGATGCTGGGACGCCGTGAGACACACGGAGGGCGCCAACGTCGATGCCTGCCTGTCCAAGCCCGTGCGCCAATCGCAATTGTTGACCACGCTCGCCACCGCCTGGTCCAAGAAACAGCACGTGGCGCTGGCCGGCCCGGCCAGGCCCGGCAGCCGGATCGCGGAGATGAATTCCGCATTGGCGGACAGGGCGGCGGAATGGCCGATTCGAGTGCTGGTGGCCGAGGACAACGTGGTCAACCAGAAGGTCGCCGTACGGATGCTGGAGAGACTGGGGCTGCGCGCGGACGTGGCGGCCAACGGGCACGAGGCCGTGAGAATGTTAGAACTGTTGCCCTACGACCTGGTTTTCATGGACTGCCAGATGCCGGAAATGGACGGGTACGAGGCCGCCCGAACGATCCGGCGCCGGGAAGAGCCGGGCCGGCGTGTGGCCATCATTGCCATGACGGCCGACGCCATGGCGGGCTGTCGCGAGCGATGCCTCGAGGCGGGCATGGACGACTTTGTCGGCAAGCCCGTCGCCATGGAAGCTCTGTTTAAGGCCCTGCAAAGATGGGTGCCGGTGAAGGAACCCTCGCCGGCCGGGACGGTGATGCACTGAAACGTTTTGGTGGACCTGGTGAGATTCGAACTCACGACCTCTTCCATGCCATGGAAGCGCGCTCCCAACTGCGCCACAGGCCCACATCATCCTCAAGGCCCTAGCCACCCCGGTCGAGAACGACCTTCCGCTATCGGACGCGCTCCCAACTGCGCCACAGGCCCATCGTGATCGAGGCTATCTTTCAGTTTATCATACCCGCGCGCGCACCCTGAATTGACACACCGGTTAACCGGCTGCCTACAATGAAACGATGCTCTTCAGGCGCGTCCCCGCGGCCATTCTTCTGCTCTGCCTGATCCCGCTTGGGCTTTCTTCCTGCCTGGCGCGGCGCCGTGCCTTCGCCCGCAGCGGCGGAAAGCCAACCCAGCCGCTGCTGGTCGCGGGTCAGTCCACACTGGTCGACAGCATTGCGACACAATACGAGGCGATTCACGATTTCAACGCTACCGTGGACATGGTGCCGGCGCTCGGCAGCGCGGAGAAGAGCAAGATCACCGAATACAAGGACGTTCGCGCGTTCATTCTGTTTCGAAAGCCGGGCGATATCCGTCTGATCGGCCTCTACCCCGTGGTGCGGAACAAGGCTTTCGACATGGTCTCGGACGGCACGAACTTCAAACTCTACGTACCGGCCCGGAACCGTTTCCTGGTAGGCCGCAATGAAGTCGATCAGCCCTCCGAGAACAAGCTGGAAAACCTGCGGCCCCAGCATTTTCTCGAGGCGCTGATGGTGCGGCCCATCGATACCGATCGCGACAAGCTCCTGCTGGAGAACTTCACGGACGAGGACAATGCGTTTTACGTCCTTCACGTGGTCCACGTGAATGGTGGCGGCCAGTTGCAGCTCGCTCGTACCATCTGGTTCAACCGCTACAACCTCACCATGTCGCGCCAGTTGATCTTCGACCCGGCCGGCAACATCCTCACCGACGCGCGCTACACCGATTGGCGCCGGTACGATAACGTGGCCTTTCCCAAGCACATCGAAATCGACCGCCCGCGCGACGAGTACGCCGTGGTGATCGATCTCGTGAAGATGGACATCAACAATGGCGTATCGGATGATAAGTTTGTGCTCGACCAGCCGGAAGGGACTACGTTGCAGGTAGTCGGCCAGGCGCCCGCGCCTGCTCCGGCCAAGCCAGCGCCGCCGCGTAGAAGGAAGAAATCGTAAAAAGTGACCGCCAAGCTCGTTTTGGAAAACCTCAAGCACAAGCCCATGCGCAGCCTGCTCAGCATCCTGCTCATCGGCGTGCCCGTGACCCTCATCCTCTGTCTAGTTGGTCTCAGCCACGGCATGCTGGAGGATTCCGCGCGGCGCACGCGCGGCATCGGCGCCGACGTCATCGTACGACCGCCCGGCACCTCGCTGTTGACGCTGAGCGGCGCGCCGATGCCGGCCGCGCTGGTGGATTACTTCCGGAAACTGCCGCACGTCGCATTGGCGATGGGCGTGGTGAACCACCCCATGCAGACCACACTCGTGGCCACCGGTATCGATTTGCAGGAATTCGACAAGATGAGCGGCGGGTTCACGTACATCGAAGGAGGACCGTTCCAAGGTCCGAACGACGTGCTCCTGGATCGCTACTACGCCGCGCAACAGGGCGTCCACGCGGGCGGCCGGATCAACCTTTTGAACCGCGAATGGCGGGTGGTGGGCGTGATTGAGGGCGGCAAGCTGGCGCGTATCGTGTTCCCCGTTAAGGTTTTGCAGGACCTCACCAGCAGCAACGGCAGGTTCAGCCAGATCTATCTCAAGCTGGACAATCCGGCGAATACCGCCGCGACGATTCGGGATTTGAAGGCAGCCATGCCGGAGTACCAGATCTACTCGATGGAGGAGTTCACCTCGCTGTTTAGCGTGAACAACATCCAGGGCCTGCATGAATTCATCATCGTGATCATGGCGATCGGGGTCATCATCGGGTTCGCGGTGGTTTGCCTCTCGATGTACATGGCGGTGCTGCAGCGCACGCGCGAGATCGGCATCCTCAAGTCGCTCGGCGCGTCGAAGAGCTTCATCTTGCGCATCATTCTTGCCGAGGCCTTACTTCTGGGCATCGGCGGCACGCTCCTCGGAATCCTCATGAGTTTCGGCGCGTGGTGGCTCATCCGGACGATAGTGCCGGCCTCCATCCCGATGGTGATCGTGCCTTCCTGGTGGCCGATCGCCGGCTTCATCACCTTGGTCGGAACCGGCTTGGGCGCGCTCTACCCGGGTCTCAGCGCCGCCCGGCACGATGCCATTGAGGCGCTGGCATATGAATAGCGGCCCCATCATCGAAACCCGCGACCTGCGCAAGACTTACCGGGTGGGGAAGGTAGATGTGCCGGCTCTGCGCGGAGTGGATCTCACCGTGAAGCCGGGCGAGTTCCTGGCCATCGTGGGGCCTTCCGGCTCCGGAAAGTCCACGCTCTTCCACATCATCGGCGGTCTGACTCCGCCCACCTCGGGAGAGGTGCACGTGGCCGGCCAGGATCTTGCGGCCATGACCGATGCCGGCCGCACGCGGCTGCGTAAGCGTAGCGTCGGGTTCGTGTTCCAGAAGTTCAACCTGCTGCCCAACCTGACGGCGCGCGACAACATCGCCATCGCGCGCCATATCGGAGGCTTTGATTCGAAGCCGGAGGCGTCGTTCGAAGAGGTCCTGCGCTTGCTCGGCATCGCCAACCGGCTGGACCACAAACCGAGCGAGTTGTCGGGCGGCGAGCAACAGCGCGTGGCCATCGCCCGCGCGATTGTGAACCACCCCGCCATTCTGCTGGCCGACGAGCCCACCGGCAACCTGGATAGTGAAAGCTCGAAGGCGGTGCTCGAAATCCTGCGCGGCCTGAATGAGCGCCTCGGCCAGACCATCCTCATGATCACGCACAACCCCGAAGCCGCGGCCTACGGGCACTACATCGTGCACATGAGAGATGGAAAGATCATCGAGAGGACCTCGTGACGATTCCGCGGCCGGGCCTAAGGCAGCGGCTTTTCCCGTTGCAACAGGTGGAGAATGTTGCCGTCGCAGTCGGTGAAGAACACCAACGCGGTCCCGCCTTTCTTCTCCGGCTCCGTCAGGAATGAAACGCCCTTGCCTTTCAATCGCTCGTAAACCGCGTCAAAATCCGTCACCGCGATCGCCAGGTGCCGCAACCCGGCGGCCTTCATGTCCGGCGCGGCGGGTGGCGCGCTGTTGGCCTCGATGATCTCAATCATCGACCCGTCCGACGCCTTCACAAACGTCGTCTGGCTGCCCGCCGACTGGTAGTTGACGACAAAGTCGAGGTGTTCCACGTACCAGCGGGCCAGTTTGTGCGGATCGGGCGACGCAATGGCGGTATGTTCAATGCCTTTGACCATACCCGGATTGTAGCAGTGCAGTGGGACAGTCGATCGCCTTTTGTCGTCAGCCGCGGCCCCCGTCAGGCCTTCTCGCCGGGCTCCTCGGCGCCATCTTCCTGGAGCATCCCGTCCAGAAGTTCCCTCGCTTCCGCCTCGCGGTCGCGCGGCACCTGCACCCGGACCCACTTATGGAGAAACCCATCCACGTCCTGGACCAGCGTGGCGATTTGGCCCAAAACGAAGAAGGGAATGTCCGCGTCCTCCAGCAATCCCTTTGCCAGCGCAAGCTGAATGCGATCGTCTGTCTCCAGCACCACGACCAGGTCGAGATTGGGGTCGAACGGACGGGCTGGCTCCGGCGGAGGATTATGCACGATTCACCTCTCGCCCAAGTCTACCGCCGCGCGCAGCCGCCGCGCGATGCGGTCAATAGGCCCCGGCATCTCCGACGAAATGGTACTCGCCATCGATCACGCCCGAAGCCTCTCCGGCTTGAGCGGCCTCGGGATTACCGATGAACTCCCGGGCCTTGTCCATGCTGGCAACTTCGAACAGAAAGAAGATGTTGTTGGCGTCCTCAACGCCGCGCCAGATTTGAACGAGTCGTAGTCCTGCGCTCCGGTGGGCTGCTTCGTGAGAAGTGAACACCGTCTTCCACCGCGAGAAGTCCGCCACGCGATTGCGGCACAGCAAGTAAATCATCGGTGTCTCCTGTGTTCTCCTAGTCTAGTCCAGCCAGGCTTCCCGCCGTCGCATCGCTATTGGCGGCACGGCTCCAAACCTGCGATCCCTGCCTCGAAACTCCCGGACCGCGCCCAGCAGGTCCCCGGCTCCGAAATCGGGCCACATCCGGCGAGAGAATATCAGCTCCGCGTAGGCGCATTCCCATAGCAGAAAGTCGCTCAGGCGGCGCTCCCCTCCGGTGCGGATCAGCAGGTCCACCGGCGGACCCAAGGCGCCCTCCAGCGACTCGCGCGAGAGATTCGCGACGCGGCGCGCGGCGGCCAGAATGGCGTCGCGGCCGGAGTAGTCGACGGCGATCCGCAGCCATAGTCGCATTCCGGAAGAGGTGGCCGCCTCGGCCCGTTCGATGGCCGCGCGCAGGTCGCCGTCCAGACGGTCGCGGCGGCCGATCATTTCGATCCGGACCCCGTTGTCGACCGACCGCGGGGTCTCCTCTTGCAGGTAATCCGCCAGCAGGCGCATCAAGGTCTCGACCTCCTCCCGCGGGCGCCGCCAGTTGTCGGAGGAGAACGCGAACAGCGTCAGAATCCCCACCCCGGCACCAGGCGCCGCCTCCACCACGCGGGTTACCGTCTCCACCCCCGCGCAATGCCCCGCCGCGCGCGGCAACCCCCGCGCGAGGGCCCACCGGCCGTTGCCGTCCATGATGATGCCGACATGAAGAGTACTTTGTGATGTAAAGTGAATGCTCATAAAAAAAACCTACCTGTCCCGCATTGCCTGGATGAGCGCTTCCATGTGATCGAGGTAGCGCTCCAGGGCGCGCCGCCCCGCGGCGGTCAGCCGGTAATCCGTCCGCGGAATGCGTCCCGCGAACGACTTGGCGCAGGCCACATACCCGGCCTCCTCCAGTTTCCTGGCGTGGACGCTCAGGTTGCCGTCGGTGGTGTCGAGCAGTTTCTTGAGCTCGTTGAAGGTAAGCGACTCGTTGACGGAGAGAGCGCTCACCATTCCCAGCCGCAGCCGCTCGTGAATCAACCGGTCGAGTTTGGGCGCTCCGGCCGCCAGGCTGCTCACCGGGCCGGGCTGCAACACCCTTTTCTCGCGTTCGCGCCGCGCCGCGTTTTGCCTAGCCGCCATACTTCACCGCAATCACCGCTCCGAACACGATGTGCAACCCTCCAAACCCCGCCGCCAGGATCGCATTGCCCCATTCGGCCGGCGCCAGGAAAGCGGCCGCCCCGGCCGCCATGAAGCAGGCGCCCATCAGGGGCACCACGCGGACCGAAGCCCCGCCGCCCGAGACCACGCTGGCGCCATAGAGCAGGAGCCAGGTTCCTGGCAGCGGCGCGGTGAACCCGGCGCGGAACAGGACCGCCGTCAGCAGCGCCCCAGCCACCATGGATGGCGCGAACCCCGCCACGAATTTGCGTCCCGGCCCGGAAAGCAGTGGCATCTTGACGCGCCGTGATTTCACTGCCGCCGCAACCACTCCGACCAGCAGCGCCAGGCCGGCGTCGACCAGCCAGACGGCCAGCCACGCGCCGGTGCGGGACAGGCCGGAGGCTATCCACGCCGCCGCCAGCGCCGTGGATCCCATCAGCATGCCGCCGATGCCCGGCACCGCGGTGAACGAACCCGCCCGCTCCATGGTCCGGCGGATATACCGCAGGTTCTCCATCGCGTGCGCGTGCAGTTCCACCGGTTCCGGCCGCGGGGCACCCATACAGGCATCATACGCCTCCGGTTGAGAAGTTTCAAGTACTTTTTGATGTAAAGTAGATCAGCAAGCGGAAGCGCCTGCCCCACTGGTGCTAAGCTCTACCCGTATGCACAGCCGATTGATCCAAACCCTTGCGCTGGCCCTGAGCCTGTTGGCGTCCGGCGCCGCGCAGGAAGTCGCCAAGCTGATCGAGGACCCGGCCGTGAAGGAAGCGCTCGCCGTCGTAAAGCGCAACGAGCCCCATTTCATCGAGGAGCAGATTCGCATCTGCGAGATTCCGGCTCCGCCGTTCCACGAAGAGACGCGAGCCAGGGAATTGGAAAGGCTGTTCCAACAGTTGGGCCTGTGGGATGTCCGCATCGACAGGGCCGGCAACGTGATCGGGGTGCGTCCAGGCGCGGCCGCGCATCCCAACCTGCTGTTTCAGGCGCACCTCGACACCGTCTTTCCGGAAGGGACGAATGTGAAGGTGACGCGCGAGGGCGACGTATTGAACGGGCCCGGCATCGGAGACGATTGTCGCGGTTTGGCCGCCATGCTGGGCGTAATCAAAGCCCTGGATGACGGCAAAGTAAGAACCCCGGGGACCATCACCTTCGCCGCCGACACGGGAGAAGAAGGGCTGGGAGATCTGCGCGGCACCAAGAATCTTCTCAACGACAGTTTAAAGGGCCAGATCGACAAATTCATTTCCGTGGACGGCACGGGTCTCAGCATCGAGAACGTCGGCGTGGGCAGCTACCGGTACCGGGCCACCTTTAAAGGGCCGGGCGGGCATAGCTTCGGCGCTTTCGGCATGGCCAACCCGATCCAGGCGATGGGCCGCGCAATTGCCAAAATCGATAACTTCCAAGTGCCCAGCAATCCCAAGACGACGTTCAACGTGGGCCGTGTGGGCGGCGGCACTTCGGTCAATGCCATCCCGTTCGAATGCTGGATGGAGGTCGATATGCGCTCCGCGGGTAAGGATGCGCTTGAAACGTTGAACACGAAATACCAAGCTGCCCTCCAGGCGGCCGTGGAAGAAGAGAACCGCCGATGGAACGGCCGCGGACCGGTTACGTTCTCAAACGAATTGGTCGGAGTGCGCCCGGCGGGAAGCACGCCGGCCGATTCGGCGATCGTCCTGACGGCGCTTGCCGTAACCCGGTTGTTGGGCGCGGAGGGAACCCTTCGGGAAGGATCTTCGGACTCGAACATTCCAATGAATATGGGCATTCCCGCGCTAACCATCGGCGGCGGCGGCTCGGGATCGGGCGCCCATTCGCTCAACGAAACCTTCGACGCGAAGGATTCCTGGCTCGGCACCCAGCGTGCGCTGCTGCTGGCGGTGGCGTTGGCGCGGTAGCGCAGGCGCCGCGTCCCGAGGAGTCGGGGGGCGCCCTCTGGGCCCGCCAGAGTGGGACTCTGCGCCACTTGCTAAAATGTTCGCGTGGCCCCGAAGGAGGAGTACTCGCGGGCGGACGTGCGCCGCCAGTTCGGGATCTCCGCGCGCCAGCTTCTCAGTTGGGAGCGCCAGGGGTTGATCGCCGCCGCCAAGTCCTACTCTTTCCAAGACCTCATCGCTCTGCAGACCCTCATCAAGCTGAGCGAGAACCACATCCGGCCGCGCCAGATCGGCCGCGCGCTCGAATCGCTCCGCAAAAAGCTCGATTGGGTCGAGCATCCGCTGTCTGAGCTTCGCATCGTCTCCGACGGGAAGAAGATCGCGGTCCACCTCGCGGGCCAGAAAATGGAGGCGATCAGCGGGCAGATCCTTTTCGATTTCGACGCCGCCGCGCTGGGCGGGGTCAAGAGCTTTCCCGACCGCAAGCCCGCGGTCAACCGGACGCGCGAGGCGGAATCCTGGTTCCAGAAGGGACTTGATCTCGAAGAGACCGGCGCTCCCATCGAGCAGGCCATCGAAGCCTACCGGCAGGTGCTCGAATTGAATCCTGCCGCCGCCGGCGCGCTGGTCAATCTCGGCACCATCCATTACCGCCAGCACCAGTTTCCCCAGGCCGAGAGGTACTACATGGAAGCCATCGTGGCCGACCCCGGCTACCCTCTGGCCCAGTTCAACCTCGGCAACCTCTACGACGAGCAAGGCCGCATCAAAGAGGCTTTTGAATACTACCGCCGGGCCTTGGAACTCAACCCCAACTACGCCGACGCCCACTTTAACCTGGCCCTGCTGTCGGAGCGCACTGGCGACCCGCTGAAGGCCGTGCACCACTGGAAGGCGTATCTGAAACTCGATCACTCGGGGCAGTGGGCCGAGATTGCTCGGCGGCAGTTGGATCGGCTGCGGCAGGCCACCGTGGTTCACTCCCGGTGAGCGCGCTGTATTCGCTATCCTGAGATTCTGGAGCCACCAATTTGAATCGCATTCTTCTGGCGTTTCGCTGCTTTTTCAACATCCTCTTTCACGGTGCACTTTCCGCGGACGCGCTCGCCGTTCTGAAGCTGGCGCGGCGCGAGCAGGCGGCACCCGGCGGGGTGCCGGGCCCAGGGGGCACCCCGCCCGGCACCCCGCCGGCCGCCCCGCCGAGGACGCCGGCCGACGGCGCGCTGCAGATTCTGGCCATCCTCCAGCGGGATTCCCGCCTGGTGGATTTCCTGATGGAGGATATCGCCTCATACTCCGACGACCAGGTGGGCGCGGCCGTCCGCGAGCTTCACGACCAATGCCGCGACTCCCTGGCGCGCTATGTCGCACTCCAGCCGGTGATTGACGGCGTCGAAGGCACCCCCGCCAGGGCGCCCTCGGGCGACCCGCACTTCGTCCGGTTCATCGGCAACGTCCCGGCCACGCCGCCCTCTGGCGGCACTTTGCGCCACAAAGGCTGGCGCGCGGCAAAGGTGGATCTTCCCGGCCTGGCCGCCAAGGACGACACCACCATCATCGCGCCCGCGGAAATCGAGATCGAGTAGAGCGTCGCATGAAAATTGGCATCGACCTCGGCACTACGAATTCCGCTTTGGCCTATATCGACGAGGTCGAGGCCGAGGACCGCGACTTTCCGCCGGTCCACATCTTCGAGACGCCCCAATTGGTGGCCGCCGGGCGCATTGAGCCGCGCCGCACCCTGCCTTCGTTCCTGTTCCTGGAAGACGGCCAGCCAGTCGGCGTCTACGCGCGCGAGCAGGGCGCCATCATCCCCACCCGCCTTGTGCACTCGGCCAAATCCTGGCTCTCCAACCCCGACGTGGATCGGACCGCCAAGATCCTCCCGTGGGATTCGCAGGAGACGGGACGCGTGCTCTCGCCCGTCGAGGTTTCGGCGCGCTTCCTCGGCAAATTCCGGGAGGAGTGGGACCGCGTGAAAGGCGTGCCGCTGGCCGGGCAGGACATCGTACTCACCGTCCCCGCGTCGTTCGACGAAGAGGCTCGCGAACTCACCGTGATGGCCGCGCGCGAGGCGGGTCTCGAGCGCCTGACGCTGCTCGAAGAGCCGGCCGCGGCGTTCTATTCCTGGATCGCCAACAACCTGGCGCAGTCGCGCAAGAAACTGTTCGACGGACAGACGGTGCTGGTATGCGACGTGGGCGGCGGCACCAGCGATTTCAGCCTCATCCGCGTCTCGCGCAATGGCGACCTGGTCGACTTCACGCGCACCGCGGTGGGCAAGCACCTGCTGCTGGGCGGCGACAATCTCGATCTGACGCTGGCCTGGCTGGTGGAGACGAAACTGGGTAAGCCGCTCTCCATCCGCCAGCGCAGCGGGCTTCGCCGCCAGTGCACCGCCGCCAAGGAAAAGCTGCTCGGCGACGCCAGTTTGCAGAGCGTGGAAATCACCGTGCTCGGCTCCGGCTCGGCGCTGATCGGAAAATCGCTCAAGACCGAAATCCTGCGCGAGGAAGCCCTGGAACTGGCGCTCGAAGGCTTTCTTCCCTTCACCCAGCGCGGCGAAGCGCCCAAGGAAGAGAAGCGCAGCCTGTTCCGCGAACTCGGTCTGCCGTACGTCTCCGACCCGGCCATCACGCGCCACCTCAACGCTTTTCTGGAGCCCACCGGCCAGGTTCCCGACGCCATTTTGTTCAACGGCGGTTTCTTCATTCCGGAGATTCTGCAAGCGCGCGCGGCCGACGTAGTGGGCCAGTGGTACGGCCGCCGCCCCGAGATTCTGGAGAACAGCGAGCTCGACTTGGCCGTGGCGCGCGGCGCGGCCTACTACTCCTACGTGCGCTCGACCGGCAGCGGCGTTCTCGTGCGCGGCGGCTTGCCGCGAACGTACTACATCGCTCTCGGCGAGCCTCGCGATGGCAAGTTCCCCGCCGTGTGCCTGGTGCCGCGCGGAACCGAAGAAGGGGCGCCCATCGAGATCGATAATGATGCGTTGCAGCTTGTGGCCAACCGCCCCGTCTCGTTCCGTCTTTACAGTTCTCTCACGCGCGCGGACGATAAGCTCGGCGACGTGCTCGAATTCCGCACCGGCGACGCCGACCTGCACACCCACGCCCCGCTCAACGCCGTCATCCGCTTCGGCAACCGGGCCGAGGAGCGGCTCATCCCGGTGAAGTTGGGCGCGCGCCTGACGGAAATCGGCACGCTGGAAACGTGGTGCGAATCGAAAATCGGCGACAACCGCTGGCGGCTTCAGTTCGAGTTGCGCAAACAGGCGGCGGAGCAGCCGGTCGCACGCAAAGCCGCCGCCGTAGTCGGCGAGCCGGCTCTGAAATCATCGCTCGAACTGATCGCGGCGGTCTTCTCGCCCACCGCGAAATCGCCCATCGCACCGGAGGAAGTCCCCGCGAAGCTCGAGCAGACCATGGGCCTGGGAAAGAACAGTTGGCCGCTCTCCGCCATCCGCCAACTGGCGGACGCGTTTCTGGCGGCAGCCGATGGCCGCAAGAAAAGTCCGGCCTACGAAATCCGCTGGCTCAACCTGTGCGGCTTCTGCCTGCGCCCCGGCTTCGGCTATCCCGGCGACGATTTCCGCATCGAGCAGACGCGCCGCATCTACTCCGCCGGCCTCACGCACGGCAACCAGGTGCAATGCGAAGTGGAGTGGTGGATCTTCTGGGGACGCCTGGCCGGCGGCCTCAACCGCAACCAGCAGACCGATGTCTATCAGCGCCTCTCCGGCTTCTTGCTGCCGCGCGGCAACAAGAAGCCGCCGCGCATCAACGCGGCCCTGCTCCGTGAAATGTGGCGCACGGTTTCCAGCCTGGAACTGTTGCCCGTAGGCGCCAAAACCGAGCTGGCCGAAACGCTCCTCAAGCGCGTCAAGCTGGGCGATTTCAGAGAGAGCGAGCTATGGTGCCTCTCCCGCCTGGGCGCGCGCAAGCTCTTCTATGGCCCGAGCAACTTGGTGATCCCGCCGGCCGCGGTCACGCGTTGGGTGGAAGCGCTGCTCAACATTCCCCAAGCCGGCGACGCTTTGGCCGCCATGGCCCGCCGCACCGACGATCCCATGCGCGATCTACCGATAGCCGCGCGCGAGGCAGTCAAGCGCAAGCTCGGAACCCTGCCCCACGCCGCCCGCCTTGCCGCCGTTCTGGAAGGCGAAGAGGACGACAGCGCGCTGGGTCGCATCTTCGGCGAGGAGCTGCCGTCGGGGTTGGTGCTGGAAGCGGGCGGGGGCGTTAGCTAACGCGCGGGTGCGAAGCGGATTACGTTACCGGCCACTCCCTGAAAGTCACTTTTGAATCCCAAGAGAGCTTGGTGGAAGACGAAACAGTTGGAACCTGGATTAGCCGAGCCGTTCCGGAGCATACTTCAACAACTTTGCCCTCACACCAGGGTTGCGCTTTACGATCATTTCGTACAAATAGGGCCAGTACTCCGTTGCGTGCAAATTTCCCTGCATGTTGCATCGAATGAATGATGAAGTCTTGATGACACGATGGCTACGTAGGTCATCCAGGAAAATCGGACTCTCAAGGCGGCAAACCCTTTTGATCGTTCCGTGGTAGCATTCACCATCGCGCCAACCAGCGTGGCCACGTCGGAGAGTAGTCGTCAAAGTAAAGACATCGTGGATGCGGCACGCAGGAGAGGTATAGTACATCAGCAGGAGATCGCCCGGAGAGGTTCTGTTCGAAAGCGCCCACTTAGCCACGTTCGCCGTTGAAGTCCACTCTTGCTGCTCCCGCCCGATTACCCCTTGAATCCAGACCTTGAAGCCCAGCCCAAAGTGCCGACGCAATTCAACGACTTGGATGTTGTCTGGGACGTCGGGCCAATCGTGCTCCCAGCATACGATCCAATCGCAGTTCTTTGCGTCGTGCTTGTGTGCACGGAAGCTACTGGACCTGTATTCAAATTCGATTCGAATGCGCTTCTCACCAAACCCGGTCTTTTGATAGGCCACGCAATCCGGATAAGCAGCCTGAATCCGCTCTACCCTCAGGCGGAATCTTGGCGCGACGCTGGAGAAGAGGAATACAACGCCGAGTTCGTTCAGGGGTGCGTATTGGAGCGGGCCGTGATCAAGAGTCTCGGCCCGCTCCTCGATTGATTTTCGGCTCCGCATATCTGTATATGACTATAGCAGTCAGTAGCGGCTTTGCACGCGCTTCCCAGCCTTCCCGTACCCTGTAGCGCCAGGAGTAAACACGCGACCCGGTTCACACCCGTCTTCCCTCTTTCCGCCCGGTCCTCAGTTCCCAACCCGCAAGGGATTCACGATCTTCAGGCCGATGAAGTCTTTTTCGTTATCCGTGACCAGAATGCAATCATTTGCTTCGGCGACCGCGGCGACGATCATGTCGAGGGGACTCCGGGCCTGCCCGGCCGCAGTCCCGTCTGCCATCAGGCGCGCCCAGACAAGGCCGGCCTTCTCATCGAACGGGAGCACGCGGCCTGAGAACAGCGCTTGGAGACCTTCGGGGCCGGAGAACCAACGTTCCAACTCCTTCCGCTTCTTTCCGGCAGGCTTCTCAAGTATCCCGCGCCGGATCTCGGCCACGGTCAGAGAGGAGATAAACAAATCCTCGTCGGCTTGTTCAGCCATCCACTCAACCAGCGCGGCCGAAGGCGCCTGTTTGGTGACATTGCTGATGATATTCGTGTCGAGCAGGTGGCGGCTCACAGGTCCACCTTGCGGCCAGCCATGACAGGGCGTTTGAGGTTCAGATCGGCGCCGACCAGAGGCGACCGGCGCAATGCATTGAGAATGCCGCCCTTCCTCGGCGGTTCCCCCGAGACTGCGCGGTGTACGGCGGCACGAATCCGCGCCGAATCCGGGCCATTGTCGGCAAGCCGCCTCGCGAGCGACCGGATCAGTTCACGGTCGACGTCGAGCCCGAGAACCTCGAAGCGGGCCATCCCACGCTGGTTAAGGCGCTTCCGGTAGTTGTTGAGCGCTCGTTTTTGCGATGTATCGCCCATGGCGGAATCCTCCGTATATCCAGTAATATATCCAGATCATACCACGGAAGGGCGGCGCGAGCCGCGTTACGCCGCGGCGAGCGAATCCGCACTCCAGGAAAGCGGCCAGGAAGCAGCGGGCGTCTTCTCCCAACGCCAATCGAAGCCTTCCGGTATCCGCTCCCGGCGAA
>Ga0326728_10018114_pt1 | contig 13956 bp, 12 predicted proteins | sample MB3enrmetagenome_FD_207602 | JGI IMG/M metagenome (GOLD analysis project Ga0326728, IMG submission 207602) | Lab enriched peat soil microbial communities from McLean, Ithaca, NY, United States - MB31MN | ecosystem: Environmental > Terrestrial > Soil > Wetlands > Peat | place: USA: New York... | reverse complement strand
GCGCCAGGGTTTCCAAAGTAGTCTTAACCTCGCCGTTGATGGTGATAACCGTGCTTGGGCTCAACATCCACCCAGCATACAATATGGACCCTATGTGGTCAATTGTTAAATGTTACGTTACACTAGCAATGAGGCTCGCAGTTATGGACTTTGTGGCCTTGGCGAGCCTTGGGGACATCTGGCAGAGACACATCGCCTGGCACTGGTCTTTTCCCTGAATCCAGAATCCTGAATCCTGCTTCCTTTGTTTTCATAGACATTCCCGGTTTGTTCCAGGAAATTCGAGGAGTCAAGAGTCGAGGAGTTAACAGACACGCCCCAGGCCGCCGATCGACTTTGCTCTCGCATTCGACTTTCGACTTTTTGACTTCTCGGCTCCTGGACTTCTCGACTTCTCGACTCCTCGACTCCTCGACTCCTCGACTCCTCGACTCCTCGACTCCTCGACTCCTCGACTCCTCGACTCCTCGACTCCTCATAGGTCAACTATAATAGCCTATGTAGGCTCGGATGTCAAGCGAAAAAATGCGCGAGCGGCGCAGCAGGACTTAGAGTCCGAATTCGGAGACGCAAGGGAGGCGCCTCGGTCACGCGTGGCGAAGCCCTTGGGAGTGCGGCAGCGGAGCCTGCGGAGCTGCCGCCTTCACCAGGACGGAAGCCACGCCATCCAGCCGACCCAAAGCCCGGTCAGCGTCCGAGAGCAGCCGGGTTAGTTCGCCATCTGTCTGGATGGGTGGCTCGGGAGGCAGAGGAGATGGTATGAGAGCATCTTAGCTGGCTCAGAAACGGGTATCCCAGGGGCGTTTTCGCCTGGGGCCGGCGAGAACGCGCGCGGTCGAAAAGTTTATGGAATACTTCACTGCCCAGGTGCTGGGACCTGCGAGATCGAGAATGTTCCGCTGGCGCCATCGGCACCGGCATTTCCATTGTTGCCGCCGGGACCTATGGCACCGTTCGCACCCTGATGTCCGCCGCTTGCAAATAGATCGCCCGCATTTCCCGGCGCACCTCCCGGGCCGGCGGCGCCGCCTGCGCCGGGCAGTCCAGGGCGGCCGCCTGCGCCGCCATTGACGCTGTATTTGTTTTGATTGGCGGAGGCGTCGACAGTATAGACAATTGTCAGATTGCCACCCACCCCTCCCGTGCCTCCGGACCCGGCATTGCCTCCTGGGCCACCATTGCCGCCGGGGCCTCCATCGGCGCCGCCGTTCCATCCTTGTCCGTTGCCGCCGGCGCCGCCGGTTCCGCCCTGACCTCCCGGTTGCCCGTTTCCGCCTGGTCCACCATTGCCGCCGGTTACTTCGATGTCGAGACCGGGCAGCAACGTCGTTACTTGGATGATGACGGCGCCCCCCGTTTGGCCGGGGCCGCCGTCGCCTCCGTTCTGGCCAGGCGTGCCGGGAGCGCCGGCGCCGCCGCTATTTGCCCCCCGAAGCCAGTTGGCGTCCGTTCCCTTCGATCCAGCCGCCGCCTGCGGCGGCGGTTGAGAGGGCGCACTTGCGCCAGGCGCGCCGTCTTGTGGTTGAACAACAATGACTCCCATGATCCATCCCTCCTTCAAGCTGTTCGATTCAAGACAGAGGTTTTACCGGTATCGGCACTATCGGCACCGGTCGTATGAGGATGACGTTGCCACCAAGCTGGTTGCAGGTCAAATTCAGGCTGCCGTGAACAACGAGAGTTCCTTCTATGGTCACATTGTTGGCGTTCAGCTTATTAATCGGTCCCCCCAGTACCATCGTTGCACCCTCCTGCACGGTGATATCGGGAAGATTCAGAGTGAGGATACTGGAAACATTGGCGGAATTTAGCATGCCCGCGACGGTAGCCGTGATTTGAGCCGTTGACAAATTCGGATTTGACTTCGTCAGTACCCGAACTACCGCCAGATCACTCAGATTACCGACAGCCGATACTGGCTGAAGCTGCTGGTATTTTGCGAGCGGATGATCGGAAGGGACCGGAAAATTGACAACTTGGCCGGATGTAATCACAACAGGATTATCCATACACACTCCTTAACGCAGCTCTCTGGCTCGCTGCATTCGCAGTGACTTCGTGTTATGCGCCGGGCCGGCGCCCGTGTGGCTCTTGAACAGAATGGCAAAGCCGCGACACAGATTCGGTCATTCGTACCTCTTGGTTATTAACACGGAAATCGAACATTACAAGCTCAATCAATATCCATTTTCTGCTATTCATATCCACTTCTTGCTCCCTGAAGGCGATTTTCAGTGGCCATCGTCACTTGTCAGCTCCGACCTCAGTACCGTCCGGCGGTGCTGGGACGGCGTGAGCCCGTAAGTGTTTCGGAAATGGCCGATGAACCGGCCGACGTGATTGAACCCCGCCCGGGCCGCCACCTCCTTGACGCTGAAAGTCGAGGTTTCAAGAAGCTCCTTGGCCCTCGCGAGCCGTGCCAATTTAAGGTATCGCCTCGGGCTCGTCCCGACCTGGCTCCTGAACAAATGGCACAGCCGCGAGACGGAAAGCCCCGTCGGGCCCGCCAGCTCACGCAGCGGCAACTTGCGGTGCATGGTGCCATGCATCAGTGCTCTGACTCTGCCGATTCTGGGATCGACTGCGGGTGGTTTGGGAAATGGGCGGACACCGCCCCAAAGGTCGGCGATCCGGGAGGCCGCCTGCCGGTCTTGAGGAACCGCTCCCTTGGGATCGATAAAGACCAACCGATCCTCCCGGTCCGTGCCAAGCCCTTTGCTTCGTACCGCGAGGGTATCAAAGCTAAAATGCCCTTGTTTATAATGGCTGGTCGAGCATATTATTCGGACAGGGTCATAATGTCAAGTTAATATTTTGTAAGCGAAACCCGACCCGGGTAGTCTCCTAATTTGGTGGATCCCGTAGGGGATGTCATTCTGAGAGCTTCTGACTTTTTTGGTTTTTTGGCCGTACAAGGCCACTTAACTCCTTTGTTATCAGTCCCACTTTTCAGTTAAATTCAAAAAAGTCACACGCTCTGAGCGGAGCGAGGAATCTCGCTCTGATTCGCTCGAGCGTGCCCCAATTGCAAGGCCAGAGCGAGATTCCTCGCTCTGCTCGGAATGACATCCATATTAGGAAACTATCCAAATTAGGACACTGCCCCGACCCGTTAGTGGCGTCATTTGCGAGACATCGGCGCTCCGCGTTGTCGTCATTCCCCGGAAGGCGGGAATCCAGCCCCTAGAAAGCGACGTTCCCGGAGGTTTGCGGAGTGGGTTCCCGCCTTCGCGGGAGTGACGTGTGCCGCGGGGAATGACGTGTGGTTTGGCGCGACTGAATCGTCCAAATGACACCGCTACCCTTGACCCTCAGGCCCGGCATAGGACTTCCAGCAGCCGCACCATTGCCAGGGTATCTTGCTTGCAGTAAGCGAGTAGGGCGGCTTCAAGCCTCGTTCTCTCCTCGCTTCCCATCTCAGCCTGAAGCATTTTTTCCCAGGAGAGGCCAGCCTCGTTGCCTTCAGCGACTTCCATCTCGTCGTAAGTCATGTCGGGCACAAGGGCAGGCAAGACGCTCTTCAGCGAGTACGAGCCTCGGAACGCCAAGTCGTAAACGTGGGCGCGCATGACCGGCAGCAGGTCCCACAGCCTGTCCTGGATGTTTCCGATTTCATCTTTGTATCGAAGCAGCTCTTCGGCCAAGCATCGAAGGCATCCTGATTCGAATCCGCTGTTGTATGCGACGACGCTTCGGCATCTGCCTTATGCGCGTTGGAGAATTCTCTACAGCAGTTGTGGATGTTCGGTCTGAATCCATCGTTCGACCCCGATGCGCAACCCGTTAGCCAGACCGGCCATTTCTTCGGCTTCCTTGTCCGACACCGTACCGCCCATTTCGTAACTCGATGTATTTCTCTTCTTCCGAAAGGCATCCAAGCTCCGAATTAACTTCGGATCAGCCTTGATCGTGTATTCGAGCGATTGAAACACGCGGTAGTGGTGCGAGTCACGGGTGGCGCGATAGCCTGCCGCAGCCAAGGCAGCGGTGGCGGCTTGCAGCGCGGCATTATAGGCAATGGTGAAACTCCAATCCGCGCCCAACCCTTTGGCTTGGCACTCCCTAAGGTCGCGGTCCGCAAGCCCCAAAAGGTTCTTGATCTCCTCGCGGCTACTTTGGTGCTCGCTGAGCCATCCGTATTGAACCCAGTCTTTCAAACTCATGCTCGTCGCCGATTACGAATACTTTTTCATTATTCCGCACGCTGGTAAGAAAATGGTGGCGGGCCTTGATCTTGGATCGAAATTCGGCTGCCGAATATACCGTGGGATTAATTTCGCGGCCGAGAGTCTTTTGGGCTGCTTCCAGGGCGGAAACGACATCGCCAAAGCTTACGTCACCTATTACCATCAAGTCCACATCGCTGCCGCTTCTCTGCTCGGTTCTAGCAACGGAACCATAGATGAAGGCCAGCCTGATGCGACCGGCCAGGGGCGCCAGCGCCTCCCGCAGTACATCGCCAACCCCGGCGGTCTTCACCACCAGGCTCTTTAGCTCCCCGAAGAGCGGGCACTCGGGGTTTGCTTGGTAATAGACCTGCCGCCCCCGGACTGTGCGCTGGATAATGCCTGCCCCTGCCAAGCGTGCGACCTCCCGCTGGACAGCCCCCAATCCCAGACCGGCTGAACGGACCAATTGACGGAGATAGTAGGCTTCGTCGGGATGCCCGTAAAGCAGGGCCAAAATTGCCCGTCGAGTGCGGCTAAACAAGGCAGTGGACAGATTCGAGCCGGAGGACGCTGTACTCATATTGGGTGCGATTGTACCCATTTAGGTTACAAGTGTCAACCACGCTTAATTGCCGCTGAATCGCTTTACGGTAGTGTCCTAATTTGGATAATTTCCCAATATGGGTGTCATTCCGAGCGGAGCGAGGAATCTTGCTCTGGCCTTGCAATTGGGTCACGCTCGAGCGAATCAGAGCGAGATTCCTCGCTCCGCTCGGAATGACGTGTGCCGCGGGGAATGACGTGTGGTTTGGCGCGACTGAATCGTCCAAATGACACCGCTACCCTTGACCCTCAGGCCCGGCATAGGACCTCGAGCAGCTTCGCCATCGCCAGCGTATCTTGCTTGCAGTAAGCGAGCAGGGCGTCCCTAAGGCGCCTTCGCTCCTCGCTTCCCACCTCAGCGTGGAGCATCTTTTCCCAGGCAAGGCCGGCCTGGTTGCCTTCGGCCACTTCCATTCCGTCGTAAGTCATGTCGGGGACAAGGGCGGGCAGCACGCTCTTAAGCGAGTACGAGCCGCGGAACGCCAAGTCGTAAACGTGGGCGCGCATGACCGGCAGCAGGTCCCACAGCCTGTCCTGGATGTTTCCGATTTCATCTTTGTATTGAGGCAGCTCTTTCGCCAAGCTTCGAAGGCATCCTGATTCGAATCCGCTGTTGTATGCGACGACGCTCCCCTTCTTTCCGATAACTTGGCATAGCGTTCTGACAAATTCCGGCCGCGGGTCATTGGAGTGGTCCGCCAGGAACTCGAAGTGCTCCAGTTCGGCTCCGGGTTTGGGCTGGATGTGGACCGACCACTGGAAAGGGATCTGGTCGTACGGAGACATGCCGCCGTACCGGGGAAGCGCCACTGCCAAGGTTTCGAAGTCCATGAAGTAGAGAGGATAGCGCAGCCCCGCGAGAACTTGCTTCAGTCCCTTTCCGAACCACGGTTTCCCGGTCCTGGCGCACTCCCACGCCCGCTTCTGCCGCTCCGTCAAAGGGAAGTCATTCGGGATCTTCCTGATGGACTCAATTTCCCGTCTCCCCAACTCCTCCAGCTTCTTTGGCGATATGCCGGGAAGGTTGGCAACGTGGTCGACCGGCAGGGGTTTGTTGCATATGTCGTAAAATTCGCAGGTAAAAGGGTTGGCGCACTGGCTTCCCGGTTCGACATCCGGCGGCTTGGGTCCTGCAAGCACCTTCCACTCTTCGCGGAGGAGGTCCTTTACCTTTTGCTCGAGGGCTGCGGTTTCTTTTGCGACATCCCGGATGACGAACAACTTCTCCAAGTCGTACTGCTTCCCGTCGTAGACGTACTCCCGGTTCAGGTGCATCAGGCAGGGAACGACCGTCATCCCCAAGCCTTCGAGGATGAGCCGTTGGATGGCTACGTCGTACAGGTAGTAATCCTTGAGGCTGGTGGACGACTTTACCTCGATCAGCCGCCACTGGTTCCCGGGCAGTCTCTCGAGAATGTCAACTCTGGCCAGGATGCTCGCGTGCGTGAAAGCCGCCTCGAAGATGGCGGGATGTTGCTTGTCCGCCACCGCCTGCTCGGTTTGCCGGAGGGCTTTGCCCATCTCCTCGTGCCCCGCCTCGATGAGCACTCCGCCGGGAAACATCCTCTGGGCCCATCGGCCCACCTCGTGACCCTGCTCGAACACCGCCATGGATTGTTCATCAGGTTCGCCTGCCAATTCCGGTTGGTGAACCTCGAGGTACAGACGCTTGAGGCACTGCAATCCGGCTATGAATCTCGACTTTGAGAGCCCCATGGTTCCTCCGGATTAGCAAGATCACAATTGCACGCCGGACCGCCCCTGTACGCGGGGGCCGCTTTCGAAGAGCATACACCCAAGGTGTGTCAGATGTGGTGGCTGCATGAACGACAATCAGGAATGCCGCCGTGTCGGCTACGGGCGGTGACGCCCATGGCCTGTATGCGGCGGGCGGCGGCGCCATGGTGATTAATAACGTAACCGCGAAAACCTCGGGAGGGTCCGGATCAGTCGGAGAGCAAGCCTGAGTATTCCGCTGCGATTACTTTTTCAATTCGACGCAGATGGCTTCGAAGGCTTTGTTGCCCAGGTTTTCAGGCGCATGCTCGTACGGCTCCTCCACGCACAGGACCTGCCCAACGTGCCCCAGGATGTCCTGCTTGATGTCCGTGGGGAGGTAAAAGCAGAAATCGCACTCACTCAGCATCACCACGATGTTAGCCGGGTGCCAGTGCATCGGCGACTTCTCGTGCGGTCCGTATTTGATCCGCAGGACGCGCACGCGGTCGTTTTCGAACTCGACCTTGTAGTGCTTGGGGTCCACGATAACAGGGTCGGCAGCCATGGGAAGCCTCCTGGGTGCTATGACCGAAGAATAGACTCTTGCGGGGACGAACGCAACCGCAGCTTTAATGCGTTTAGACCCGTATGAATACTGGTGGTTCCCTCGGCGATGCACTCCTCCATGACATCCAGACCCGCGCTGGTGGCCGGCAGCTTGACGGCGATATTGGGCGCCCACGCGTGATACCGCTGGGCCATGGGCAGCATGCACTCCTGGTCGCCGGCGCGCCCCGGGTTGACCTGTCCGCAGACAAAGCCCGATTGGCCTTGGCTGGCTTCGTATTCCGGCATCAGTTTCTCGGCCGTCCTGGTCACCACAATCTGCATCAACGCTTCGGCTTTCTGCTCCGGCGGCAGGTTGCGCGCCAGCACCGCCTCGATGGCCGGGGCCCACAGTTGGTGGTCTTTCACCAAAGCCAAGTTCGCCAGATATGGATTTGTGGTGACGCCGATGGCCCCGCGTTCCAGGCCAAGCGCCAACTCGGCCGCCTCGGCCGAGTCGTGCCACCACTTCGTGCCGGTATTGCGAATCATCCAATCCAGGTAGGTTTGATGCGGCATCATTTTCCTCGCATCGCTAATCGTTATCTGAGCTGATACCCAGGTGATTTCCGACGCGCTGGCTGTTCCAGGAGGATAGCCTCTTGAACCGCTATTCTATAACGCCGTCGGCTAGTGCCGCTTCCGAAATATCACTCCTTGGCGGGTAGTGGCGTCATTTGCGAGACATCGCCGCTCCACGCTGTCGTCATTCCCGCGAAGGCGGGAATCCACTCCGCAAACCTTCGGGAACTTTCCATCCTACGGGCTGGATTCCCGCCTTCGCGGGAATGACGACTGGTTCGTGAGGGAGGTAATTCCAAACGACGCCACTACCCCTTGGCGAAAAATGTTGAATTTCTGATGTTGAATTTCTGATTGACGGGCAGGATGGGCCGTGAAAAACTCAGCCAGGTAACGCTTGGCCGGGGTAATGACGTAGCTCTAAGGGGGACCAGCAAATGCTAAATAAACTGGAAACGGTCCAGGTCACCAGGCGAGAGTTCCTGGGTGCGGCCGCCTTGACGGCCGCACAGTACAAACGGGTTCTTGGCGCAAATGACCGTATCGGAATCGGTGTTATCGGGTTCGGGTTGATCGGCAAACAGCACGTGAGCGATTTCAAAAAGTTCGGCGATGTCGATCTGGTAGGTCTCTCGGATGTCTACAAGCCGCGCCTGGAGGAAGGTCTCAAGTACGTCGGAGATCCCCGTGCGAAAGGGTACAGCGATTTCCGCAGGATGTACGAGAACAAAGATATTCAAGGGGTCGTTGTGGCTACGCCGGACCACTGGCACGCGTTGCTCACCATCATGGCCTGCGCGGCGGGCAAGGACGTGTATGTCGAAAAGCCGATGACCGTGTTCATCGACGAAGGCAAGTGGATGATCCGGGCAGCGCGCAAATACAACCGCATCGTGGTTGTAGGCACGCAGCGGCGCCATGGCAAAGGTGTTGCGGAGGCCAAGAAAGTCATCGAAAGCGGCCAGCTTGGGAAGATCCATTCCATCCGGATCGCCTCCTACCGCAATATTTATCCCGGATTCGGCAAGACTCCCATCGAAGATCCGCCGCCCGAGATCGACTACGACATGTGGCTCGGTCCCGCCCCCAAGAAGCCGTACCAGAAGCACCGCGCCCTGTACCATTTCCGCTGGTTCTGGGACTATTCCGGCGGCCAAATGACCAACCTGGGGGCTCATATGCTAGACCAGGTGCTATGGTGCATGAACGTGAAGGGTCCGACGCTGGTGATGTCCACCGGCGGCCGGTTCGCCTTGGAAGACGATGGCGAGACGCCAGATACCCAGGATGCAATATGGCAATTTCCGGGCGGTTTCACCGTGGATTTTGCCATCCGCGAAGCCAACGCCATGCGCGGCGATGCCGCCACGCGCGGGCAGGTCTACCTGGGGACCAAGGGCAGCCTGGTGCTTGCCGGCGGCTACGAGGTCATCCCTGAGAACAAAATCGATCCGCTCAACGACATCCCGCCTTTTATGGGACAACCCATCGGCGGTCCGGTCTACAGCGATGTGAAGCCGACGCCTTGGATTCAGGGTTTCAAGGGGGGAGTGGAGTCCGACGCCCGCTACGGCACCGGCGGGGAAGACACCATGGCCATGAACGAACGCGACTGGCTGAGCAGCATGCGGACTCGCCAGCGTCCCCTATGCGAAGTAGAAGATGGCCACAGGGTGGCAGTGGCATGCAACTTGGCCAACATGTCCCTGCGGCTCGGGCGCGCCATCCGATGGGATCCGGATAAGGAGCAGGTGATCGGCGACAGGGAAGCCGCCGCTATGTGCTACAGACCCTATCGCACCCCCTGGGACGGCGCTCTCAAGAGCCTAGTGGAGGAATCATGACACGGAGAGACATCTTGGCGCTCGCCAGCTCAGCACCCGCTTGGCTCCGCACCATTTCAACTGCCGCGCTCGCGCCGGGCAATCCGCCGCGCATGGGCGGAACGCCAAGCGCGTTCATGCTGCGCATCCAGGCGAGCCGTGCCGGCGGGCAGCCGTTCGATATCGTCGAGCACTGCCATCAACTCGGACTGGCGGGCGTGCAGACCAACCCTCCATCCATGGATCCGGATGCGATCAAGAAGTTCCGGGCGCGGCTCGAACGATACAACATGTTCCTCGTCTGCGATCCGCGCTTGCCACATCAGAAGAGCGACCTGGATGCGTTCGAGACGCAGGTGAAGGCCTACAAGGAAGCGGGAGCGGTCGCGTTTCACGCCGCGCTGACCGGGCGCCGGTACGAAGACTTCGAAAGCTTCGGACCCTGGAAGACGATGTTCGAGGGCATCAAGGCTTCGGTCGAACTGGCGGAACCGGTTCTGGAGAAGCACCAGATGCGCCTGGGCCTCGAAAACCACAAAGGATACCGGGCGGCCGAGCAGGCCGCCTGGCTGGAGCGGCTGGGTAGCGATTACGTTGGGGTGTGCTTTGATTTCGGCAACAATATCTCGCTTTGCGAAGACCCCATGGACACCCTGCGGACGCTTCTGCCCTACGCCTTCTTCACCCACATCAAGGACATGGCGGTGGAAGACTATGAGGATGGCTTTCTGCTCTCGGAGGTCCCGATGGGCGAAGGAATACTCGACCTCAAGGAGATGGTGCGGCTCCTGCGTCAAAAGGACCCGAACATGATCTTCGAGCTGGAGATGATCACGCGCGACCCGCTGAAAATCCCGGTGTTTACGACCAAGTACTGGGCCACCTTTGACGATTCCTATAGCCCCCTGCCTGGACGAGACCTGGCTAAGACGCTGGCGCTGGTGCGCAAGAACAAACCGAAGGCGCCTCTGCCGCGCATCGCCAGCCTAAGCCCCGAAGCGCAGATCAAACTCGAAGACGAGTGCAACCTGAAGTGCGTCGCTTGGGCGCGTAAGAATCTCGCTCTCTAAACGTGCCGTTCCATTGAATACTTTATCGGCATCACACGGGAAGCGCTGTTTTGGCCACGTCCACTGCGAGTCCGATGGCGCCGTTTAATCGTGCGTCAATGGGAATCGCTATCAGTCCTTCGATAAAACCAGATGGCGCCGCTCCGCGCCGGCAGGGCAAACGTGAAGCCAGTTTGAATCAAATCTTTTCCCGCGATGTCTTTTGTTTCACCGGTTTCATCATTTTCAAAAAGGTATTTGGCGCTGGGATCAATTGCCTTCGGATGGATCGTGAGCGTCCGTTCCTCCGATGCGGGCAAGCGGATTCCTTGCACAAGTCCGTGGCCTTTTTCCGGGCAGTCAAACTGCCAAGCGACCGATTGGTCAGCACTGCGGTGGAACGGGGTATGAGGGTAATAATCGCCATATAGTATCAGTTCGGATGCCCGGCGCCAGATGGCGATCATCTTCCTGGACAAAGCATAATCGTAATCGTCCCGCCGGATGTCCAGTCCTAGAGCCAACATGGGAGCCATGGCGCAGTGGTAGGAGTAACTGTCGGCCTGTTTATTGAAGCGCGTCGGTTCGCTGACATCCCAGGAGAGTGTGGTTTCCTTGAAAAAGGGCAGCCACTCGAAGAGTGTCTGGTGAAATGACAGCTTTATGGGATGATACCCATATCCGTAGTCGCTATAGTGCAGGGGAACAGAACGGCGCATGGTTTCAAGATCATTGCGCCGTCCACCGCTAGCGCATGAATCGATCCACAGGCCGGGATTTCTCGCCAGCAAGTCATCCCAGTACTTCAGGTAGCCCTGGACGTGCAGGTTCTCGTTGAGTCCCTGGCGGTCCTCCGCCTCATTCTGGCGCCAGTATTCCAGGGGCTCGAAGTTGAAATCCTGCCTGTAAATCTTGATGCCGTTGTCCTTGATCAACTTGCACACATGGTCGGTCAGCCATTGGCGGCATTCCGGATTGCCCAGATTCAACAAACTATTCTCGTTGTCCTTCAGCCGAAGCAGCCATTCGGGGTGTTCGGTGCTGAGTTCTGTGCCCTGCCGTACCCTTTCCGGCTCAAACCAAACCAAGAGGTCAGCGCCGTTCCGGGCTGCGCAATCGGATACAGGCTTCAGACCATTGGGGAACCTTTTGGGATCAGGTTCCCATGTACCGGTATTGGGCCAGTGGCCCGCACAGGGATACCACCCGGCATCGATCCACCAGACGTCAAAGTTAAAGCCTAGTTGTTTGAATTTCTCGATATACCGGATCTGGTTCTCTTCCGTCGCGGCCGTGAATTCCTCGCCTTCATCAGTGCCGGCGACAGCCAGCACCGGTTTGTGTGGCTGCCCGTTGGGTCTGGGCATAATGTGAGCAAAATACCACCGGCGCCACAAGTTCACAGCTCTGGAAGCGTCCCCCGACCAGGCGAGGACGGTCATGCGCGGTGTGCGGATGCTTTCACCTGGTTTCAGCCGCAGGTTGGTCTTTTCCTGACCCGCCCGCACGTGTACGCCGTCTGCCAGTCCGTCGAAACGAACGGCCCACTGTGCCGGCCAGCCGATGGCGAGGGATAGGCCCCAATTGTCGAACCTGATGCGATAGTAGGGGAATGCACCGTCACTGGGGCGGCCTCCGTTGGGGGCAAAGCTGACCGAGTCTCCTTTGCCCAAGGGTTTTTCGTTGGGTGTATATCCTTTCTCACTGTAGAAGTCGCCATTATTTGAATACAGAACTGGCCCAGAGCCTTGAAATGTTCCATCCAGGGCCTGGATGTCGCGAACGATTGGCCTGGTCTCCTGGCCTTTGTTGCTGAACCATGCCACCCACTCTATCACCGGGTAATCATGGTACTCCGTATACTCCACTCGAACCTGCAAACCGGTCTTGGGGTCAGTGCCTTCGAAAACCGTTTCGGAGCGATGGTCGTCGATGCGGCGTTTGTTTATGGCCGGGCGCCACGCTTGCGGGATGCCGTGTATGACTTTGCCGTCCAGCACAAAAGAAATGGGAAGAACGGCTGCGCGGGAAAGGAACCGTTTGGCCAATGCCTGGCTCTGCAACATGTCCGCGGGCTTTGGCATGGTCGGTATAGCGCGTGTTGTGTTGCTCGCTGCATTTGGTGTGGTCGCGTTCTGCTTTATAGCTTCTGCGCAAACTGAACCAGCAAGGTGGCCGCTCGCCAGTACGCTCACAGCTGACAAGGCTGCGACTTGCAGGCTCGTTGTCAGAAACTCACACCAGTTGATTCGTTTGCTCTTCTCAGTCATAACGATCCTCTCCCGCCGGGATTCTCATTCGGTTGATCGCGGGTGGCCCCACCGGGATTACAGCCTGAGCATCGAACGGCACGTCAAGGTCCGTAGGTCTCGACCTTCTTCATCATGCCCCGCATCAAGGCGTCCTCCGGGAACAGTTCCAAGTGCCGCCTCATGACTTCCAAAGCGCGCTGCCTTTCGTGCATGCGGAGGTATTCCATGGCCATTCCCGCCCGGAGCGGCGGGTCGTAGGGATATGCCTTGACACCGCGCTCGAAAACGCCGAGAGCCTCGCTGTCCCGGCCACTTTGTGAAAGGGCCTGTCCAAGATACAAGAAGGTGGTTGACTCCTCATCCCCGCGCTCGATCGCTCGCGAGAGGAAGTCGGCAGCCCGGGGGTAGTCCTTATCCTCCAACAACTCCTTCATCCCTAAACAAACCAGCACCACCGGGTCCTCCGGTGCAGATTTGCTCAACTGCTCGAGCACATCCAAATAGTAGTCGTGCAGACTGGGATCCCTTTTCATGACCTGCAAATAAGCGATTAATTTCGTCAAGGAAGGAACTGGATCCTTCGCTTCTTCCTCGGGCTTGTTCAGGCAGAGCAGACCGGGCATGTCCGACGTCGGCTGCCTGAATACGACGTCGGGCAATGGCTGTCCGGCGCGCCGAACAATGCGATGCTTGGTATCGCTCGAGTGGGCGATTCCGGCCACGGCCCGCTTCTCCATGTGGCAACCGACGCAATCATTCGCGGGCTGTTGGCGCATGCGCTCTTCGGCCGGCAGCTTGCAGTCCGCATCAGCGTGGCAAGTCATGCACTTTGCACGGAAGTACGCCACTTGGTTTCCGGGGGTAGGGGGATGGTGGATCGAATGACAAGTGATGCAGGTCAGCCTACCGTGGCTGGCTTGATAGCACTTGCTGATTTGCAGCGAGGAGTTTTTCCACCACAACGGAGTCTCCATGCTGCCCCTCACCGGAGGAAGGGTCTCCAGGCGGTCCGCTTCCGCGCGCTGCTCTTCCTTGACCGGACGCTTGAACATCGCCAGCGTTTCGTAGAGGTGAGTTCCCGGCCGGAAATCCAGGTAGCTTTTGCCGGGTTGCAGGATTCGCGCCTCCGCACCTTGGTGGCAATTCATGCAGATGTCGTCAGCCAAGCTGGGGGAGAGCTTGGCAGGGTTCACGATGGAGGTGTCCGCCTCGG
>Ga0326728_10018113_pt1 | contig 13958 bp, 11 predicted proteins | sample MB3enrmetagenome_FD_207602 | JGI IMG/M metagenome (GOLD analysis project Ga0326728, IMG submission 207602) | Lab enriched peat soil microbial communities from McLean, Ithaca, NY, United States - MB31MN | ecosystem: Environmental > Terrestrial > Soil > Wetlands > Peat | place: USA: New York... | reverse complement strand
GCACAATTACTGTCACAAGTGGAAAAATCGTCTTTCCAGCCTTGTCAGCCGTTTAACAGCCCTTCCACCTCGGCGTGCAGCCGCGCGGTAATCTCGGTCTCCGTCTCTTCCGGAGCGAAGCGCAGCGGCTGACCCACGTGCACTTCGATTTTGCCGGAGTGGAACCAGCCCCGCTGAGCGACCTTCAGCTCGCCCAGCCCGCGAAGGCCCACAGGCAGCACCATGGCTCCCGATTGCTTTACCAGCAGCCCGATTCCTCCCCGGAAGCGCGCCAGCGTCCCCTCGGCCGAGCGTGTGCCTTCAGGAAAGACCAGCACGTTGTATCCGCGGTCCATGGCCTCGCCGGCGTGAGCGAAACTCCGTTGGAAGTTCCGCCGCCGCGGCAAGGGAAAGACGTTGAAGAGTTCCGTGAGCAGCAGGTAGATCAGCGGTCCGAGCGGATAGAAGCCCCGCGTCCCCGGCGCGCGCTCGGGATTGCGGAAGTGCCGGTAATCCTCCAGCATCTCGCCGGACATGGCCACGGCAATTCGCCGCCGCATCGCTCCCGGCAGAGCGCACTGGACCAGCGGCCCGTCGTAGGCCGTGACATGATTGGCGACGATGAGCATCGGCTGATCCGAGGGAGGCAAATCCGGCGCCACCACCCGAGGATGCGCCAGCAGCCACACCAGAGGCCGCTCCACTACCTCAATAAAAGCTACCCGAAGCCATTGGAAGGGCCGTAGCCACGGCCAGCGCGGGTAGATGTATTTGGCCGGCGCTGCTTCGACCTCAGCCTCCGGCACGCCTGCACGAACAGCTCCATCCGCAATGAGGCCTTGTGTCCCCGTTTTACTCGGGGTGGGAGAGAAAGCAGTCGTTGACCCATCAGCCTCCCCGGCAATCAGCCTGCGCAACTCCCCGAGCGTTTCCGCCCGTTCCATCTGTCCGCCCTGGGGCACAATTCCCAGCCGCTCCTCCAGAGCCGCCGCCAGTTGCACTCTGCCCAGGCTGTCCAGATGCAGATCCTCGGTAAGCCGCAGCTCGTCTCCGACGCTGGCAGGCGCCTCGCCGGTAATCTCCGCAATCAGCGTCAGCAGCCAGTCCGACGAGGCCCCAAAGGTGTTTGCTCCGGCCGCCCTGGGCGCCGCTGCCGCGACCTGAATCTTAGCCAGCCACGCTGCCACCGCCGTGCGCCTCACCTTGCCGGTGGAGGTGCGCGGCAGGTCCGGCTCCGGCCACAGCACCCAGTGCCTGAGGCGTTGAAACTCCGCCAGCTTGCGATTGGCGTGCTCGATGGCTGCCGCTGCCTTGTCCCCGCTGCCGCGCATGGCCAGCACCGCGCAGGGCTCGGGCCCGGATGCCGTCTCCATCGCCACCACGGCGCATGCCGCTACGTCCGGCTCCTGCTCAATGGCCGCCTCTAGGTCCTCGGGGTGAATGTTCACTCCTGCCGCGGTTACGATTACCTCGCTTTTGCGCCCCACAAAGCGCAGTTCCCCGCTGGGCTGCGTTTCGGCCAGGTCGCCGGTGGCCAGCCACTCGTCGCGGCGCGGCTCGAATACTCCGCCTGACCAGCTTCCGCCGGAGACCACCGGCCCCCGCACCAGCACCTCGCCGTCCGGACCCAGCTTGACATCCCGGCCCGGCAGCGGCTTGCCGATCGTCCCCCGAGCCACGTGGAAGGGGTGGTTGAGCGTGATCAGCGCCGAGGTCTCCGTCATTCCATAGCCTTGAATTACAACCAACCCCAGAGCGTTCCAGAATTGCTCCAGGGGCCCTCCCAGCGCCCCGCCGCCGGAGATCAGCGCCCAGAACTTCAGGCCGAACTCGCGGTGAACATCGCGGAAGCGCCACCAGCGCATCCACGGCCCGATCCGTTTTTTTGCCGACTGGGCCAGCCGCGCGGCAAGGCTGGGATGGGTGGCTTCGAGATGCGTTTTCAAAAGCGCCATCACGCGCGGCACCGCAGCCAGCACGCTGATGCGCTCGCGTTTGATGGTCTCGATCAGCCGCGAGGCCACCAGACGGCTCTCGAAGTGCACCTCGGCGGTGAAAATGGGCGGAACCCACAGCCCCATCGTCTGCCCGAAGATGTGGCTCAAGGGCAGCGTATCGAAGATGCGCAGCGGATGCACCAGCAGCCGCTCCCATCGCATATAGGGCTGCGCTCCCTGCTCGATGGGCTCCACGCTGGCCAGCACATTGCCATGGGTCAGCACCACGCCCTTGGGGTCGCCGGTGGTGCCGGATGTAAACAGAATTTCGAGCGGTGTCCGGCGCGAGAGCCTTTCCACCGGCCCGGCCTCTTCAGCGGGCAGCTTACTGGGCCAATCCTCGAATGTGAGACGGGGATAATCTATGGGCAACTGATGCAGCAGCAGCGCATCGCCCACCGCCAGTTCAGGTTGCACATCGGAGGCCACGCGCGCGGCAAATTCCGCGCTTCCGTAAGCGTCCAACGGCACCGCCAGAACTGCGCGCATCATGCAGCCATAGAAAGCCGCGATCCACTCCGCGCCGTTTTCCGCCCAAAGGAGAACCCGGTCGCCGGGCCCGATGCCACGTTGAACCAGTAACGCGGCAAAACGCCCCGCCAGCGTCGCGACTTCGCCATAGGTAGTTGCCCGCCGCCGGTTGCCCTGATGGCGAACCACGGCGATCTGGCGGTCATAACGGCGGAAGTCGTCGAGCAGTGTAGCCAGATGGTCTCGCATGAAAGCTCCGGCAAGTTCATGGTAAGCCATGGAGCCAGGGGCCGTCGGGGCGCTAACTCATCTTTTACACATAAAGCCGCGTGATCAGGTTGTCTTGAAAAGGCGCAGTGAGTTTGACAGGCACCGATCACGATGCCAACTCAAGTTGTTCAATCGTTTTCTTCAGGATGGCGGCGGATTGCACCAGGGCGCTCTGCTCGTCGGCTGGCAAAGTAACCTGCAAAACTCGCTCAACGCCGTTCTGGGAGACGATGCAGGGAACTCCTAAACTCACGCCACTGAGGCCGAATTCCCCTTCCAGGATCGATGAAACCGTGAGCACTCCATGTTGGTTGCGCAGGATGGCCGCGGCAATGCGCGTCAAAGCCAAGCCGACGCCAAACCATGTGGCTCCTTTGTAATCGATGATGTGATAGGCGGAATTCCTCACCTCGTCCACGATTTTGTCGCGGGCTGCCTGCGGGTTATCGCACTTCGAACAAAGATCGCAAAACTGTTCGATGGGCAGGCCGGCCATGTTGGTCATGGACCAGGCGGCAAATTCACTGTCTCCATGCTCACCGAGGATGTAAGCATGGATGTTATGCACATCCACTCCGCACTTTTGACTCAATATGTAGCGAAAACGCGCGCTGTCCAGAACGGTGCCCGATCCGATGATGCGTCCGCGCGGCCAGCCGGAGCGTTTGTGGGCGGCATAGGTCAGGATGTCCACCGGATTGCTCACCATCAAAACCACGGCGGATGAATTCTGTTGGACGATTTCATCGATGATTTCGTAAGTGATTTTGATGTTTCGCTGCAGCAGGTCCAGGCGGGACTCGCCGGGCTGTTGTTTGGACCCGGCCGTAATCACAATCAGGTGCGCATCGGCATAATCCGCCGCCTGGGCTTCACGAATCTGAACAGGGGGGAAGAAAGCCTGGCCATGAGCCAGATCGAGAACCTGCCCCATGGCCCGTTCATGGCTGTTATCCCGCAATGCGATCTCATCGGCCAAGCCGCTCTGGGCCAGCGTGTAGGCAAAAGTCGAACCCACCGCGCCGGCGCCAACAATCACAACCTTTCTCGGTTTCCAGGGAGCATCCTTCATTTCTCTTTCTCCTATTCTGTAGATGACGCCTTGTGCCTTCAGGTCTCGCTTTTTCCAAACCTGAGAAACTACGTGCTCATAACACACTCATCCCCGACGCGCTTTTCCCCCCGCAAAGTAAAATGAAGGCATGGGATTTGAAAGCGTGACGAAGATCGCCGAGGCGGATTTTCCCACTCGCTGGGGAGCCTTCCGCATTCTGGGCTTCGAGGGCCGGCTTATGGCTCCGCGCGCCGGCGAGCAAAGCCCGGCGAACGGCGCGGGCAAAGGCGAGGTAGAGGGTTTGGTGGCCCTGGTGATGGGCGACATTCACTCCGCGCCGCCGGTGGTCCGTATCCACTCGCAGTGTCTCACGGGAGATGTTTTTGGCTCTTTGCGTTGCGACTGCCGGCTGCAATTGGAGCTGGCCATGCGCCGCATCGCAGAGGAGGGCGCGGGGATTCTGCTCTACGAGGAAAAGGAGGGCCGCGGCATCGGCTTGATGGCTAAACTCAAGGCCTACGAGTTGCAGGACCAGGGGATGGACACGGTGGAGGCCAATGTCGAACTGGGCTTTGCCGCGGACTGCCGCGAGTACGAGCTGCCCGCAGAGGTGCTCAAGCTGATGGGCGTGACGTCGATCCGGTTAATGACCAACAACCCGGCGAAGGTTGCGGCGCTGGAGACCGCCGGCATCCAGGTCACGGAGCGTGTCTCCGCCGAAGTGGAGCCGCAGGAGAGCTTCGCGAGCTACCTGCGCACCAAGCAGGAAAAATTGGGGCACATTCAGGATTAGTCGCTGGATTTGCTTCCGGACTCGCTGGTTAACGGGGAGCAATCCAGCTACAGAATCTCCGCTGCTTATGAATTCAGCGCGTCTTTTTGGGGGTTTTTCTGGTTCAGGCATTGCAGGTAAACTAAGAACATGGCGGAGATACAGCGCAGGAAAACCGGTACGGTCCGAATTGGGCAGGCTCGCGTGGGCTGGGGGGTTCCGGTCGTCGTGCAATCGATGACCAACACCGACACGGCGGACATAGCGGGCACCATCGAGCAGATAGCTGCCCTGGCGCTGGCGGGCTCGGAGATCGTGCGCGTCACGGTGAACAACGAGGAGGCCGCGACGGCTGTCCCACGGATTGTGGAGGGCCTTGATAAGCGCGGCCTCAAAGTGCCCATCGTCGGCGACTTCCACTATAACGGCCACCTGCTGCTCAAAAAATTTCCCGCCACGGCGCGGGCGCTGGCCAAGTACAGGATCAACCCCGGCAACGTTTCTATTGGAAGAAAAGACGACGACAACTTCCGCATCATGATTGAGTGCGCCGTCGAAAACCAGAAGCCTGTGCGCATCGGCGTGAACTGGGGCTCGCTGGATCAATCGCTGCTGACCCGCATGATGGACAAGAACAGCCAATTGCCGCAGCCGCAGCCGGCCCGTGAAGTCATGATGGAGGCCATGGTGGTGAGCGCGCTGGAATCTGCCGCCGCCGCCGAGCATTACGGCCTGCGTCCCGATCAGATCATTCTCTCCGCCAAGGTGAGCGGGGTGCGCGACCTGATCGACGTGTATACGAATCTGGCCGCGCGCTGCGCCTATCCGCTACACCTGGGCCTGACCGAGGCCGGCATGGGCGCCAAAGGGCTGGTTGCCTCGACCGCAGGCCTGGCGCCGCTGCTGCTGGCGGGCATCGGCGACACCATTCGCGTAAGCCTGACGCCCAAGCCGGGCGGCGACCGGACGGAAGAAGTGCAGGCGGCGCAACAGATTTTGCAATCGCTGGGGATTCGCAGCTTCATGCCGCAGGTGACCAGTTGCCCCGGCTGCGGGCGAACGACGAGCACATACTTCCAGGAACTTGCCGAGCAGATTCAGGATCATCTGCGGAATTCTATGCCGGAGTGGCGCAAGAAGTATCCAGGCGTCGAGGAACTCAAACTCGCCGTCATGGGCTGCGTGGTCAACGGCCCCGGCGAATCCAAGCACGCCAACCTGGGCATCAGCTTGCCGGGCACCTTTGAGGAGCCCAAAGCCCCGGTCTATGTGGACGGCAAGCTCCTGAAGACCCTGCACGGTGACACCATCGTGGCCGAGTTCAAGCAGATACTCGACAATTACGTGGAGAGCCACTACGCACCACGAGCGTACAGTTAGTTTTCCTCACTGGACCTGAACGGCGTAGAATCTTTGCCATGAAGACTGCTGCTTACTTCGTGCTTTTTGTATCTTTTCTATCGCCAGCCTTGCTCGCGCAGGAGGATGATAAAGAAGAAATACCTGCTCCAGCTTCCCTCAGGCCAATCTCCATTCCGCCTGCTATTGCCGCAAAACTGCTTATCCACCGAGTCGAACCCGTTTTGAAGCACTCGGGAATGGAGGCTCGCTTTTCTGGCACGGTTGTGTTGAGAATCACGATTACAGAAACTGGACATGTCGAAAACATCCAGGTCATTTCAGGACCTGCAATGCTGCAACAAGCGGCACTAGATGCCGTCCGGCATTGGGAATACAAACCTTATTCTGTCAATGGAAGGCCGGTTGAATTCTCGACGCGGGTTTCGATCACAATGTCTAATTACTAACTTATCTCTGATTTTTCATTTTGCTGTACGACCTTTTCCCTCTCCCGAATTTGCGATACGAAGTATGCAGTCTTCCGTGGAGGTTCCTTGTGGTTCATCGCCCAATGAAATCGATAATTCTGTTGATTGTCCTTTCGCCCGCGCTGGCCTTTGCTGGCTCGCAGAAACCCTGCGTGACCGCCGATGAGGCCACCAAACTTATCGACAAAGATGTGTGCGTCTCGGCGCACATCTACGACGTCGTAGAGCTGCCGGACGGGACGCGTTTTCTGGACGTATGCACACCCGATACGCCGGACGAGAAGTGCCGCTTCACCATCGTGAGCCTGTGGGAGGATCGCGAGGAGGTGGGCGAGCTGCGCAAGTATCGCGACATGAATGTGCAGGTTCGCGGAATTGTGCGGCCCATGCACGGGCGGGCGGGAATGGTGCTGAGCCATGCGCGGCAGTTCTACGGCGGGCCGCCCAAGTTCAAGCCCAACCCCAAACTGGCGCATGGCTTCAACGCCGAGCAGGACCGGCCGCCGATCAACGACCCCAACCTGCGCTCACAGGGCGGACGCCGCGCCTTCATGAATACGCGGGATAAAGAGACGCTGCCGCCGAAGTAAGGTTTAAGGAAAAAATCGCTTCGGCAATCCTTACAGCACAGAGATGTCCACATCCTCCATGGGCGGGGCATAACGCGCGCCCTTCCATAGAATCACGCAGGAAACGACCATCAAGATCAAGGTTGAACCCAAGCCGATGCCCAGGTTCGAGCGGTCAGAGATGGCTCCGATAATCTGCGGGGAAAAGGTATCGCCGAAGCAGTGGATGACAAAGAAGTTGACGCCCATGGCCGTAGCGCGGACTGGCGCGGAGACCGAGTTGACGATGGCGGCATTGAGCGGGCCGGTGTTGAGAAAAAGGAAGAACTCAGCGATCAACAAGGACGGGATGGCGCATATTGGCGGGCCAAAGAAAAGCAGTACCCCAAAGGGTAGAGCCAGCGCGACGCTCCAGAAAGAGAGCAGATAGAGCGCCCGGTGGTCGGTGCGCAGCCAGCGTTGAGCAATCCAGCCGCCAACCAAAGTACCTAATATGCCGTCTATGGCGGTGATGAAACCGACGTGGAATCCGGCGCTGGCCACTGTGTAGCCGGAGATGCGATGGAGATATTCCGGCACCCAGGCGGAGATGCCACCCATGGCGAAGGTGAGAGCCGCCAGGCCAAAGGTGGCCGTCAGAAAGGCAGGGTTGCCAAAGAGCCCCAGAAAAGTGGTGGTATTGATGGTCTCCTTCATGTTGTCTTTGGCGCCACGCTCGGGCTCGTAGCCCCAGAAGCCATACAACACCGCGATGAGCAGGCCGGGAATGGCGCAGACAAAAAAGGGCGCGCGCCAGCCCCAGATGGGACCTATCTGACTACCCGCCATGAAGCCCAGGGCCGCGCCGATGGGAATGGCCACGTAAAAGATGGAGAGGATTCGATTTCGCTCCCGCTCGGGGTAGAAATCGGCCAGGATGGCCGGAGCAAAGATGCCGAATGTGGCCTCGCCAATGCCCACCAGCGCCTGGCGGATGAAGAAGGTCCAGTAGTCGTGAACCCAGACAGTGACCAGCGTGGCCAGGCTCCAGAGGATCGCGCCAAAGATGATGAGCGCCTTGCGCGAGGAACGGTCAGGAAGCCGCGCGGCCGCGGGCTTGTGCCAGATATATGCGGCTATCAGGACGATGGCCACCACGCTCAGGCTGAAAAAAAGCATCCAGGAGCCGTGGAGCGCCAGGATGGCCAAGACACTCAGAAGCGCTCCGCAGAAAAACAGTTGCTTCTTATTCAGGCGGTCGCCCAGCCAGCCGGACAAGGGCGCGGCGATCATGTAGAAGATGAACAGGGCGGTGGTGAGCGCGCCCATCTGCTGGTCAGTGGAGTGAAACTCGCGCTGAATCAGCGAGACTTCGCCGGGCAGGATGTAGCGGTCGATGTAGTTGAGCAGGTTAAGGGCGATGAGCAGCGACAGCGTCGCCACGGCGGGGCTGATGCGAGGGCGCGATTGATGAGTTAGGTCGACCAAAATGTGTTGTTCTCTTTGCTTGAAAAATGTCGAGAAAACTTATAACTAACCACGTTATTTCTTCATTGATTTCAACCGCCGGAGAATTTCATCCCGCTCCGGAGCTAAAACACGAATTGGGGTTGAATCGCCCCCACTATATTTTTTTGATGTTTTGTACTCGAATACCTCTATATACTTATCTGCATTCGGATCATACATCCATGCTTCAACTGTATATAGATGAGAATCGAAGTGAAATTCTCCCTTGCCCCACACAAAGTCGGCAAGAACCAGCACCGGATATGATGAAACTTCGGGCAGATTCCACATAGCATATTGGCTCACGTTTGTTACGCCCACCCATGGAAGCAGGTTCTCGATCTTGCCTTCAGATCTATATCGCAGCATTGCAAATCGAGTTAGTGTACCGCTGCCGCCTCCAGAAAACATGGCCGTAAAGAACACCCATGAGCCGCCATTGGCGAGTGGGAGGCGCTCTGAATGTGGTTCCAATCCAAATTCGTAAGTGAGGTCTTTGTCCTCTTGTCTTGAAGGCATTTCGAAGCAGAGGTCCGGCTTGCCGAGCACACACAGAGTTGCGCCGGAGGTTGGAAACCCGTCCGCATCTAATTGGCCTTCCTTCTGCGTGAATTGGGGAAACTGCAAGGATAAGGATTGAGTTCCGGTTTGAGTTTGTCCTGACGCCAAGACACTCATCCCGATCAAAACGAAATTGGCACAGGCGAGCGAAATCCTCATTTGACAGACCCCTTTTATGGAAGTTCCAAAATAATATTCCCCAGCATGACCAATATGCCCTCAGGGGCTAAAGCCCAGCTCATTTTATTTCATTTGTGGCACGACTGAAGTCGTGCCCTTTCAAAACATCAACACAACGAGTATTCCCAAAGCACTGAATCCCGCGCCTTACTCCTGGCGTGTGCCAGCCGAAGGCGTCTGACCCACCGCAGGTGGACGGGGCCAGCGCGCCTCGACGGTGGTGCCGATACCTCCCCGGGGGCGGAATTCGCCGCGCACCACGGCCCAGACAGGGTCGCAGGCCTTGACCACGTCCTCCAGCACCTGGTTGACGATGTTTTCCTGGAAGATGCCCAGATTGCGGTAAGAAAACAGGTACTCCTTGAGCGATTTCAGCTCAAGGCACCTCTGCCGGGGCATATAGCGGATGGTCAGCACGCCGAAGTCGGGCAGGCCGGTTTTGGGGCAAACGGATGTCAACTCCGGATTATCGATAAGGATCTCGTAGCCGGGAAACTGGTTTTGCCAGGTTTCGATGGCCGGGAAGGTGAAATCGAGACCGGCTTTGGCGTGATCGTCGGTATAACGGGGTTCGGAAGCCATGGAACGATTGTACGAGCCGGAGGAATGGCTGGCCAGAAATTCAGTCGCTTTGTGCCTTCGGGGTCGTTTGTGGGTCCTATATACTATGACTGGTTGACGGAATGACACAAGAAAGAAAGCAAGCGGTCCGGCTCAGGTATTGGGCGGGCTTGGCCGTCCTCCTGATCGTCGTTTTTATCGCGGTGCGGACCCTGACCAGGGGCCGGTTGCAGGTGCGTGTCGCCGAGGCTGTGCATATGCAGTTGGTGAGTACTGTCAGCACCAACGGACGTGTTGAGCCGGAGGTGAAGTACGAGCTTCACAGCCCGATTTCGACTATTGTCAAGGAAGTGTATGTGCAGCCGGGCGACGAGGTAACTGCGGGCAAGCTCCTGATGGTGTTAGACGACTTGCAGGCGCGCGCCCATGAGGCAACGGCCGAGAGTGGCGTGAAAGCCGCGCAAGCAGCGTTGGAGGCGGCGACGCTAAACGGGACGCAGCAGGAGCGCCAGTTGGCGGCAGCCGATGAAACGCGCGCGCGCCTGGAACGCGACGAGTCGCGCCGAAGCCTGGAAACGCTGACCAAACTCAACCAGACCGGAGCGGCTTCGTCCAGCGAAGTGGCCGCGGCACGGCAACGGCTGGAGACGGCGGAAGCCAATTTGCATGCTCTGGAGCAGGGCACAGTCAACCGCTATTCGCCGGCAGAGGTGGTGCGCGCGCATGCCGCGCTGGCCGACGCCGAAGCCAGCCTCGTGGAGGCGCGAAACGTGGAGGCGCATACCATGGTGCGCGCTCCAGCGGCAGGAACGGTTTATCACATCGATGCGGGGCGCACGGAGTTTGTCGAAGAGGGCAGGCTGCTGCTTCAGTTGGCCGACCTGCACCATGAGCGGGTGAGGGCCTACTTCGACGAGCCGGAGATCGGGCGCCTTGAGGTTGGCCAGAAGATTCAGATCAAGTGGGACGCCAAGCAGGGCCACATCTGGAATGGACACATCGAGCGGACGCCGATCACGGTGATCAATCTGGGCACGCGCAGCGTGGGCGAGGTGCTGGTAAAGATCGATGATCTGGATGGCGAACTGCTGCCGGACACCAACGTGACCGTAACAGCGACCATCTCCAGCGAGCCCAATACATTGAGCATCCCGCGCGAGGCACTGCACTCGGAAAACGGCAAGACCTACGTATACAGGGTGGTGAAGGGCGCGTTGCAGAGAACCTATGTGACCACCGGGACCATCAATCTGACCCAGGCGGCCATTCTCTCCGGCCTTGAACAGGGAGATTTGGTGGCAACCGAATCAGAGAACGGACAGCCCTTGCAAGAGGACATTCCGGTCAAGGTTGTGCGGTGAGGGCGTTGGCGGGGCTCATCCTTGCGGGGCTGGTTTCAGCGGCATCCGCGGCGCTTCCGGCGCACGAACCGGGACAGAGGGAGCAACTTGCCCAGGCCAACGAGGCCTTGCAGGCCGGTGAAGCGGACAAAGCGCTGGCATTGCTGAACTCGCTGGCGCAACCTGGAGGCAGCGCTGAAGCTTATAACCTCAGATGCCGCGTGGAATATACGCTGATGAATTGGAATAGTGCCGCGAACGATTGCGAGCAGGCGGTAAAGCTGGACGGACAGAACTCGAACGATCATCTGTGGCAGGGACGGGCCCTGGGCGAGAGGGCCAGCCGGGCTTCGTTTCTAAGTGCCTATTCGCTGGCCAAGAGGACGCGGGCGGAATTTGAAGAGGCCGTCCGGTTGAATCCCGGCAATGCTGAGGCGCAGGCTGCTCTGGGCGAGTTTTACTGTTCCGCGCCGGGAGTGGTGGGCGGCGGCATCGACAAGTCTGAGACAGTGGCAGCGCAACTGGAGAAAATCGACCCTGTGCGCGCCCATGAACTGAGGGGCAAGATCGCCGAACATCGCAAGGACTACGGCACGGCCGAGCGGGAGTTGAAGCAGGCAATTGCGGGGTCGTCGCATCCGGCTTTTGAGTGGATGACGCTGGCCGACTTCTATCGCCGGCGGGAACGTTGGACGGAGATGGAGTCCGCGATACACAACGGAGAAAACGCCGTTAAGCGGGATAAGCACGCGGGCGTGGCGCTTTATAACGGGGCTTCCGTGCTGATCGAAACAAAGCGCGATCCGGAGAGAGCCGCAAAAATGCTGGAAGACTATCTTGGGGGCAACGCAAAGACCGAGGAAGGACCGGCGTTCGTAGCGCACGCCTGGCTGGCGCAATTGAAGCAGCAGTTGGGCGACACGGAAGCTGCCAGACGGGAACAAGCAGCGGCGCTGGCCCTGGCGCATGAATACAAGCCGGCGCTGGAGATGAATCAGGAACTGAAGCATTGAAGGGTAGCGCGCACGTGAGGAACCGGCACAATCCGCTGAAACGCTGGACATGGATGCTCATCGGCACGGCGATGGCAACTGCGCCCGCGCTGGTTTCGGCGCAGGTGTCGCTGGCCACGGTTGTGGACCTGGCGCAGCGCAATTCGAGCGCGGTGAGGCTGGCGCAAGCCGATGTGGACAAGGCCAATGCGGCTCTGTCGCAGACCAAAGATGTTTATATACCGAGCTTGACCTTCGGCTCGGGGCTTCCCGCAGTGCCTTCCGTCGGCTTCACCGGCGGCGTGCCATCGATATTGAACGCTACCGCGCAGTCGCTGGTATTCAGCCTTCCTCAAAAACAATACATCGCTGCGGCGCGCGCCGGAGTCCAGGCCGCTGTTCTTCGCCTGAAGGACACCCGCGAGCAGGTGGCGCTGGATGCATCCACGGCTTACATTGAGCTGGATACCGTCGAGCATGAACTGGATGCGGCGCGCCAGCAGGAGGCATTCGCCGAGAGGCTGGTGACCATCGAACAGGAACGCGCCGAGGCGGGCGTGGACCCGTTGAGAGAGCTGTTGCAGGCGCAACTGACAGCGGCCCAGTTGAAGCTCCGGCGTCTGCACCTGGAGACCCGCGCCGGCTCGTTAACCAAACAACTCGCGGCTCTCACCGGCATGCCGGCCGGCTCCATCACCCCGGATCACGCCAGCATTCCGGAGATTCCGGCAGTCAAGGCGGGCGAGGCAGCGCACTCCACAACAGGCACTGAGTCGGCACGCATGTTGGCGCTCTCAAAACAGCGCACGGCTCGGGGAGACACGGTGCATACGTATCTTCCCCAGATCAGTTTTGACGCGGAGTATCTCCGCAGCACCACGATTCTGAACAACGCCAGCGAGTATTACTTCAACAACATCACCCATACGCCCGGGCTTCCAATCAACAACTTCAGTTCCGGATTCTCGATACAGGTGCCGCTCTTTGATCTCGTTCATCACGCCAAGAGCAAAGAGTCGGCTGCCGATGCGCTGCGGGCCACAGTCGAAGCCGAACAGGCACAGCGGCAAAGTGACGTGCAGATCGCGGAGTTGAGCGGAAGCCTGCGCGAACTGGATACTTTGGCGGAGATAGCCAGCCTGAAGCAGCAGATCGCCAGTGAGCAGCTCCAGGCCGTGCTGGCGCAACTGGATTTGGGCAGCGGCGCGGAGCCGGGCGCCCAGCCGCAGTTAACTCCCAAGGCAGAGCAGTTGGCGCGCATCGACGAGCGCCAGAAATTTCAGGACGCGCTGGATGCGGGATTCGACCTGAGTAAAGCTCGGCTGAGCCTGCTGCGCGCCCTTGGCCACATGGAAGACTGGCTGAAAGAACTGCACGGAAAGTAGACCAAAACTGATAGAATACGGCTGAAATTTGCCGGAATGTTAGAATAAAGGAGATGACTATGCCCCTGAAGACACTCTTTCTGAATCCTCCCTCGTTTGAAAATTTTGACGGCGGGGCGAGCTCGCGCTGGCCGGCCACGCGCGAGATTGAATCCTACTGGTACCCTGTCTGGCTGACCTACCCGGCCGGACTGCTGGAAGGCTCGCGTGTGCTCGATGCGCCGCCCCATCACGTCTCCGCGGATGAGACCATCAAGATCTGCAAGGAGTACGAGTTCCTGGTGCTGTTCACTTCGACGATGGGATGGGATGGCGACCAGCGTTTGGCCGAGGCCATCAAGGCCGCCAGTCCTTCGATCCGCATCGCCTTCGTCGGCCCTCCGGTGACCACCTCGACGGACAAGGCCCTGAACGAATGTTCGGCGCTGGACTTCATCTGCCGCCGCGAGTTTGATTACTCCGTGGTGGAGTTTGCCCAGGGCAAGCCGCTCAACGAGATTCTCGGCATCA
>Ga0326728_10018110_pt1 | contig 13962 bp, 13 predicted proteins | sample MB3enrmetagenome_FD_207602 | JGI IMG/M metagenome (GOLD analysis project Ga0326728, IMG submission 207602) | Lab enriched peat soil microbial communities from McLean, Ithaca, NY, United States - MB31MN | ecosystem: Environmental > Terrestrial > Soil > Wetlands > Peat | place: USA: New York... | reverse complement strand
CCTGCCAATAGGCAGAGCCACAACACTTTATTACTACGTTTCCGCGAACAGGACGAGTTTTTCCATCCGTAAGCGAAATCTATTTTCAAAGAACGATTGAAAGTGTTTGTCGGCCGCGAGGTTTCTGCCAGCCGCGAAAGTGTCAGGGTGAAGTCGGCGCTTATGGTTCGCGGAAGCAAGTTCATAAGATGAGGGGTTCGGTCAGATCAACCGGTTTGTCTGCGCCGTGGTGTTCGGTTCGTTGCACGGCATCTTCATCCAGAAAGTAAAACCGCAGCGAGTCTTCGTCCATTTTGATTTCGTGCAGCAACCGGTCACGCAACGACGCCCATTCCTTTTGTCCAACCTGACATTCAAAAACGGATTTCTGGACGCGCGTGCCGTAGTCTTCGCACGCCCGGGCGACGCGACGCAAGCGGCGACACCCGGCCTTTTCAACGGTGGAGACATCGTATGTTACCAGAATGAACATGGTGGAGCGTTATTTGGGGACGAGTGGCAGATAATCCGGCAAATCGGCGCGAAGATGACGGGCCAGGAGTCGCGCTTGGACAAACGGCAATTGGGCAATGCGCAAGTTCTGGTCAAGCAAAGGATGGTTGAGGCTCTCTTGTTTGCGTTCCTGGTACGCTTTGATGACAAGTTTGCGCCCGGTGTCGGTAAATTCCACGGCCCCGCCTTCGCGTACGGTGAAATGATCGGGTTGTATTTGTTGTCGGTTGATCAGCGTAATCGCGATGCGGTCAGCAAGCCAGGGGCGGAATTCTTCCATCAGGTCAAGGGCGAGTGAGGGACGGTTGGGCCGGTCCGCATGGAGAAAGCCGACGAATGGATCGAGGCCAATGCTGGTGAGCGCGGCGATGCAATCGTGCCGCACGAGGGCGTAGAGGAATGAAATCAGGCAGTTGATGCGGTCACGCGGCGGACGGCGGCTGCGGGTGGTAAAAGCGAATTCCTCCCGTTGTTGTTTGAGGAGCAAACCAAATATGGAGAAGTAAGTCTGTGCCGCCATGCCCTCAACACCACGCACTTGATCCAATGGGGGATGGGTTTTCCCCAAGTCGGAAAGCTGTCGGGCAAGCGCATCGGCGGCGTTCGCAAGTTGCGCTTGTTCTGTGGTGTCGTCAGTTTCGCGTCCTCCACGCAAAAGACTGTTGCGGCAATTCTGGATTTTGCCCGCGACAATCTGACGGGCAATGGCTGCGGCGCGGGCCGGATCATCCGCCGTGCGGAATTGCGTGCGGCGCAAGGTGACGCTGGTGTCAGCCACGCCAGTAACGCGCGCCTGAAAGTAGCCATTCTCAGAAAGGAAATTGATGGCAACGCCATGTTCCCAGCAAAGGTCCATTGCCGGGGGGCTGATGTTGGAAGCGCCGAAAATGCAAACAGATTCCAAGTGGTGGATCGGGACGGATAGTTTTCGAGTCTCGATGGCCAATTCCCGATGGCGCTTTTCCTGCGGCAAGTCGGGCGGATAAACCGGGACTTCCACCTGAAGCGTCAGATGATCGCGGGCCACATAACTGCCCGGCGTCGTAAGATAGAGCGTGTTTTGTTGAATGTCCAAGTGAGTCCTGGGTCAAGTTTCAAAAAGTTGCGCCGTAACGCGGCGGAGCGACGCCGGCAGGCTCGTAACACGCGGCAGACATATTTCAAAGAGCGAACATTCCTCACACGCGGGCTTGAATTGTGCAGGCGGCACCTGCTCCGCATCAATCAGGCGGTGAAGTTCGCTGACCGCCTGTTCCGTCAAACTGCGGAGTTCAGGCGTGAATATCACCTCGCGGCGGCGTTTGCTTTCCGCATGAAACACCGCGCCGCGTTGGATTGGAATGCCCAGCATTTCCTCCAGACAGAGGGCTTGGGCGCACAGTTGGGCATCATCATTTTCGAATTGGCGGCGTTTGCCCTTTTTGTACTCCACCGGCAACAGAGAGCCATCGGCGTGCCGTTCGACCACGTCACATTTGCCAGACAAACCAAGCCGGTCAGAAAAGACAGGCAACGCGCGAAGGAGCGTCACGTTTTTGGCGACTTCATAACCCGGCAGATCAGCGTGTTCGTGGACAATGTCGCCGCGAACAGTGTGCTCGTTTTCCGCGCGCCAGCCTTCAATGATTTTCAACCCCGCTCGGCGCGGGCAGTAGAGATAGTCGTTGAGCAGGGAAAGAGGCAACATCTCTTGCCCCGGCGAATTTGCCATCTGCGATTCGAGATTTTCGATTGGGGTCACGAAGATTTCCCGTCGGATTGCTTCGGTGGAATTTCCCAAACGATGCAATTGGCCTTGATAACAGCAACGCCTTCGCTGTTCTTGCCGGCTTCAATTTTGCCATCTTTGGTGACGTGGTATTCGTCTTTTGGCGGCGTGCCTTCGTAATCCTCCAAGCAACGCGGAAACTCGCTGCCGGAAGATCGAAAGACCTGCTTGCCGTCCTTCTCGTGTGTTCTTGAATGAACGTCAATGAGCTTGAACAGTTTGTGCGCGGGAGCGTTCCCAAGCGCCGACTGGTGCTGAAAATCCACCAAACCGACTAGCTGCAGATGTCGCCCGGCCGCGTGGTCGTCGTCAAACATGTGCTCCAACGCGAAAAGGAAGTTGTCGAGGTCGTAGTAGGTGAAGCTAGTCTTGGCGGCAAATGCGGGAGAGAAGTGGACGTGGCAGCGATACAGGCCGTAGTCGATGCCAAATTTGCGGCCCATCGTTCTGCTGTCGCCGGACTCTGCCTCAGCTTGCTTCTTTTCCTCGTCAACGCTGGCGACGGCGCAACGGGTGATGGTTGCGTCAAGCGGCAGTACTTTGTCGAGACTCTCAGAAAAGGTGAACTGGAGTGGACCGCGTATCTGGCCGTAGAAGCTGCCCTTGAGCGGCCCTTCGGTTGAAAGCACGCCACCAAAGGCGCGGAGATCGATAAAGGTTCGCAACACGGCCAGTTGATAGGCACGTTGCTTTGCTTGCTTCGCAGGGATCACCTCTTCCGCTTGCACTGCCTCCCCGCCTTCCGGTTCGACCTTCTTGCTCTTATCCTTGCCTTTGCTGCTCGTCTTGGCACCCCATGCTTTCGGATCTTGCTTCAGTTCGGTCTCGAAAACCTGCTTTGCGACAGACTCGATTCGCTTTGCGTCAGCCGTGCCTGTGTCCGGATCAAAGAGTTTCTGGAGAACCGCGCCTTCGCGAATGAAGATTTCGTAGCCGCCCCGGTCATCCGAATCCTGCCAAGCGCGCGGCTCGCTTGCGTGCGGGTTAAACAGCGTAAAGAAGTTCCTAATCTTGCGCTTTAGGCAGACATCCGTGACCAGCCCTTTCAGTGACTCGGGCTGGACGCGAGGCATGTTGCCGGTGTCGGGATCGCCGTTCGGGTTGGACTTGGCGCAGTCGAAAAGCAGCACGAATTCATGCCGTTCGCCAACGTCATTGCTGGGCTTCTTGCCGCGTGGAAGTTCGATCAGGTTATGGTGGAGTTTGTCGGGTGTGTTCATGGTCAATTCTTTGTTAAGAGTTTGAGGATTAGGGTTTGTCAGACTGAGAGCCGGGCCAGTGGTGGCATCGCTCACGTTCATAGTAGAAGCCCAAGGCAAACCGGCCTTGGTCTTCGAGGGTCAGGATTCGGGGGAAGTCCCCACCTGTCGCTTCCTTGAGCCGGGCAACAATGGCGGCCAAGCCCTCAAAATCTTGGGCCACGCCATCTTTGCGTTTCTCTTTTGGAACCCCGAATTCCAGGTTGTAGGCCCATCCGCCGCCGATCTTTTGCAGATGGTAGCGTACAAGCTGACAGAGCCGTGGGAAAACGAGAGCCGGAGTTGCCGATGCTGCGCCATAGAGACGGTTGGCTGGCGACGATGCGCTCTTTCCGTCGTGGGCGGCATCATGGATTTTGTCAAGCATGGCGAGCAGTCGCCCGCAGAGGATTGCAGTTTCTTTGGCATTCATAATCAATTCACTGTTGGTGCGTAATGGAGAGTTTGGTTTGAGAGCAAAGTAGAGTTGAACGAGCGCAGTTCTCGCGGCGAGGCGCGCTTTAAAATCGTCGGTGTCGGGGTCTCCGGAGGCCAATTCGACGCGCTGCCGCTCGATGGTAGCGGCCAACAGATCGAAGGGCAGCGACGTGCCGCGCCAAGCGGTTTCAAATAGGGCGTTATAGGTCGCGGGGGCTGGCTTGGTCTTCTGTTTTTTCGTTTTGGGAATCGTTGCCAAAGCCAGATCGCGCAGCGCCGGCGTGTGCGCCTCACCCTCTGGCAGGGTGATGGCTTCAAAGTATCGCCGCATGTGCTGGTCGGCGTTGCCAAGCGTGTCGGTGTGCCATGAGCGGACGGAGAAACGACCCGTGCCCCTGAGCAGGATGGCCACATGGAAATCCGCCGTCGCAATTTCAGGCCGCTGTCTTCCCCACATGACGCGCAAATAATCCTGGACGGCCAATGTGTCTGGCTGATCAAGAAGTTGCATGAAGTCGGCTGAGACCTGTTGCCCAGACGAAGGGTGAACGGCCCAAAAGACTGCGAAAAGTTGCTTCTTGCCGAACTGCTCCAACTGAATCCGAAAAGTTTGATCGTTGATCAACGCGTTCAAAGCCGCTGCCGCCCGTTCAGCAGTCTCCAACCGGAAAGTCGCGGTTTGGTTGCCAAGGCCGTAGCTGGAAAATGGAGCTTTGTCGAAGGAGGCCAAAGGCACATTGCCGAAAACCGTTGGAGATGAATCAGTCAATGGCCCGCTGCCGGGAAGAAAGGCATCCTGGCCAGACCGGAGGCGGTCAACGATCTGATTCCGCTGGCTTTGAACTTGGCCCAGCCACCACGACTTTACGTCCGGGTCTTTGAAGGCGAGCCATCCATTGACGCGGAAGGACAGCGTCACGTTCCCATCATTGAAATCCTTCAGCAGACTTTTCTTATCCTCATCCGCCAATGCCGGCAGCGGAAGTTCAGAAAACACAGGATTGCGTTCAATGAACTGGGCGACGCTTTGGATCACTTGGTTGTTCGAGAGGTCTTTGGCAGCCAGCAGCACAAGCTCACGCCATTTTGCCTGCTTTGTCTTGTTCGCCTCGGAATTCGTGCCGGAGACGCCATTCGGAAAGATTTCATTCGGTGGGCCGCTGAGAAAATCCGGCAGCCAGTTGAACTGGTTTGGACTGCCTAGCCTGTAATTGGCTGGAAGCGCAAACTGCTTGGCCTTCTTCTCCTCCTGGCCTGCTGTTGGACTGAAGCCAAGCACGTTTCCCTCATTGTCCAAGTCAATAAACCAATGCACTGAACGCCGCCGATGCGGTTCTTGGCCGGTAAGAGGGCCAGAAGCCCATTTGTCCGCCACTTGGATCAGTTCCGAGATCATATCACCTCCACCACATTTCCATCCCTGATTTCTCCAACAGTGATCCAACCGTCGCGTGCCACAGCTTTGAGCGGCGGAAGCTGGTTTGGGCGTTTATCTGGTTCATTCCATCCGGTTTCAGGACGGATCCGGGTGGCCGAGTGTCCCCAGTGGTTCCACACAGGTCTGAAGTCGAAATCGCGAAAGACGACGCCAAAATCCTTTACTCTCGGGGCTTTGGGAACAGGCTCTGGCGGCCTAGGGACAAGTTCCCATTCCGAAGCCGAAAACTCGCGGCAACCGAGGAATGGTTGGTAGTAGCACTGTCCGGCAACAGCGCGACGCAGGAACATCTGGTGATATTTGTTCCGAGCAAGGAACTCCTCGCTGGGTCGACGGCCCGCCCCATTGAGCGACTCGCGGTGGCCTGTGCCGATAACTTCGATGACGGCTTCGATGAGGTAATCCAGCATCAATCGATTGCCGCTTGTGTCCGTTCCGCCGCTCAGAATCAAGCTGTGGCGCTGTGCGCGCTCATCCATAATGTCATAGCCACTGGCTTTCCCGTAAGCTTGGTGTGTTCCGTAACCCAATTCGTTGCGAAGTATTGGCACAAGGACGCCCTCGTGGACGACACCGAGACGCAAGATTCGCCAGCGAAAACCAATCTTGTTTCCGCGCTTGGCCGCTTCTGGCTTCTCGACGGGCTTCATCAGAATGGCCTCCAAGATGCCGCGCGCGGCGCTGGGCGTGATGACAGGGTAACTCACGCGTTCGACGTGAAATTCCGGACGCGTGAAGCAGGCGAACGGGCCTTTGACGCGGAAACAGATGGGTTCGGAAAGCATGATTAGAGTCCTCCGAGGATTTGGTTTAATGGGTTGGCGACGGCATCTAAACCTGCGCCATGCAAACCGCCTTCGTAGAGCGAGCAGGCAGTCAGAATCCAAAGCGTGGCCTCAGCGGGTTTCTCCTTTGGGAAGGCGGGTTTCGCACATTGCTTCAGAAAGGTGCGCTGCTTCCCGTCGCGCAGATCGAGATTCAGGATGTGCGGTTGGATGAACCGCCATTCGAGAGGCAGGAGGAAACCTTTGATTCTCTCTTTCTCAATCCAAGTAGGCAGCGGTACATCCTGTTGACCGATGCGAATCAGGTTGTTTCGCTCAGAACTCGTTTGCGGGTCGAGCCAGCGCGGAATGATCATCGGGGCAGTGAACGTGTCAATGAACCGAAACAAGTCAGAGACTTTCTCAAAATGTAGCCGCTCGCGCTCGCGCTGGATTTCGCATTCGTCCGGCACGCTGAGTTGATACAGCAAACGGAAATAAGTCTCGAACGACTGCGGATCGTGGGGATTGGCAGCCGACATCTTGCGGAGCAATTCCGTCTGGTTAGTGGCGGTTTGGTAAACGCCTGGGGGCAGTCTGTCGTCCTCGGTTCGGAATATATGCACCTGGGCTTCTTCCGGTTTGAGCCGTCCGTTTCGATTGCATCGGCCAGCCGCCTGCACAATGGCATCGTAAGGGCCAAACGCACGCCAGACGGCGGGAAAATCAACGTCCACGCCTGCCTCGATGCATTGCGTGCTGGCCAGAAAGCATGGTTCTTTGGCGTCCAGACGCCGCCTGACTTCGGCGAGCACTTCGACGCGGTGTGCGGGCGTCATCCACGTCGAGAGGGGGAATACGGCGTCTTTTTGGCTTTCCGATTTGCGGAGTTCATCGAACAGCTTTCGTGCATGACGCCGCGTGTTCACCACCACCAGCCCTTGGCCGTGCGGCGATTTGAGGACGTCGGCGGCGAGTTCCGGCCATTTGACTTGTGGGATGGGATTCGCGTCTTCCAGTTCGGGGTAGGTCGTGCGCTTCAAGCGAAGGAAGAACTTTTCCGGTTGTTTAATGATATTTTCCACGCGGCCAAAGCCGCAGAGTAGATCGTCGCTTTTGAGCAGCGCGGGTTGTGTGGCTGTGCATAGGACGAGCGAACAGCCGTAAGCCCGTTGTGGATTGATCAGTTCGCCAAGCGCGTCAAGGATGGGTTGCATCAGCCGAGGCGGAAAGGTCTGAACCTCGTCGAATATGATAACCGATTGCGCGATGTTGTGCAACTTCCGGGCGTCAGCGGGCCAGCGGGAGAAAAGCGAATCGAAGAACTGAACGCTGGTCGTCACGACGATGGGCGCGTCCCAGTTTTCAGCGGCAAGCTGGCGTAGCGTACGCTCACGGCTGTAATCGTCGGAATCGCCCTTCTCCCCCTGCTTGCCGGATGGCGTTTCCGGATCTTGGGCCTGCGAATGGTGTTCCAAAACGATCAGATCATCTTCGCAGTGCTGAAAGACTTCCTTCAGCTCTTGAACCGTCTGCTGGATGATGTTCAGGAAGGGGATAACGATGATGATTCTCCGTAGCTTCCGGTACAGGTCCGTTTGCTGCTGGTTTTGAGCCGCAATGTGTTTGAGCGCGAAATAGACTGAGGCCAGCGTCTTGCCGCCGCCAGTGGGAACATTAAGCGTGAAAACGCCGCGTGGCTTTCCGGCTGCTAGATCGCAATCCTCCAAAACCTTTGCCCGAACTTCCAACACGTCGGCTGACGCGCCCTTGGACTTCGCCGCTTCCTTGCGCTTCTGAATCTCAGCATCAAGAAGTAACAGCAGTTCCTGCGGGGAATCATTGGCTGCCAAACCGGTTTCGCCGAATCGCCAAGTGTGGCGCTTGGCAAAGTTATCCTTGGTTTCAGGAGCTTGCTGCTCGGTATCCAAACGATCAGCATCAACCAGCGCGCTGAAGAGGAAGCGCGTGTAGAGGTCAACCGCGCGGAGTTTGGTCGCGCGTTCCGCTGGCGTGGAGAACGGCAAATCATCCAACCACTTTGGCAGGTTTGAACCGAATTGCGCAACCGGCCACGCCGTGCCATTCCATCCCACATCACCAACAAGGGCTTGTTCAGCTTTCAATGCCTTATCCCGAAAGTTTGATCGCTTTTGCAGGTCAGAGCGGTTGTGCAAACCGGCGTGGTGTCCATTGACAGCAAAGGCCACTGGCCAGATCGGGCCACCCCTCACGGCATCGTTTTCAAGCACAAGCGCGGCACCGTGATGTGCGTGCGGCTGCCTCTCGCCGTCCTTTTCCTTTGAATTCACCGCATGCCGAAGACGTTTCTGGAATTCTTCTTCAGCCTTCCCCAAGTCATGCAGGCTCCCGGCCAACCGTGCGTGTTCACTGCCTCCAAAATGTTGGGCAAAGGCTTCAGCCATCCGGCTGACTTCACAAAGGTGAGCGGCGAGTGATTGTCCTGGGTGAGCCTCAATTGGCATGGCGGGGAATTCTGTGGGTTTGTATCTCCGAAAATTGCATCGTCATCAGCCCGGCCAATTCGGCCTCGGCGGCGAGGCCGAGTGGAGCTGCAAATTCTTTCGCTAAATTAGCGACGTTGCGAAGATGCTCGGACAGGGGTTGCCATTTGCACTCTGGCAAGCGGTTGCCTTGGTCGTCTTCAGCCGTGTGCGCGTAGAATTTCATGCTCGTTTTCAAACGATGTTCCCACCGGGGCGTGGCATTTTTATTACCACCGACCGGAAATGATGACAAGATAAACTTCTGTTCCATTTCCCGCGCATCTTACCAAAACCGGTTGGACAACGGCTGGGTAACTGATTTCGACCCGTTGACGCACCTTGGAAGTTCCCTCGCTCAATCTCCCAAACACTGAATCACCGCCCCACCGAATACCTTCATTTTTTCCTGCGTCCTGAGAGCGGCGGCTTTTGCTCCGGCTCCGCTCCCGCTTCCCTCAGTCTCCGCTCCGCAAAACCGCCGCACTCATGCCGCCCCCAGTTCGAGCTTGTCACTCAGCCTGAAAGCCTCTCCGTTCCGCTTACTCGCCCATTTGCTCCGGCTACGATGCTCGGTCTCGCTCCGCTCGCTCTGCGCGTCTGGGCCTCCTCAAATGGGCGACCGCTTCACTCTCGGGCCTTTCATTCCGAGAGACAAGATTTCGCGACCCCGCGCCCCGGTTTGCGTGTCCCCGTCGCGCGAGACTGCCAGGTTTCAATTCCCCTTTTCAAGACTACGCCTCGAAACTCGCAGACTGGCACTCCCCTCGGAGGCGCTCCCTTGGCAAATTTCAAAAGCCGCCGTTCCTCTCCGCTCTTTGGTCTGACCGCTGATCCGCGCCCCACTTTCCCCACGCGGGCGGTCAGACCAAACGCTCCATTACACTCACGGCTTTTGAAATTTCTAAGCGAGCGAAGACGTTACGCGCATAGTGTGAGCCAACGCCCCCGCTACCCGGCTCATTTCAGATGTTTTCAAATCCTTTTTTCCAGCGTTCTCAGCCTCTCGCCCTACACGAGCCTGCTTGCGCACAGGGGGCCGGACGTGGCGACCTTCCGAGGAATCCTTCCACTGGCCGCCCTGTGCCGCAGGCTTTTTTCGTGAAGGGCGAGAGGCCGAGAACGCACAGCAGTAAAAAAAAGATTATGAAAACATTTACAAATTTTGATTCAAGGCTCCAGAACCGGACCGCACAGCGCAATTCAGAACAACTGCCAAAGATTGATTTCCGGCAGCGATTTATCAATCGCGGACTTCCTACAGCGCAAGTTTTGGACATGCTCTACCACCAGACCCCGCGTTTTTGGGAACTCTGCGAGGTTGTCGGCAAGTGGGTTTGGATTCAGTTTGAACACCGGCAACCGCCGACCGTTACCGCCGAACTTGCTCAAATTGGTTTCCATTGGAACAGACGGCGGCAGGCTTGGCAGCACCCTTGCGGGAGGTTTTGCACCGGCAGCCGCCGCGACCCCCGGCAGACGTATCCCTCTTATTTTCCGGCTGATTCACAACCCACTTGAAACGAGAAAACACCATGAAACGAACCAGACGCCGCTTGCCGATACCGCAACACGAGTTTGGCTTTGTCCCCGCCACATTCAGCTTGATTCAAGATACCGGTTTGGACGGAGACCGTCTGGCCCGTGAACGCAACGAGGCCGCCCACACCCGCGCTTTGGCAGAGGCAGCGCAGATCGTTCTGTTCACCACCGCACAAAAACGGGATTACGGACACCAAAACGGACACCAAATGAGTTAAAAACAGTATGACCAAGTTAATGCGATTTTACTTGATTACCGAGGGAAAACAGGTATATTTATTTCGTAATTGCGAGGGAAAAAGGCCAATTCCGGCCCTCGCCTCCAAGTACTTTATAATGAGCATCTTACGCTTGTCTCATACCACCTAAATCCCTCCCTTTCGTGTCAAATGGTGACGGTTGAAAACCGACCCTCGCCTCAATTGCGGAGCAAGCCTGATACGAGGGTTCGATTCCCTTCGTCGCAGTGATCTCATCCGGCGTGATGTGGCCGCGCTCCACAAGGGCCAGGGGCTGAATTGATAATTGCAATTTGCAGAATTTCAAATTTCAATCCTGCCATGAAAATTACCGCCATACGCGACATCACCGTCCCCATTCGTTCGGAGATTCGCAATGCCTGGATCAGCTTCTCGGAAATGACCGCCTCGGCGGTGGCCATCCACACCGATGCGCTCCGGGATGGCAAACCTGTAGTGGGCTACGGATTCAACTCCAATGGCCGTTACGCGCAGAGCGGCATTTTGCGCGAGCGCATGATTCCCCGGCTGCTCAACGCCCCCGCCGGGGCGCTGCTCGATGAGAAAACCGGGATGTTGGATCCGTTCCGCGCCTGGCAAGTGATGATGACCAATGAAAAGCCCGGAGGCCACGGGGACCGTTCTGTGGCCGTCGGCATCCTCGATATGGCGTTGTGGGACCTGCTGGCCAAGCTGGAGGGAAAGCCCCTCTATCGGTTGCTGGGGGAGCGTTACCGCAATGGAGAGGTGGACGAAAGCGTGTATGTCTATGCCGCCGGCGGCTATTATCATCCGGGCAAGGATGTCCCCGCCCTGCTGGATGAAATCCGCTCCTACCTCAACCTCGGATACCTGACAGTCAAGATAAAGATTGGCGGCGCTTCCCTGGCGGAGGACCTCAAGCGCATTGAGGCCGTGTTGGGCTTGCTCAAATCAGGCCAGGACCTGGCCGTGGATGCCAACGGCCGGCTGGACCTGGCCACGGCCCTCCAATATGCAGAGGCGTTGAATGATTACCCATTGAAATGGTTTGAAGAGCCGTGCGAACCGCTGGATTTCGAGGTTCTCGGCCAGGTGGCCGCTGCTTCCAAAAATCCGATCGGCACCGGCGAAAATCTTTTTTCCGTGGGCGATTCGCTCAACCTGGTCCGCTACGGCGGCCTTTCGCGGGAACGGGATTATCTGCAAATGGACCCGGCCCTGAGCTACGGCTTGGTCGAGTATCTTCGCATTTTGGACATGCTGCAGCGGCATCAGTGGTCGCCGCGGCGGTGCATCCCGCACGGCGGCCACCTCATGGGATTGCATTTGTCCGCCGGACTGGGCCTGCACGGCAACGAATCGTATCCGGGCGTATTCCAGCCCTTTGGCGGGTTTGCGGATGCCAACAAGGTCGAGAATGGAAGAGTCCGCCTGCCCCAGGCGCCGGGACTCGGCATTGAGTGCAAGAGCAATCTTTACCAAATCTATCGTGACTTGTGATCTGACCCGGAACCCCTGACGGCCATTCGGAATGCGGCAAAGGCAAGGCGGATGAAACCAAAGCGATTCCAACATCATTTCTACATTTGGGTGCTCGGGGCCATGGGCCTCGGTGTCGCCTTTGGCTTCTCCTTCCCCGGCCCGGCCTTGTCCCTGCAACCGCTGGCCGCCGGATTCATCAAACTGATCCGCATGTTGATCGCCCCGATCGTCTTTACCACGGTCGTGGTCGGCATTGCCCGCATGGACAACCTCAAGCGGGCCGGACGCATCGGCTTGAAGGCTTTCCTCTATTTCGAGGCGATGACGACGGCCGCCTTGATCCTGGGCTGGTCGGTCGCAGCCCTTTTTCATCCGGGAGCCGGCATGAGCGTGGATGTTCGCACGTTGCAGACAGCAGAGATGCAGACCACGCTGGCTTCCGCCGCAGTCAAACCAAACGTGTCCGAATTCCTCCTCAACATCATCCCCCGCACGGTTGTGAGCGCGTTTGCCGATGGTGATATTCTTCAGCTCCTTTTCGTTTCGGTGCTCTTCGGCGCGGCCCTGGCCGGCCTGGGAGGAGCCAGCCGGCCGCTGGTGTCCTTGTTGGACCAGATCTTCACGGTCTTGATGCGCATGATGGGAGGCATCATCAAATTGGCGCCGGTGGCCGTTTTCGGCGCCATGAGCTATACGGTCTCCAAATTTGGCCTCGCCGCCCTCCAGCCGATTTTCAAACTGCTGGTTTGTCTTTATCTGAGCAGCCTGTTTTTTGTGGTCGTCTGCCTGGGCTTGGTGCTGCGATGTTACAAAATCAGCCCCTGGAAATTCCTCCGCTACATACGCGACGAACTGGTCATCGTTTACGGCACCGGCTCGTCCGAGTCCGTCTTTCCCCGGATGATCTGGAAAATGGAAAGCTTGGGATGTTCGAAGTCCGTGGTCGGCCTGGTGTTGCCGGCCGGGTATTCCTTCAACCTCGCCGGATCCGCCATCTACCTGACGATGGCCGCGCTGTTTGTCGCGCAAGCGACCAATACGCCGCTGACGTTTTGGCAGCAATTCTGCCTGTTGGGCCTCTGCCTGGTCACTTCCAAAGGCGTGGCCGGCGTGGCCGGCAGCGGATTCATCGCCCTGGCCGCGACGCTGGCCTCGATGAAAACCATTCCTGTCGAAGGCATGGCGCTGATTCTGGGCGTGGATTTCTTTTTGACTCAAGCGCGCGCCATGACCAACCTGGTGGCCAACGGCGTGGCGACCGTGGCCACGGCGTGCTGGGAAAAGGAATTTGACGCCGCCAAAGCGGCGCGCGTCCTGGAGGGCGATTATTCTGATCTGCCCGTGCCGGCGACAGAACATCCCGGCCCACCAACATAGAGACGAGGGTTCGATTCCTTCGGAGCATTGCCAGAAGACTTAGAAAGAAAGTGCCAGAAGAATTGCCAGAAGAAAATAGTGACGGAGTACCAAAGAATAGTGCCGAGTTAGAGCGAATTGTGCTTGAAACGCCTGTAAAATAAGCTATTTTTGGCTCAGAAATGGTCCGAGTCCTACCTTTGGAGCCAACTTATTTGTAGTCAACGTCTTACAAATAAGAACCAACCGAATTTGCGGTCGAAAAAGAGCCGTTTTTAGCTCGACTACAAAGGTTGAAAACCTACCCTTGCACCAAAAGATAAATTCAGCCTAAAACGAGGGTTCGATTCCCTTCACCCGCTCCATTGATAATCAACGACTTGCGAAGCAGTGCAGTAAAATGAGGGAGTTTTTCGCTCATTCCCTGCGTGTCAAAGAGAATTGCCTCCACGGGCGCAACCGTTTTCCGGTGACGATTTTGAAAACCGGGATGGTTAGCGCGATGCCTCGCCCTGTTTCAAGGCCCAATTCTCAGGCGTTTTGCCCGCGACAAAAATAAATTCAAAATCGCTGTTGACAATTTTACGCAAGTAGTGTATATACACACACAATGAGAAAAGAATTGAACATGGCGGCGGTGGAAAATTGCGTGTGCTTCAACTTGCGTCGAGCGGCGAGGGCCGTGACGCAATTTTATGATTCGGAAATGCGGCGGCACA
>Ga0326728_10018108_pt1 | contig 13962 bp, 12 predicted proteins | sample MB3enrmetagenome_FD_207602 | JGI IMG/M metagenome (GOLD analysis project Ga0326728, IMG submission 207602) | Lab enriched peat soil microbial communities from McLean, Ithaca, NY, United States - MB31MN | ecosystem: Environmental > Terrestrial > Soil > Wetlands > Peat | place: USA: New York... | reverse complement strand
TTTGTGAACCGCGAGTTGTGGCGGCGGCAGCAGGGCTACGGCCGCGGCGGTCGCATGAAGATCGAAACCGATCAGGCGCATGTGCTCTCCGGTGTGCGCCACGGCAAAACCATTGGCTCTCCCATTGCCATCGAGCTCATCAACCGCGACTGGAAGAATTGGCAGGAAAAGCTGCCGGTAGAGACCGGCGATCCCGCGAAGCATCGCGCGGTGGCCTCGCCCCGCCCCGGCCACGCCGACCTTGCCGGCGCGCTCAAATACAACTTCCCCGATGCGCGCTATGTGCTGGAACGCGCCTCGGCGCGTGAGTCCGCGGCCCGCGTGGCTGCCGGCGCCTTTGCCAAGCTCATGCTCCGCCAACTCGGCATCGAAGTCGCGAGCCACGTCATCCGCGTGGGCCGCGTGGACCTCGACCGCGACGCAACCTGGGAAGAAATCGCCGCGCTCGCCGGCAAAGAGGAAGTCGTGCTGTCCTGCGTCGACGCCGCCACAGAAGCGCGCATGAAAGAGGAAGTGGAAGCCGCAACCCGCGCCGACGACACCGTGAACGGTATTTTCGAAGTGGTGGCGCACGGCGTTCCTGCCGGCTTGGGCTCCTACGCCAACTGGGACGATCGCCTCGACGGCCAGCTTGCCTGGGCCGTGATGAGCTTGCAGGCCGTAAAGGCCGTTGAGATCGGGCGCGGCGTGGAAGCCGCGGCTTCATTTGGCTCGCGGGTTCACGATCCCATTCATTACGCGACGGAAAACCCTCCCGGCCGGCCCACGCGTTTTACCCGCCCCCACAACAACGCCGGCGGCGTCGAGGGCGGCGTCTCGAACGGCGAAGATATCGTGGTGCGCGGCTACCTGAAGCCGATCTCGACGTTGCGTCAACCGCTCGAGTCGGTGCGCTTCGATACCCGCGAGCCCACCAGCGCAAGTTACGAGCGCAGCGATATTTGCGTGGTCCCTGCCGCAGGCGTGGCCGCTGAAGCCATGGTGGCCCTGGTCCTGGCTAACCTGGCCCACGAAAAATTCGGCGGCGACTCACTGGTGGAATTGAAACGAAATTTTGATGGCTACATCGAACAGATACGGAGATTCTGACAAGCAGCGATGATTCTGACGATTGTGAAATATCCCGAGCCGGTGCTGGAGCAACCCGGCGAACCCGTGACCGAGTTCGACGACGAACTGCGCAAGTTGGTCGCCGATATGTTCGAGACGACCTACGCTTCGCAGGGCATCGGCCTGGCTGCGCCGCAGGTGGGCGTTTCCAAGCGTGTCACGGTGATCGACCTGAGCCAGGGCAAGGACCCGGCGCAAAAACTCGCGCTCATCAACCCCGAAATCATCGTCAGCGAGGGCAAACAGTACGAAGAGGAGGGCTGCCTGAGCTTTCCTGACATTCGCGAGAAGGTGGTGCGCGCCGCAAGGGTCCGCATTCGCGCGCAGGACGAACACGGCAAGTGGTTCGAGATGGATGGCGACGAGCTGCTGGCCCGCGCCTTCCAGCATGAGATCGACCATCTTGACGGCGTCCTGTTTATCTTCCGCATGAGCGCCCTCAAGCGCAGTCTCAATCTCCGCAAGATTCGCAAGATGCAGAGCGAAGGCATCTGGTAAGACTGCCATGACACATGCGGCGCGCTCCCTCAAGCTGGTTTTCTGCGGGACGCCCCAGTTCGCCGTTCCCACGCTCGAGGCGTTGCTCGCCGCGGGGCACGCAATCGCTCTCGTGGTTTCGCAGCCCGACCGTCCGGTGGGCCGCGATCGGCAAATTGCTCCAACGCCTGTAAAGCAGGCCGCTCTGGCCGCCGGTCTTGCCGTCACGCAACCGGAGAAAATCCGCAACAACGCCGAGTTCCGCGCGCAGCTCGAAGCCATCGCGCCCGATGCCATCATCGTGGTGGCTTACGGGCGCATCATTCCTCCCTGGATGCTTGCCTTGCCCCGGCTCGGCTGCATCAATCTGCACGCTTCGCTGCTGCCAAAGTACCGCGGCGCCGCGCCCATCCAATGGGCCATCGCCATGGGCGACGCCTTCACCGGCAACACCACCATGCTTCTTGAAGAAGGCCTCGACACGGGCCCAATTCTGCTGCAACGGACCATTGAGATTGGACCCGATCAAACTGCCGCGGATCTCTTTCCTGTGCTGGCAAACGCGGGAGCGCCGCTGCTCGTCGAGACCTTGGCCGGACTCGCCGATGGAACGCTTCAGCCACAGCCGCAAAATCACGAAGGCGCCACCTACGCACCGCTGCTCGATCGCGAAGACGGCCGCATAGACTTTGCCGCGCGCTCGGCAATGGAGCTTTACAACCGCTGGCGCGGCTTTCAGTCCTGGCCCGGCGCATTCACCGCTCTCCATGGCAAGAAACTCATCGTGCACCGCATGGCGGTCGTGCACGAGAGTTTCGCGCAGCAGTTGGGCGTCGCCGCTCCGGGCTCGATTCGCATCGAGAACCATCGCCTGTTCGCGTCCTGCGCCGGCGATACCTGGCTGGAGCTCAAGGAAGTGCAGCTTGAAGGCAAAAAGCGTTTGGAAGCCGCCGAGTTCCTGCGCGGAAACCCGCTCGCGCCGGATGCGCGTCTGGGTTGAGCGCCATGCCTGCTATCTCTCCCGCGCGCCAAGCCGCCTTTCGCATTCTTCTCGCTGTCGAACGCGGCCAGGCCCACGCAGACGATCTCTTGCGGACCGATGAGGTCGACAAACTCGCATCCGCAGACCGTAACCTTTCGACGGCTTTGGTGCTGGGCGTGCTTCGCTGGCAGATCTGGCTCGACCAGCAGATTCGCCCGCTGCTCAAGCGTCCGAATGCGCGGCTCGATGCGGAAGTCCTGATCGCTCTCCGTCTCGGCGCCTTCCAACTCCGGTTTCTCGACCGCATTCCCGCCCATGCCGCCATCGATGAGAGCGTGGAACTGACAAAACAGTCGGGCCATCGCTTTTCCGCCGGAATGGTCAACGCAGTTCTTCGCAATGCCGCGCGTAGCGGAGTTTTGGGCAAGGCAGGCGACGAGTTGGCCGCAGTGAATGCGTACCCCACATGGCTGGTTGAGCGCTGGACTTCCGTTTATGATCCGGAAACGATGCTTGCGATCTGTCGCCGCGGCCAGGAGCAGCCGCGATTGAACCTGCGCATGGAGAGCCCCGCCGTTGCCGACGAATTGAGCAAAGCGGGAGTCGAGCTTGCCTCCAGCGTGTTGCTCACTGCCGCGCGCACCGTGGTTTCGGGCGATGTCACGGCCACGACGGCCTTTCGCGAAGGCCGTGTGCGCGTGCAGGACGAAGGTTCGCAGTTGATTGGTGAGCTGGCCGCTGGTATAGCCGCGAATCTCGCCCAGGACCAGGGAAAAATCCAGGACGAGAAAAGGATTCTGGATGCTTGCGCTGCACCCGGCGGCAAAACGCTCATTCTTGCGGAACGCAATCCACAAGCACGGATCGTAGCCTGCGAATCGAGTCAGCGGCGGCTTGCCGAATTACGCAAGCGCCTCGCCGCGTATGCTGATCGCGTGGAGTGCCGGCTTGCGGACGCGGCCGAGCTTGAAGCCGATGCGGCATTCGATCTTGCGCTGGTAGACGTGCCCTGCAGCGGCACCGGCACGTTGGGCCGCAATCCTGAAATCCGTCATCGTCTGCAATTGGAAGACCTGCCGCGTCTTGCCGAACGCCAACGTGACCTATTGCGCGCGGCTTTACGCGCCGTCCGTCCCGGCGGGCGCGTGGTCTACTCAACCTGTTCGTTAGAGCCGGAGGAGAATGAGCAGGTCGTGGCCGCGGTCCTCTCGGAAAACGCAAATGCTCGGCAGAGTTCGATCGCGCCAGCCATCGAGACGCTGCAACGGAGCGGCATTCTCCGCCCTGAAGCAGCCAAGCCGTTGCGAACATGCCTCGCGCCCGACGGCGCACTGCGCCTGTTGCCCGGCGCACTAGCGACCGATGGCTTCTATGTGGCGCTGATCGAGAGGTTGGCCTGATTCAACTCCGGCACGCTCCTATGCGCTCTCCGGTCCCAGACGCAATGCCGCAAAATCCCGACCCAGCAAGGCGCACAGCGCTTCCACAACCAGGTTGTGATCGTCGCGCTGTGGTAGCCCGGACACAGTCACGCTGCCTACGATGCCCGCGTTCTCAGAAAACAGCGGAAAAGAACCGCCGTCGGCCGCATAATCCGCGATCGGCAGCCCGTAGCGCTCCACGAGCGTCGTCCCTTTCACTTTGAGCGTCATTCCAACAGAGTAGGAACTGCGATGAAAGCGCGCCACCACGTTGCTCTTCCGCCGCACCCACTCGGCATTGTCGGGAGTGGTGCCGTCGAGCGCCGCATAAAACAGCGGCTGCCCGAAACGCCGCACGTCAATGACCAAAGTAAGGCCGCGCTCCACGGCCAAGGTGCGAATGCGCGTCCCCAGGTCCCATGCAACCTGCGCATCCAGTCGCGGCAGGTGTAGCTCACGCTCCTGGCTTGCAATCTTCTCCAAGTCCTCGCTCAGTCCCATGCCGTTTTTCTCCTGTCTTTTTCTACCTCACCACCGTGAAATGCACAATCGTGCTCTGGTCGATGCGCGAGCCGGCGGCCGGCGACTGCGCCACCACGGCTCCCGGCTTGGCCGGCGGACGAAGCGGTGCACTTCCGCTGCCCATCGCCGCCACCGGCACATCCACAAGGTCGGGCGGCCCAGTGCGAATGCCAACCTTCGCCAAAGCCGCGTTGGCGCTCGCGATCGGCCATCCGGCAAAGTCCGGCATCACGTAGCCATCCGGCGTCTCATCGTCCGGCGCCGCCACCAACAGGTTCACGCTCGGTTGCTCGATGCCCTGCGCGTGCGCGGGCGGATCCTGCGCCAGCACCGTTCCTTCGGTGGCAGCTTTGTAAGGCAGGCGCGCAATCTCGCCCACTTCGAGTCCCGCGCGGCGCAGCTCCAGCGATGCCACGCGCTCATCCGCGCCCACCGTGTCGGGCACGTCGACCTTCTGCGGCCCCAGGCTCTCTGCCACGCGCACATGCCACTCGCGGCGCACCACCGTGCCCGCAGCGGGCGACTGCGACAGGATGTGTCCGGCAGCCACATCGCCCGAATAGTAGCGATTGTCGACGTCCAGATTCAGTCCCAGGCCGGCGGTTTCGCTTAGCGCGTCGGCCACCGTCATGCCCTTCAACGCTGGCACCTGCACCTCGGCGCCGTGAATGGCAAATTGCATGGTTGCAATGGCGGCCAGCAACGCCACGGCGATGAGCAGCAGTAGCAACGAGGCCACACGGAAGAAGCCGGCGATGGCGCGCGTATTCATGAGTTCGGATCGGTACAAAGAAATCGGGGCGCAAACCAGCCCGCGCACCCTACCGGGTATTATCCGTCACCGGCTCGGGATGGATGGTGACACGATACACCTCGGGGCACTCCAGCTTGAAGCGGTCTTCCAGTTCGGTGATCGCTTCGTGGACGCGATGCATGGGCAGATCGTCGGGCAAGGTGCAATGGCATGTGACAGAAATATGCTCGCGCGTGCGGCCCACGGCGATGGCATGCACGTCCACAATGTCGGGGATTCCCGCGGCCGCTACGCGCAGCGCCAGTTCAATCCTGCGGTCTTCCACAACCACGTCGTCCGGCTGTTCGATGGTCGCCGGCTCGCTCTCGATGTGCGTCAGCACAGAGTCGATCTCGGGAACTTCGCGCAAAATCTCCGCTTCCATTGCGGTGACAAAGCTGTGCGCTTCACTGAGCTTCTTGTTTTCGTCGATTTCGACGTGCAACTCAACCTGCAGGCGCCCATGACGCGACTGGACGCTGAGCTCATGCACCGAAACGTTGTTGCGCGCGGCTACGGCGCGGACGCGATCGAAGATGCTTTCGGTCCTGGATTCGCGGGGGATGGTGTGGATGGTCACGTCGGCCGCGGGCAGGACGCGATGCACCGCGGCGGTTGCGGCGTTGACCAGTTCGCCGGTGTGCTCAAAGGTGAATCGCCGCGGCAGAGCCAGCGTGAGATCGACAAAGTAGCCGGCGCCTGCACGCCGCACCCGCGCGCGTTCCACCGCCAGGACGCCGTCGACATGCTCCACCTCGCGCACCAGCCGCCGCCGGGTTTCTGCGGGGATCTCATCGAGCAACGCGCCCACTGCTTCGTGGCCCAGGCGGATGGCCATGCGCAGAATCAACAGCGAAACCAGGATCGCCGCGCAGGGATCGGCGTACTGAAGGGCGGCAATGCCCAATGCAGATCCCAGCCACGTAGCGCCCAATCCAGCCAGCACCGCGAGAGTGGCCCAGATGTCCGAGGCAAAGTGGAAGGCATCCGTTGCCAGCGCCGGCGACCCGGTGCGCAGAGCCACCGCGCGCAGCTGCCGTGAGCGCCAGAAGTCCACGGCGATCGAAGTGATCAGCACCAGCACCGGCCAGAGGGAGTGGTGGAGATTCACCGTGTGGGAGACCATGCGCGAGACGGCCTCCCACACGATCCACGCGCAGGAGAAGGCCATCAAGCCTGCCTCGGCAAACGCTGAAAGATTTTCGATTTTGCCGTGACCGTAGGTATGGTCTTCGTCGGCCGGCTTGTCGCTCACGTTTACTGAGAAGAAGGTCAGCGCCGCGCCCGCCAGATCGAGCCCCGAGTGTGCCGCGTCGGAGAGCACACCCAGGGAGCCGGAAAGCAGGCCGGCGCCCAGCTTGAGCAGGGTCATCACGGCCGCGGCCGCCATCGACCACCATGCCACGCGCCGCTTCTCGGCAGAGAAGCTCGAAACGGGTGGTTCGGTTGCTCGCGAACTGGAGACGGCAGAGGTCATGCTTTGTCTAGAGTACCCGGTGGCCGCGTGGCCGTGTACAACCCCGCAATGCCGAAGGTGTAGGGCTGCCAGGCGCAGTCCACATAACCCGCTCGCCGCAGCATCTGCAGCATCTCGCCTGGCGACGGGAATGCGCCCACCGAACTCGGCAGGTAGTTGTAGGGACCGTCTTTGCCGCAAATCAACCGCCCGATGGCCGGCAGTACGCGCCGGAAGTAGAGCGCATAGGCCTTGCCCATCATTCCGCCCGGCTCGCTGAACTCCAGAATCCCCAACTGCCCGCCCGGTTTGAGCGTGCGATGAAACTCCTTGAGACCGGCCGCGTAGTTGGCGAGATTGCGGAAGCCAAAGGCCGTCACAATCAGATCCAGCGACTCGCTGCGCAACGGAAGATGCAGTGCATCGGCCTCGATGGCGATCGCGTAAGGTGCTGCCGCCGATTCCGTGCCGTTGCCGGGCTTCTCGAGCGTCTGCCGGCCAAACTTTTGCGTTCCGCGGCGCAACATGGCGCGGGCAAAGTCGCCGGCCAGAATCGGCCGCGCTCCCCGTGGACGCAGCTTCAGCAAAGCCATGGTCAGATCGCCGGTGCCGCAGCAGATATCCAGAATCTCCGTTTCAGGCCGGGCCAGAACATCGCGAAACCGCCGCGCCGCCCTCCGCCACCACAGCCGATCCACGTTGGCCGAGAGCACGTGATTCAGCAGGTCGTACTTTGGCGCAATGGACTCGAACATCTGCCGCACGGCCCGTGCCGCGCCTGCCTCATCCGCTGTGCCCATCGGTCTGGCTCCCGTTGCCGGCATCTTTTCCTGGTTCCCTCGCTGAGCTCTCCGTGCCGCCATCGCGTCGGCCGCACCCTTCTTCTTATGCTATCGTCTCGATCACGCGGAACAAATGCATGGGCCGCGCTTCTCTTCGCTTCTAGCCGCATCCAAAAGGGTATAGGCTGGAAATAGCCGATGGTGTCCGCTTCCCTATCCACCGCTTCCTCGCTGGCGCCGCACCCGCCGCTGACCGACAGCCACGGGCGCGTGATCCACGATCTGCGCGTCTCCATCACTGACCGCTGCAACTACAAGTGCGTGTATTGCCGCACGGGCGAAGGCGGGGCACAGTATCCGGAACTGGCCGGCGAAGAATATCTGCGTCTGATCCGGCTTTTTGTCGGCCTGGGAATTACCAAGGTGCGGCTCACCGGCGGAGAGCCGCTTTTGCGGCGCGGGGTCGTCGAGCTGGTCGAAGAGTTGGCGCGCATGCGCACACCGGCGGGCGATCCGCTCGACCTTGCTCTTACCACCAACGGCCATCTGCTGGAGTCGCTCGCCGGCCCGCTCAAGGCCGCCGGTCTCAACCGTGTCACGGTGAGCATGGACGCCGTGGATGCGGCAGCCTTCGAGCGCATCACGCGGGTCCCGGGCAGCTTTCCGGTGGTGCTCAGGGGCATTCGCGCCGCGCGCGCCGCAGGGCTTACGCCGCTCAAGATCAATTGCGTGCTTTTGCGCGGCTTTAACGACGACCAGATCGAGGGCTTCGCCCGCTTCGCTCGCGAAGAAGACGTTGTCGTACGCTTTATTGAATTCATGCCCCTCGAAGAGGGCCGTCTCTGGTCGCCGGAAATCGTGGTGACTCTGCGGGAGATCGTGGAGCGTATCGGCCGGACGATGCCTCTGACGGAATTGCCGCCTCGCGAGGCCAGCGAAACGGCGCGGCGCTATACCTTCGCGGACGGCGTGGGCGAGATCGGCATCATCGCCCCGGTGAGCCAGGCATTTTGCGGCGCGTGCAGCCGGGTGCGGCTCACCTCCGACGGCAAGATTCGCACCTGCCTGTTTTCGCAGGTGGAACACGATCTTTACGGGCGCCTGCGGGCCGGGGCCGGCGACGAGGAACTTCGTGACTACATCCTGCGTACTGTTCAGGGAAAAGAAGCGCGGCATCATATCGGTGAACCGGGATTCCTGAAACCGTCGCGCTCAATGGTGCACATCGGCGGTTAAGCTGTGAAGCGGTGGTTTCGCAACGATTTTCAAGGGACACGCAGGTAACCTGACGCAGAAGAATCAACCCTTGTGTGCACTCACTTGTATGACAGAATGATGGAAAGACTTTTTCCCCCAGGGCTCAAACATGCCAAACGAGACGGAAGAACGCATCCCGCTCGCTGATCTGCTTGTATTTCATCAACTGGCGCGATCGCTCACTTCGAGCTTCGACCTGGATACGATTCTGCGCACCATCCTGGAGCACATGGAGCGGATGGTGGAAGCGGAGTTGTGGACGCTGCTCATGCTCGACGAAGCGAGCCAGGAGCTCTACTACGCCATTGCCGCCGGCGACGAGCAGGAGGCCTTGAAGGGCCTGCGGGTGAAAGTGGGCGAGGGTCTGGCCGGATGGGTGCTCGAGCACGGCGAGACCGTCATTGTTCCCGAAGCGGAAGAAGATCCCCGTTTACAGCAGCCCGGCGCCGGCGCCTCGCATGCCGTGCGTGCCGCCATTGCCATGCCGTTGCGCGGACGCAAGGGCACGCAGGGCGTCATTGAGATCCTCAATCCCCGCGCCGAGATGTCAGATTACACCATTGCCTTTCTGCACATCCTGGCCGACCACGCAGCCATCGCCATCGAAAACGCGCACGACGTGGCCCGCATTCAGCAGCTCACCATCACCGACGACACCACCGGCCTCCACAACGTGCGCCATTTGTACAACGTGCTGGACCGCGAATTGCGGCGGTGCAAGAAATCGCAGATTCCCGTAAGCCTGGCGTTTCTTGACCTGGACCGTTTCAAACTCGTGAACGACGCGCATGGGCACCTCGTGGGCAGCGAATTGCTGGCGCTTACCGGACAGAGGCTGCAGGAGCTGATCCGCACACAGGATGTGTGCTTCCGTTACGGCGGCGACGAGTTCGTCGTCCTGATGCCGGAAACCGATGCTGCCGCCGCGCTGGAACTGACCAAGGTCATGCATCGCGGGCTGATGGAAACGCAGTTCCGCATGAAGAACGGGCTGAAACTGAATGTGAGCGCCAGCGTAGGCCTGGCCTCCGCGCCTCGTGACGGCGTCCTGGTGCATGCCATCATCGGCACGGCTGACGCGCGCATGTACGCCGTGAAGAGCCACGGTCGCGGCCATGTGCGCGGGGCCTAACCCGCCGGCGAGCGCAAGAAAAGCGCCGCCATTCTTCACCAATGGCGGCGCGTCTTCCAATCAGAGGCTAGAAGCAGTGTCGGTTAAATGGTGGATGCCGTGTGCGTGTAATAGAACAACACGTACGCCTTGATGCTGCCATCTTTTTGCGGCACGCCGTAGACCTTCACGGGAACGCCGGATACCAGGGCGTTGCCCACCGCGGTCAACGTGCTGGAGTTGCTGATGTCCTCCGGCGTGATGGTAATGATGTTGCCCTGACGATCGACATCGTAGACCAGGGTTGCACTGCCGCTGGCCGTCATCAGGTCGACTGTGACCGGGTTCGCGGCCGGAGTGTTGGTCGGCGCCGCAGTAGGCAGCGGCACCTTGTATTGGAAGCTGTCGGTGGTTGACGAGAACGCCGAGGAGACCGTGCCCAGCGGTGCGGCAACGGGCATGAGCACTGTCCAGAGCGCCGACCAGGTATCCGACGCGTTGGGATCGTTCCATGTAGCGTTGCTCAGGCCAACCGGCTGCAGCGCACCCACCGTTCCGCCAAAGTTCACGGAACCGTCGGTGGCGTTCACAAAGTCGCTGACCGCGTTCGCGCCCGTATCCGGCAGGGTCGGGAACCCGAAGTCCCACCAATAGAATCCCTCAACCGCAACGCCGCCAGGGGTGGTGTTGTTGCTGGTGGACTTGATGTATCCGATTGAGCCGGTGTAGTTGTCCTTCCCGCCCCGGGTGTCTGCCATGGCAAAGACCCGCGTGTAGTCGAAGTCGCTGCTCGTCGGCGAGCTGATGGTGCCGTCATAGCGCGCCACGTCGATTTCGACCGAGAGCGCCACGGGAGGCGTGGCTGCGGACAGCGGATCGATGGTGACGTTCACCTTGAATCCGCGCGTCAGGTTGGGCAACCCGCCGGGCGTCTTCCCGTCAAAGAACGTCGTACCCGTTCCAATCACCGTGTTGTCGGACCGGAAATAGAAGTCGGTGTTGGGGCCGATGGCGATCTCCTTGGCGTTTCCGTCCTCGGTCGTCACCCACATGTTGTTGGTTGTGGTGTTCACGTGCAGCACATGGCCCTCGGGATTCTCCCAGATCTTGTCGAAGTGGCTGCTGAGGTAGATGCGCGTGGCCACCAGCGTACCGTCGCTCTGGTAGCGCGCCGCAATGCGCACGTACGGAGTGCCCGCAAAGTCCGAGGTCACCGTGGAAAAGCTGGTGAGCGTGGTCGGCGCCATCATGTTGTCGAGATCGAAGAAGATGGTGCCGTTGGTCGAGTCAATCTGGATGGGCAGCGTATCACTGGCAATGGTCGTCGCGGTCTCAGGATTGGTCACAGGATGATCCGGGAACGACCGCTCGATGGTAATCGAGGTGTTGGTCGACGAGGCAACCTGGCCGTAAACGTGCCGCAGCAAAAGTTGCGTCAGGTCGGGACGCGGGTGATGCCGCACCGGGCCATTGAAATTGATCGCCCAGGTCGGGGTTGTCGCGCCGGCGGGCTCATGCTCCACGATGAACGCGGGGTGCCGCAGATCGAATTCCAGGTCGAGGGCGTTGCTGCTGCCTGACGTGACCGTGAGCGGCGAAACCAGGTTGATTTTCAGCGGAACCGTCGCATTGGGCGATGTGCCTTGCGCCCCCGTGATCGCAATCTCGCTGCACGGCACGGTGGACCCGGCCGGGAGCGGGAAACCGGACGATGGATCGCCGGAAACCACCAGAAGAATGTCGCAGGTGGTTCCATTATTGTTCGCGGCGAGCGTCACCGTGGCCGATGTATAGGTGCCCACGGGAATCGTGGCGTTGCCCAGAATCTCGCCCAGTTGGTCGAGTTGCACCAGGTTGATGATCGGCGGCGTGGAAGGCGCCGTGAAAACCGTCACCGGCGTTCCGCCACCCTGCGGATTCAGCGCAATGCTTTCGACCCTCACGCCAATGGTTGCCCAGTCTTCCGTGGGGTCATCGCTCAGCATCACATTCACTGTGCCGGTCTGCGACTCAGTGGAATTAGTGGTCAGTGAAGAAACCAGGCTGCCACCGCAGCCGGTCATCCAGAAAAAAGCCGCCGCGGCGGCTACGAAAAGAACTCGTGTCTTGTCGATCATCTTGGCGCTCCTTGTTCCCAGCATTTTTCCAGCCTCCAGGCCGCATTCCCCGCTTGCTGCACGAGAGATCGCCTGCACCAGCGCGACCGTCGCTGCGTCACTACGACCTTACGGCAGCCTATGGATTCCTGCCCAAACGGCTTTTGCACTCTCGCCGCTTGCACGATTCCGCGTCCGCCTTGAGGAGCCCCTGCCGCCCATCAAAATAAACCGCGTGGGCAGACAATAACCTGGAGGATGCTACTGGGGGTCGAAACCCCGTCTCCCAATCAAAGTTGCGCGCGTTTCTCCAATAAATAACTACATCGAAAGGGGGGGTCAATACAACCTTACGGGAGAGCGGCAGGGATCGGCAAAGCATGGGCCCATTTAGGTAATTCGCCCTGGAAAAGCGCCTGTATGGTCAGGTGCGCCCGGAGTTAGGACGCTGCGTTTCCGGGGACGGGTCTCCGGCTGGGCTCGGTCCGCGTTATCAATGGCCGCATGCGCCTGCCAAAGCCTGCATCTTCGAGATCAGTTCGTTCCCTGCGGCGGGCGAGCTGACCGGGACCAGAAAACGGTCCACGGGTGCGTCAAAGTCCTTTACAAACCCGTCGTAACCCTGGATGTCGTTGGTGAATTCGGTGAGCTGGATCTCCGGTTGCTCGGAACTGATCTCGATCCAGTTCAGAACGCACGATTGATGTCCGGAACACACCGGATGAGTTCCCTCGTCCAGCTGTCCGGGCCTTGCTTTGACCACCTTGAGGGAATTTGCGATCTCGGGCGTGAGCATGAAGTAGGCCGAAATGCGATAGAGATTCTGGGTCGGGGCCTCTCGCTTTCTGCCGATCGTGCCAGAGTAACGGTCCGTGATCGTGGTATCGATCCTCATCCTGCAGGCGTTCACCTTCACATCCGCAATTGCGGCATAGATCGAGCCTTTGAAAAGCACGTGCTGGCCGTGCAGCGCGTAATACGACTGCGTATAGAAAAAGGAGTCGCCCCTCTTTGCTTCGGCAGCGAAGGTGCCGAGTAGATCGCTTTGGGCGGTGGTTTGAGTGGCGATGGGCGCGGCCGGGATTTGCGCGAGAAGAGGTAGGCCCGAAATTGCCGCAAGCAGCAGGCATGGAACGCAGAATCCAGGCAGGTCGAACATAAAGTCTTGGCTACTTCTTGGTGTCTCCGCCAATCTGTATGACGACGTATCTGGCGGGACCGTCACCCACATTTTTTATAGTATGCAGGGTGCCGAGGGCGACATAGATGATGCTGCCCGCTGCGGCGCGCTCGGCTTTGCCGTCATGCTCAAACTCAAGAGTTCCTTCCTCGACGACGATCACTTCCGAGTGCTGGATGCGGTGTGCGGGGTTGGGCGCGGTTCCGGCGGGCTGCATGGTCTCATGCACGGCAACGGCTTCGCCGCTGGCCAGCGTGCCGTTGAAGACAAAGCGCCCTACGGTGCCGTTGGGCGCGGTCTTCGCGGTCATTTCGTCGGAAGAGAAGACCCGCGTCGTGGCGAGGGGATTGGAGCCGGCCAATTGCGCGGCGCAGCTTGCCGCAGCCCACGCGAGGAGCCATGCGGCCAAGGCGAGTCTCTTCATTGGAACCTCTCATTGAAAACGCAAAATGTGGCCAGCGTCCGACTCGATCAGGACCTCGGCTCTAAATCGCTTCGTCTACATTGCGGAGCTGCAACGATAGAAGCAGGGCCCGGCACTCCAAAAAAAGTCCCGCCATTTCCTCATATCACTAAGTTTTGCTTCCCGGCAGGCCCCGCTCTTACGGTGATCATTTTCTCAGAAACTAGGTCAAATCCTACAGATTTGCGAAAGATGCAACTCCGCTTCCCTCGCACCTTCCCCTGCCCCCGCGCTCTTGATAAACTGAATGTTGTCGCAGCATAGGCGCGTAGCTCAGTTGGTTAGAGCGCTTCCTTGACACGGAAGAGGTCG
>Ga0326728_10018106_pt1 | contig 13965 bp, 13 predicted proteins | sample MB3enrmetagenome_FD_207602 | JGI IMG/M metagenome (GOLD analysis project Ga0326728, IMG submission 207602) | Lab enriched peat soil microbial communities from McLean, Ithaca, NY, United States - MB31MN | ecosystem: Environmental > Terrestrial > Soil > Wetlands > Peat | place: USA: New York... | reverse complement strand
TTCCCAGCGTGCGCTTTGACGCCATGCATCCGAGGTAAGAGCCGTATGCGTTAGTCGCGCCCGTACGGATCCGCGCGGGGGGCGGTCAGCAATGACCGTCCCTACCGCAACCCTTTTCCCCCTTATCCTCATACGTTTCCAGTAATTCACGAACGCGTCGGCCCAGGACGGTGCGCATCAAGGATGTTGGCATCAAGCACAAGCCCTTTCCGTGGGTTCATTTACGCCCTTCGGCGCGCCAGCGCTTGAAGTCTGCGATGATTTCATCTTCGGTGATACCTTCGCCCAGCAGCATTTCCTGCAGCCGGGCAGCCGCCTCTTTCAACTGCGCACGCTCGGCATCAGACCGCTTCCGGCGCGCCGGGAGGTAGTAGCCCACGGTGTCGCCGTGCCGCGTAATCGCGACCGGCTTGTCGCTCTGCAACAAGTAGTTGGCAAGATTCTCGCGAAACTCGCGGATACCCACTTTAAGTAATCCGATACGCGTCCACCTGTGTACACATTTTACAAAACATGCCGACACCTGTCAAGGGGATTGCTGGCGGGCTCGGCTGGTAAAGCGGAGGCGGGCCATGCTGGAGAGCAACCCGCCAAGGAATAGCCAGCCGGAAACTCCTCCGTTCGATGAGGGACGGCGTGGTCTTGAAGGATCGCGCCCTCATCGAAGGGATAGATTTCCCCAGGCCTCAGAAAACTCATCAGGAAAAGTGCCGCGCAGCGGCCTCCTTCTGGTTTTGAGCGAGCAGCCCGCGCTCGAACTCTGCCCCGGCGCCGGTAGCCGAGCGCCGAGTGCAGGCGTTCTTGGTTGTAGACCTTCTCGAGAAACATGCCGATGCCAGCGCGGGCGTCGGCGAGATCGCGATACTCGGTCCGGAAAACCTCTTCGTACTTGAGGGTCTTAATAAACGACTCGCACGCCGCGTTATCCCAGGGATTACCTTGACGTGATATACTAATGTGGATACTGTGTTATTCAAGTAGTTGCGTGTACTCGCGACGAGCGTACTGCACGCCGCGATCCGAGTGGTGCACGAGTCCGGGCCTTGGCCGCCGCTGGGCGAGCGCCATCCGCAGCGCCGCGAGGGTCAGCAAGGGAGCCCATTGTGGCGCCTCCCTGAGAGTTTTCCTCTTATTGGGGGTTTTTCGGGGTTTGCGGTCTTTCTGCAATTTTCCGCATCTTTATGATGGCTTTGGTTGCGGGGGCTGGATCCCGCCGAGCGGGACCAGCGAGCCCGCGCCTGCGGGATTATGAGCTCAACGAGCCTTCCCGGAAACGCGGGACATGAAAGTTTGGTTGCGGGGGCTGGATTTGAACCAGCGACCTTTGGGTTATGAGCCTAGAGAGAACAGGCTATCTAATTGATTTTTCGGCACGAGTGGCACCCTTAGGACGTTTCAGGAAGCGTCAGTTAGCGCTATTGGGGGTCAAAAAAGGGTTTGTTTGGAGAAGCCCTCGTAGCGGTGTTTTCCCCCTCTGATTGGGTCGAGTCACATGATGTGCCAGTCTGCCTCCGGCACAAGGGACTGCTTGGTGTCGAGCTTGGCGAGCCCACACCCAAAATCGTCAGTCATGGCCTGTTGAAACCGATATCTCCGACTACAGGCGCAGATCACTCACCTGACTCGGCGCAGCTGCTACACCTCGGCATCCTGCCGTCAGCACCTCAACTAACGCCGTTAGCCGCCCAAAGCTCACAAGGCTAACAACATCTCGTGCGATGGACTTACTTTGGGTCGTTGGGGTCAACGGTCTGTCGGCCAACCGACCGCTGTTGGATTTCTTCATACAACGCTCGGATGGGCGCATGTGAATCTCGCATCTTCCGAAAGATTGTCATCTCGCCTTGAGCGTCTTCCGAACGTCCGAGTTTCCGATACGCCTGAGACAAACGGTAATGAGCAACCTCATTCTTGGGGTCCAGGCGGATTGCTTCCAATAGTTGTTGGACCCCTTCATCGGGCTCCCCCAAGGTCGTCAAAGCTTTTCCTGCGGCAATATGCGCATCCACAAGTGTTGGGCGAAGTGCCAGAGCCTGGCGGTAATACTTCAACGCTTCATCCGGCTTTGACCGTAGCCACTCGATCTCCCCCAGCATGTAATCACATTCGGCATTCTTTGGGTCAGCAGCCAAGGCGGATTTGAATTCTTTCTCAGCTTCTTGTCGAGCTGATTCGCCCGAGGATTCTGCCAGAATCATCTGTCCGACTTCAAAATGAGCTCCGGGAAGTTGGGGTTCTATTTCCAAGGCTGTGCGGTACTGCGCAATCGCTCCCTGAAAATCATCCTGGTTTGCCAACGCCTGAGCCAAGATCAGGTGCATTTGGGACGATTCCGGTGCGACCTCAGCCAGCCTGGCGAGCCGCTGCGCCGCCAAATCGGAATAGGTGCGGTAAGCAAGAAAAATGGCAGCGGGCTCATCAGATCCCGTCCGTCCCAGGGCACGCAAGGCATCTACGGCAAGATCCAAGTCACGGGATTCGTAATAGAGCGTAACCAAATCTATGCCGACCTGTGTACGTACCTTGGAGTCTTGAACGTGCCGGAAGGACTCTTCAAGGAGAGGTTTTGCCTCCTGGCTATTTCCGAGACGAAGTTCACTCATTCCCAGGAACGCTTTGGCACTCCAGAGCGAAGGTTGGACTTTGAGGGCCGCCCGGAACTCCTGAGAGGCTTGGACGTAATGCCTCTGAGTATAGGCAATCACTCCAAGGTTGGCATGCGCAGAAGCGTTCTTCGGATCGAGGCGGAGAATCTCCTGAAATTCTTTGATGGCGATAGTGTCCTGGTTGGCTTGGAGCGCTTCCTGTGCCCGCTTGTAATGATGCTGGATCTCGGACCAGTTGTTGGTCTGGGCCGGAAGTCCGGCACGGGTAATTAAACACCACGCGAAGCAAACACGCCATAATAAAGCTCTGTGCATTTTGGACCCCATTACCAATCATGAATGACTATTTCGCTTTCAAAAAATATTCTACGTCCCCGTCCGACACGCCGCAAGCGCCCGTATCCTGCGCCCGTATCCTGTTGCCACGCATTGTGCCCTATCCTATAATTGCACGGTGTGTAGAACGTTTCCGGAGAAGACGAGAGCGCAATGACGCGTATGTTGCCGTGGTCGTTTGTTTACTGGGCCTTCTTGCTCTTTTCGTGTCTCTCCCCCAGTCTAGCAGGACAGGAGGCTGATGAAGCCACCCTCAAGCGCTATTCTCTGCAAGCCGAGGAGGCGCTGGCGAGAAAGGACGTAGACGCAGCCGTAATCCCGCTTGAAAAGCTTGCCCGCCTGACCCCGAACAACCCCGAAGTATTCGCGAACCTCGGTGCCGTCTATTACACCCAGGGCCGTTACGCCCAAGCAGCAGACGCGTTCCAACGGGCACTCCATTTAAATCCAAAGCTACCTAATGGCTTGCTCATGCTTGCAATATGCGATGCGAAACTCGGGCACTTCCGTGAGGCGCTTCCGACCCTCGAGTCGGCTTTCCGGCATCCGCCCGGCGTGGAGATGGGCCGTACAATAGGGCTTACGTTGGCGGTCGTGTACACTTCTCTGGACCAGCCCACCAAAGCGCTGGAAGTCATTGAAGCATTACTCAACCGATTCCCGAACGATCCCGAAGTCCTCTATCGTGCTTCCCGCTTACATGGGGATAGGGCTCTCCAAACCATGAGGCGGCTCGTGGAGGTGGCGCCGGACTCTTCATGGAAACATTTGTCCTACGCGGAAGTCCTTGAGACGCAAAAGCGGTACGACTTGGCAATCATTGAATACCGAAAGGTAATACGAGCCGATCCGGAGATGCCCGGGGTTCACTACGAACTTGGAAGGACATTGCTGCTAAAATCCCCTGATAGGGAAGAGGCTAGAGATGAGGCTTTGAAGGAGTTCCAACAGGACCTGGCTCTTGACCCGCGCAATAGCGCCGCCGAATATGAAATCGGCGAGATTTGCCGCCGGCGCGGTCAACTCGAACTCGCAATCGATCACCTCTCTAGAGCGGTCGACATTGACCCTGAGACAGAGGAAGCTCAGATCGCCCTTGCCCGTACTCTGATGCAACTCCATAAGCCCGATAAAGCCCTCCCACATTTGCATGACGCGATTCGGTTGAACCCGAAGAATGCCGTTTCGCATTTTCTGCTTGCCGGGGCCTACAAATCGCTAGGGGATGCAACAGACTATCAGAATGAAATGGTACTCTTCCAGAAATACCATCTCCGACGCTATACCGATAAACCCGCTGGGGGAGATGAAGAGCCCTCAGTACTGGGGGACACTGAGTCTACAAAGCAAACCCTGGATTCTGAGCCCCCACCTCAACCGTAACTGTCCATAGTCGATTGTGCGGATTTCCCGGCTTCGAAAACAAAGCCTCGCACGCCGAGCGCTTGCCTTCCGTTGACCGCAGAACTACGTTAAAGCACACCCAGACTCTCTCATTTGCGGTGGTACCAAAGCTCGGCCAGCTCAACGCACTTGCAGTCCTCTCAACAACCAAGCCGAGAGTCTATGTTTCTGGCCCTCTCCCCCGACTTCTGGCGTCATTAATGTCCGACTATGACGTTTCCCAAATATCCGCGGTTTTCGCCATCTCCATCGCGCACGCAAATGCTGACTCGGAATGCGTTTGCCGGGAGCGCAAGAGTCTTGTCCAACAGGACAACTTCCCGCGGGTCCACTGGCTGCAGTACCTCGTGGCCCAGTTCCTCGCCCATGGCGCTGTAAAAGGCCGCATCCAGAGTCCCAGGAGTAAATACACCAAATGCTCCCATCAGGTGAACGCCCGCGTTGTCCTTTTGCGCCGAAAGAGGCTTACTGATCACCCCGGCCCATACGGTATCGCGAATGGGGTTCGTCACACGCGTCGGTGACCAGTAAATCGGATAGGAATACTCTTGCCCGGGGTCGAGCACAGCGTATGGGCTCATCCCTTCGGATTCAAAGATGTATGGGGTCTTCTTGGGATCATCAGCAAGGGTTTGGTCCCAGGGTCCGCGGGAGATAACACCAGCACCGTTGTTCCAAGATTCAATGGATGCACCATCGGGGTAATCGAGGCCGGGAAAGTACCTAAAATTCTCGACGTATGCGATGTTCGTTTGACCATTTACAACGGCGTACCACCCGGCGCTCGCATCCGCAGCGACTTTTGCAACTCGGTAGAGGTAATGAATCCGCAGCATCTTTCCATCGTCGGTTCGCTGATAGCTTGGGTGCCTCGCGTCCCCATAGGGCAAGTAGTAACCATCGGGATAGCGGCTGTGGGGATTCAGAGGGACGTACATGTAAAGGTCAGGATTGGGCTTCAGCGGATTCTCTGCATCCGCCCCATCGTTCTGAATGAGGTGCCAAATTCCCCACCGAATCTGTCTGCGGCTGATATTTCGCATAGTTTGATCAACCTTGATTCGCGTCGTGCCGGCATAAACGTGATAAGTGCGTATTAACTGCACCCCGGTGCGCGGGTCCTCTGGACTGGTAACCCTTACCGCCACCTCGTCGGGGCTTTCCGTGACAACCTCCAAACTGTACGGACTGCCATCAAGGGTGTAATAAGGAATGCTGGGCCATTCGCTGTCGCTCGCCCACCCCTCGGGACCGGGCCACACTTTGTCGCCTCCGTAGTTAGCCCAGCCCGCCTTGAGGTTGTTCTGCTCAGGGGGAAGTATCTTTCCCGCCAAGTCCTTATTCACAAAGAAGTATTCATGGGTTCCAAGTTGCATCTGGATGGCTCGCCCGCCAAGTTGGGGCGCGATCAACAAGCTTACGATGCCATTCGTCAAGCGGTACACGTTCCAGCCGTTATACTGCATCTGCTGAATCTTAGCTGGATATGCTTCAACTCTGGCCGCGTGAACTGTGCCAGCAGCTACCATAGAACACCTCGTCAGACTGAATTGTCGGACGGTCGTGCGGGAGATGTGGAACTGAACGTCCACCGGGAAACACGAGTAAAGGGCCAAAATCCCAAAGCTGAATATGACTGTCGCACAGAAATGACCGCGTGGTCGTTTCATGATTTCCTCCTCATCAGGAAGTATCCCATATAGAAGGCGGATTGAATGAGGCCTGCCTTGAACCGAGTTATCTCGAAGGACTTCATGAATTGCTTGATCAGATTGTCTTTCAAGTTGTTGGGGACGCCCCAGAACATGAACAGGGCAGTGACAAGAACAAAAGCTAGAGTATTGCCCGGCGCAAACAAACGTGGCCGGTCATTTGGCGGGGTGTCTTGATTCAAAGCGCACATCCCAAAAACTCCAGTCATCCGGCGATTTTTCCAATCTTCTGAGAGCAACGATCGGGCTTTTGCATTTAGCTGGCATTTACATTTTGACTTCCGCGCCCGCCTATGAGGCCACAGCCATTTTTGTGCCTGCGGAACGGGAGCGCCGTCAGGCGGGGATGCCTTTTGCCTGTCACCACCCTCGAAGGGCGCGGATGAGCTCGTCTATTCCAGCTTCCACACCTATGCGCGTCTTGAAACCCAGAGATTTGATTCGTTGGTAGCTTACTGCGAAGTCTCGCCGGTCCAAATCCTGCTTATGCGGGTCGCAGTCAACCCGAAGAGAAGGAATCCGCTGCCTGATGAGTTCCGCCACCTGTTGTTTCGTGAGGTTCTGGCTTTCGTCCCCAACGTTGTATGTCTTCCCTATCATCGGCTCGGCGTTCTCCAAAGCGAAGAGAATGGCGCGAGCAATGTCGTCGACATGAATGAATGTACGGCCGGCAAAGGGTTCGAATACGACCAGACTCGGTTCCTTCAAGGCCGTCATGACAAAGTGGTTGATCAACAATTCGGGCCGCATGCGGGGTGAGATACCGTATCCCGTCGCGAACCGGAAGATTACCGCCAAACACTGCCCCTGGCACGATAGCCTCGCCAGCAGCTTTCGTCCGACCATACAGGCTGAGGGGGTGCACGGGTGTCTGTTCGGTGCAGATTCCCTGCTTAACAGCTCCATAGCAGCTTCCTGACGACGCAAAAAAGGAGCGGACGGTTCCTGCCGGTGACCGCAGCCACTGCCTCGGTGCCCTTTTCGTTGACGGCCCGAACCCGCTCTGGCTCGCGTCCGCAAGTATGTTGGCCAGAGACCGCCGCCAAGTGCACAATAGCATCGCAATCGGCGGCTGCTTGCTCCAAAGCATAACAATCGAGCACGCTCGCTTGGACGAAGGAAAAGCTCGGCTCCCGGAAGAATGGGAAGAGGGGCTCAATCCCAAAATCCAGCGTATCGAGCTCAGTAATCTGGTATTTCTTTGGGAGGAGAAGAGGAACCAGCGTTGTACCGAGGTATCCTGCTCCGCCCGTAACCAGAATACGCATCGTCCGATACCTGTTCCCTGCCTCCACCCGCAAGACTAGATGTACTTTCCGTCGAACTTTTCCTTGACGAGGCCGTGAAGCTTCTTGATCTGCTCGGCGCGATCCTTGGGGCAAACGAGTGTGGCCGTGGGCGTGTGAATCACGATTAAGTCCTGACAGCCGATGGTGGCGACGAGGTGATCAGAATCACTGGAGGCCACCAGGGTACCCGTTGTGTCAAGGAGCAGGCTATTGGCTGCTCCAAGGGCATTGCCTTTGGCGTCTTTCTGGAAGATGGCCGCGCAGGCTGGCCATGAGCCGATGTCTCGCCACTGGATATCCATCGTTAGAGCGGCCACGATGATCGCCGGGTCGGCGGATGCCCGCTCCATCACTGCCAAATCCACGCTGATTTTTTTGAGGTTTGGAAAAACTTCCTCGAGGGTCGCCTCAAAAGCCGGGGTCCCCCAAAACTGGGCTATTTCCTCAAGACCGGCAAAGACCTCCGGCTCATACTGCCGCAGAACTTCCATGAAGGTTCTGGCCCTCCAAACAAACATGCCGCTGTTCCACAGATATCTCTCGGGGCCCTCCCGCAGGTAACATTCGGCAGTGGTCAGATCTGGCTTCTCTTTGAAACTCGTGACCAACCGCGAATCACCCTGAAACCTGCCACCCAGTTCCAGGTATCCGAACCCCATAGCTGGCCCCGTGGGCTTGATGCCAAAAGTAATTAATGTTTTCGGGTGCGCCTCTACAATACTCATTGCTTCGCTGAGGATTCGCTGAAAGCTATCTTTGGGCTCGATAAGTTGATCGGCGGTCACCACGGCAAGCGCTGCCTTCGGATCCATTTTCGCGATGACAGCGCAACATAAACCAATGGCGTTCAGAGTGTCCCGACCTTGGGGTTCGCCCAGAAACTGGCTTCCGGGAAGACCTTTGAGGTCGTGGAGGATGAGATCACGATGCCGCTTGCCAGCACAGATGAAGCGCCGCTGCGGTTCGACCAAACCTTCAAGGCGCTCAAAGGCCAGCTTCAACAAGCTTTTCCCTTGGATAAAAGGTATGAGCTGCTTGGGAAGTTCGGTTCGGCTCATGGGCCACAGCCGGGTACCTGAGCCGCCGGCAAGAACAACGGCGTACCTCAAAGTGTCTACTCCTTCCTAAAGATCCGGCGCCGATTAGAGGCTCCGTTCTTAGAAGCCGCGCAGGTCAGTGCTGGACCTTTTTTGCAGGCCCTTCTTGGGCGTGCGCTTCAGAACCACGTAGCGGATGCCATGCGCCTTGCAGAACTGCTTCTTTTCCGGTTGATCTCCATCTTCATTCACGGCGTAGATGTCGGGCTTAATCATGGCGATTTCAGGTTCGGCATCCATCCAGCCCTGGCCCGTCGAAATGAGGGCTTCTGTGGTGAACCGGACCGCCTGGACCATGTAACGGCGCTCCTCCTCGGGGAAAACCGGGTGGCCTTTTCCCTTAAGCAAATGGATATTCGCGTCGTGCCCGACCACCACGTACAAGTCACCCAGCGCAGACACCTCTTCGAAGAACTTGACATGCCCCGAGTGAAACCAGTCGAAGCACCCCGTGACGATCACTTTCTCTCGGGTGGGATGACCCAAATTGGCGCCGGGGGTTTCGGAGGGGAAGCCTCGGAGTCGGTCTCGGGCCAGGACTTGGTACTCCAGGCCGTGCATTTGACAGAAACGTTTCTTTCCGACGGAGTCGGCTTCTTCATCGACGGCCCACAATTGAGGTCGGGGACTTAGACTCGCCAAATCAGGGATGGCATCCGGGTTAACCAGGCTGGAGGGAAGCGTGACCTTTTGCACGTATCGGATGGCTTGGAGCAGGTACATGCGCTCTTCCTGAGGGAACTTGGGGGGCTTCCCGGTGGTAGCCTGAATGTGCTCGTCAGGCCACAGGACTACGTGCACCTCCCCCAGCCGCGACGCTTCTTCCAAAAAGCGGACATGACGTGACCTCAAGTCATCAAAGGTGTCCGAAACGGCAACCGTTCTCATTAGCCAACCCTCGCCTTGGCCCGTACTTTCACGCTGATAGAGCCCGGAACGGGTTCATCCGAAGCGACGTAGAGGTATCCTCCTCCACAGCCGGAATACATGGCGCCCGCATACCGTTGCTGGTAATAATGAAGGATACCGAGCAGGTCCACCCTGAGCGCAGGATGCTTCACGGTTTGAGGCAGGATAGCCTCCCAGCATTTCATGCAATCGTTGAGAGACGCGCCGAAGGAGGCCAAGTCACAACGGACAATAGCCTCGTAGCAGTCTTTTCCAGTCTGCCCTAGTCGGCAAATCCAAATCTTGTCGAGGTTTTTGATGCCCAAGGGGTTGTAGCCATCGGGCCGCTGCGCGACAGGGATCATTCTTACGACTCGCTCCAACCATTCGGCCACCGCAGGGTCATTGTTGGACTCGATGTGTTTCGGAAAAATCCCGCCTTCGTGTTCGAAGTCAAAATCCAGTCGGTTGACACCCGGGTAGATCAGCCCAATCATGTCCTGAGAACCGGAGGGCTCCGTCTTCCCTCGGTTCTCCTCCGCGTAGAGTTCACGGACGAGGTCGGCGGGACTTCTGTTCGGCAGCCCTCCATTCCATAGCCGCCTGGCAATCTTGCGTGTGCTCGTCGCCATCCCGCAGCGATCCATGAAGATCGAGATGGGCTCTAAAGCAACCACAACCATTGAGCCCGGTGGCTCGGGATTATTCTTGGAAATGAATGGTTGATCGATCCATCCGCCGGCGAAGGCCATTCGGAACGGGATTTCCCCAGTGACCTCTGTGATGTCCAGCAACTGCCTCGAGTTCATTTGCCATCTCCAGATAGGAGTGCTACACGGGATTGCCTGTGGGTTGAGGTCAGAAGGCTGTGCGTGACCCGGCTTGACGGGCAAGGTACTGCTGCTCAATCCAGCGGTACGTCTTCTCTAACCCCACGCGGAAAGGAGTGCTAGGCTCCCAGTTGAGGATCCGTTTGATCATGGTGTTGTCGCTGTTCCGACCTGCCACGCCCCGAGGAGCATCGAGCTTGTACTCGCGCTTGAGCTTTACGCTGGCAATCTCTTCTGCCAGGGTGACTAGTTCGTTGACGGACACCAGTTCGCTGGAACCCAGGTTGATGGGAGTGGCAATCAGTTCATCGCAATGCGTGATCATGTCGATGCCTTTGGTGACGTCATCGATATACGCGAAGCTCCGGGTTTGCGATCCGTCGCCCCAAATCTCAATTTTATTGCTCCCGGTATGCTTGGCTTGGATCACCTTCCGGCAGATGGCCGCAGGAGCTTTTTCCCGGCCGCCGTCCCAAGTACCATTAGGACCGTACACATTGTGGAAACGAGCTATCGCCGTCCTGAACCCTCGCTCCGCCGAGTACTCTTGGCAAAACATCTCGGACATGAGTTTCTCCCAGCCGTAGCCCCTTTCAGCCATGGCGGGGTACGCATCCGACTCCTTCAACGCCTTGACGTCGGGGTCCTGCTGCAGTTCGGTGTTGTAGGCGCATGCAGATGAGGAGAAGAAATATTTCTTAGCCCCAGCCCGGTAGGCAGCCTCGATCATATTGGTGTTGATGAGAATGGAGCGGAGACAATCTATTCGGTAATTTTCAATAAAACCCATGCCGCCCATATCAGCCGCCAGGTTGTAGACTTCTATCGCACCCTCGCAAGCTCTAACGCAGTTCTTTCTTTCACTCACATCCAGGCAAAGGCTTTCAACACCAGGCACGCATTGGTACCAGTTTGGCAAAGGCTTCTTGTCAACGGCTCGGATTCTATTAAATCCGTTGTTATGAAAATGCCTCGTAAGTGCCCCTGCTATGAAACCGCCGGCGCCGGTGATGACGATGAGGTCATCCTTGTTCGACTCAGACTTAGTCAGATCACCTTGCTCTCTTGCCATGTGAGTTCTCCTCTTATGACACGTTGCTCACTACAAAACTCCCCGCGCGACGCCAATAGTGCACGAACGGCGTCAATCACAGAGAGGGGCCGAACATGGTTTCTTATATTCCAGGAGAAAGGCTTTGTCAAGCATATTATGAATCGATTACATTAGTCTTCTCAGAACGAAACAAATGTCTCTCCACATGACGACTGAATATACGTAATTGTAACTAAATAACTTGCGTTTGCACCTTGAATGGAAGAGTCAAGCTTTTTAGAACGCAGAAGATTTGTGTGTATTTCGATTCTCATAGGTCGCTTATGCTTTCTGAGGGCTCCCAACAACCACGACTTTGACTACCGGCTGGTTAGTGCTTGCGGAAGATACACGTTTGGCCAAAGGCCCGCCGTCTCGGTGGCATTTCGAGCTCGGCATAAGAAGCTGATGCAGCCTCTTGCATTATGGTAGGTATCTTCTGTCGCAGTGGCTTCCTGCTACCATCTAATTCAGGCACTGTGGGGCACTGCCTTTGGACCACCCCTTTTCGCTGTCTAGTCGGCTGTATTGTTTCACTGGTCGCTTCGGCCAGTGCCGTTCGGGGGTGGCACACAAACTTCAGGGTCTACCCACAATGATGTAATCGATTACATAAATGCCGGTCCTGAAGAACACTTAGAGGTTTTCTCCTCCTCTTGGGCATTGTATGACGCCATACGTGCGACGGAAGTCCAAAATGATCGAGAAACTGGTTTTGCACTTCCTCTTGACCTCTTACCCTCGGTGTGCTAGAAATGGTAATCGATTTCAAATGATGACATGCCCCCCGAAAAGCGGGGAATAAGCATGTGATATCTCCTGGGTATCATAGGCGAAGGGAACAACGGAGTTCTGTTGGAGGATTAAGATGTACACAATGCGCGATGTTGCGCGCCTCGCTCATGTCTCCGTAGCCACAGTCTCGGGCGTTCTGAACTCAAAGAGGGGGGTGAGCCCCAAACTGGCGAAGCGGGTGGAAGAGGCGATGCGGGCCCTGAACTATCAACCCGACAATGTAGCGCGCAGTCTCAGAATGAGGCAGACGCGAACATTTGGGATGGTGGTAACGGATCTTGCCAGCCCTTTTTTCGTAGAAATGATTCGGGGGGTGCAGAACGCGGCGCACCGCGCCGGATATTCCCTTATACTCTGCAACACCAATGATGATCTGCAAGAGGAAGAGCTGGTATTGAGGACGCTATTTTCGCGGCGCGTGGATGGCATTCTGCTCGCCTCCACATGCCAACATGCAGCTCAGATTCCCGGCGCTCATCGGACCCCGATGGTCCTGGTTGACCGCTTGCCGTCCGGATTCAGGGGCGACGCTGTGCTTCTTGAAAACGTAGGTGCAGGCCGCAAGGCAACCAAGCACTTGATCGAACTGGGTCACAAACGCATCGCAATTATCGCAGGACGGTCCGACTTATCAACGGCCCGGGATCGGGAGGATGGTTTCCGTCGCGAGGCGAGGGAAGCCCATTTAGTAATTCCCGAGGAATTGATCGAACACGGGGACTTCCGGCTGGAGGGCGGGTATTTATGCGCGATGAAGTTACTCAGTATGCCTGAGCGCCCCACCGCTATCATCTCGTGCAATTACCTTATGACAGTGGGTTTAATGCGCGCGATCAAGGAGGTTGGAATAGAGTCGCCAAAGGAAATCAGCATCGTAGGTTTTGATGACTTTGACACGGGTTTAGATGGGTTTAGTCTGGCTTCTCTATTCAAACCGCAACTCACAACCATCCGGCAGCCGGCGTACGAAATGGGCCAAAAGGCGTTCGAAACACTATCGGAAAGAATAGGCGATCCACAGGACGAATCAGATGCAGGGACAGGGAAGATCATAACCCTCGATGCCGAATTGGTTGTCCGTGGTTCCACTGCGCGACCGAGCTAGGAGACCTGAAGAATTCAATTAGGAGGCTGGGCATGCAGTCAGATGGAAAAGGCACGAAGCCGTTGGCAAGACGGAGCTTTCTCAATTCCATAGCACTCGGGGCTGGATTGGCAGGTATGGGAACTCCTCGGCCTATTCTAGCATCGAGCGCGCAGGAACCCACTGCGCACGCCACATCGTACTTCTCATCACTGGCGACGCTGCGCGACTACGACGTCCGAAAAGCTGGGACCTATGACCGCACGGGCGCCAACCAAGATTTTGTCAAGATCGAGCCCGGTGCCACCGCAACGCTGGTGGATATCAAGGGTCCTGGATTCGGGACGCACCTCTGGTACGGAATAATCTGCGATGATGATCTCCACCTCAAGAAGCTCGTGATGAGGATTTATTGGGACGGCGAGAAAGAGCCGAGCGTGGAGACTCCCCTTGGCGATTTCTTTGGATTGGGCCTTGGCGAACTCTTCCATTATCAGTCGGCATTGGTGAGCGTCGCTCCGTGGGCTGGCCTTAATAGCTACTTCCCCATGCCGTTTGAGAAGTCCGCGGTTTTGACGGTCACAAACGAAGGCCGCACCCGTGCTGACACCTGGGCTTATCTGGACTATGTCTCCCTGCAAGAACCTTTGGAGGGGGTTGGCTACTTTCACGCGCAGTACCGGCAACAGGCGCCGTGCCATGGATGGACAGACGATTGGAAATCCGACTATGAGCCGCAAATCGAGGGGAAAAAGAACCTGGACGGCAAGGGGAATTACGTCTTTTTGGAGGCGGAGGGACGGGGGCATTTTCTGGGGCTGACGCAGGCCG
>Ga0326728_10018103_pt1 | contig 13968 bp, 10 predicted proteins | sample MB3enrmetagenome_FD_207602 | JGI IMG/M metagenome (GOLD analysis project Ga0326728, IMG submission 207602) | Lab enriched peat soil microbial communities from McLean, Ithaca, NY, United States - MB31MN | ecosystem: Environmental > Terrestrial > Soil > Wetlands > Peat | place: USA: New York... | reverse complement strand
GTCTCTCGTCGGGCGTATCCGGCAAGAATGAACCGGTAGCATGTGCAAGACCGCTCCATTTCAAAGGTCCGTATGGAAGCGGAAGCCGGGCACGATCACCGGGCCGCGGTCGCGATTGTAGCCGGGATGGCGGATGTACTGGAAATCCGCCGCGACCAAGACCCCGCGCCACACATGGAGCGTGTAGTAGGCTTCGAGGATCTGCTCCGTGTTGTAATCGAGTTGGCCATCACCGAGGATAAACCCCTGGCCGCCGAGCGCCAAATACTCACGATGGTCATTGGATAAGCCGCTGACCGAAAGCGCCAGGCCGACCTTGTCGCCTTCCCGGTGCCAGGACGTACCGCGCAGGTCCGCGCCAACATCGACATCGGCAGCATGGAACGTCTTCAGCCTCGCCAACCTCAACGATCCGGTTCAGCGGCGGCGCCCCACTCCATCACGTTATCCGACCAGCCCAGTCGACCATCCCGGGAACCGACTCACCTCCAGACCCTTGCCAATAGGTAAGGTAACTGACTCGACTCCGGTACGGCTCCGAACGTGTCGGACGTAGTCCCAAAGCCCATGCGACAGAATGTTATCTGCTACGACTACTGCCCCGGGGGCCAGCCGCAGCATTCCCACGAATCGAACGTAGTCCTCCTTCTCACAGTCGATCAGCACGAATTCGAGGCCGTCGTACCGGTTGAGAACGGTCGCCGCGTCGGCGAGCACGAAATCCACGCCATCCGACAGCCCAAGCGCCCTCAACGTCCGCCTCGCTTCATCCTGACGGCTGGGCTCGATTTCTATGGACACGAGACGCCCGGCAGTCTGTCGAGCAGCGGCCGCCAGTGCGATGGTGGACAAGCCACTCGAGCCGCCGATCTCGAGCAGCGTTCGAGCACGGCAACCGACCGCGAGAGCGCAGATGAACTCGGCAGATTCGGGTTCCAAATTGCGATGGCGTTCATGCTGTGGGAGCCCGCGCGCATCCTGGGCCAGCTTTTCGGCCCACAGCGCGGCGATCGCCGTACGCTCCCGCTCATTCAGCACGGTTGTTCACTCCCCCCGCCAGAGTCCGCCGAAGGTTAAAGGGTTTTTCCCTCATCCGGCCGCGTGGACATCACGCAAGTGGATCGGTCGCTCCGCGGCCGGATGGCGGAAAGGCCCTGTTGAACTGAAGCGCTGCGCACGTGAGACCGCTCATCAGCTTCCTCCCTTCTTGCGACTGGCGCACCGACCTACGCCCGCAGCTTGTTACGCCAATCCGAGTGGAACAAGTTCACGACGCGGCGGAACAGCCTCGCTTTGCGCGCAGTCGTGGGATACCAGTTGATCTCGGAATTCGGTCCAAAGCGGTCGATCACCACGGTCTGCTGGCGGCAGAACTTGCGGATGCCTTGACTGCCGTGTCGGGCACCCAGGCCGCTGTCTTTGTTCCCGCCCATCGGCGCTTCCGTCACCCCGAAGTTCACCATGTGGTCGTTAATGCAGACCGAGCCGGCTTCGAGGCGCCGGGCCAGCATGCGGGCCGTCCGGCCGTCGCGCGTCCACACACTGGTAGTGAGGCCATAGCGTGAGTCGTTGGCCAGCCGCAGCGCTTCGTCTGCATCCCGCACCTTCATGATCGGAATGACCGGGCCGAAGGTCTCGTCCCGCATGATGGCCATATCGTGCGTGACATCGGTCAGCACCGTTGGCTCGTAGAAGAGTCCCTCCAAGTTCGGGTTGCGGCGGCCGCCGGTCAGCACCTTCGCGCCCTTCTGCACGGCGTCCCTGACGTGCTGCTCCACCTTCTCCAGCTGCGGCGGGAACGTCATCGAGCCGATCTCCACCAGCTCGTCCGTCATGCCCTGGCGCACCTGTTTCACTTTCTGCGTTACCCGCTCCACGAACTCGTCGTGGATGGGCTCTTCGACGTATACGCGCTCGACGGACATGCACACCTGGCCAGAGTTGAACAATCCCGCCCAGACGCAGCCGTTGGCTGCGCGTTCGAGGTTGGCGTCGCTGAGCACGATCATCGGGTCCTTGCCGCCGAGCTCGAGCGACACCGGGATGAGCCGCTGGGCCGCGCGTTGGGCAACTTTGCGGCCGGTCTCCACGCTGCCGGTGAAGCAGATCATGTCGGCAGCGTCGACGAGATGGCCGCCGGTGTCGCCGTAACCGGGAACGACCTGCAACAGCCCGTGGAGCAGGCCCGCCGCACCGGCCAGCTCCGCACCCAGCAGCGCGCTGAGCGGCGTCACCTCCGATGGCTTGATGACAACCGCGTTGCCGGCCATCAACGCCGGAATGGCTTCACCGATAGTGAGCAGGAATGGGAAGTTCCACGGCGCGATGATGCCGACGACACCGAGCGGCTGGTAACTCACGTAGGCGCGCTTGGTCTTCAACAAATGCGGGCGCACCTTTTCGTCCGCCAGCAGCTTAGGCGCGTGCTTGCTCCAATAGCCGATCGCGTCGCACAGCTGGAACAACTCGCTTGTGTACACCTCGGGGCGCGGGCGGCCGGTTTCGGAGCCGATGACCGCTGCGAGCCGATCTTTGCTGTCGATGATCACGTCCCGATAGCGCTTCAACGCCTGTGCGCGCGCCGCGAAGGACAGCGCGGCCCATTGTCGCTGGGCAGCGCGCGCTTCATTGACCGCCGCATACACCCCCGCCGCATCGATGACCGGCAGGTCGGCGATCTTCTGCCCGGTTGCCGGGTTGGTAACGGTGATCAGGTTGCGTGGGATATGAACCGCTGAGCGCAAAGAAACAGCTGCTTCCGCCATGACCGAACTCCTCGAATCAAGCCTTGCTAAAACCGAAATTGTGCGACTGACTTTAACGTACCTGATCGGACGGCATTGGCAAGCGGGGCGGTGCCGCCGACAATCCTGCGCCGTGCTACGGTGAGCCGGGGATCGGCACCGTCGAGGTCGTGACCGCTATCGACCGGCGAACCCGCCGCCGTGCCCGTCGATCGGCTTTCATCGAGAACGCCGTGCGTTCGTACCTCACGGTCCTGCCGGCAGGTGGCCGCAAGGATCTCGGGATCATCAACCGCCGGGTGAAGCGCCTCAACGAATAGGCCGAAGACGTTCTCAGCTTGGCTCACCAACCTCGCTGGGGGAAGTGGTGCAGCGGAAACCCGGACTCCTTCAACGTCTGCAGGAGCAGGAAGAGCAGATCGCCGCCACGAGATCATGTTCCCGCTGCTGTGCGCGGCGGTGTTGGAGTATCTGAGGTAGGGACCGTCCCTGGCTGCCCGAGCTTCCATTTGAACTTCGAGATTCTGACGCCTTTGAAGGACCGCGCTGCAAGCGGCTCGAAGTCGGCGTCGGCGTTCACGCGTGCCAGCAGTTGCTTGGTGCTGCCGGGCCAGTAGGTGTCCTCGACCATGTAGAAGGTGTCGGCCTTCGCCCGCCTGAGGGTATCGAGCAGGGGAGCCTTATCGCCATGGAAAAGGTAGAAGATGAGGGCGCCGGCTTGCTCAGGTATTGCCGCCTCCGGCCCGGCGATTTCCACCATGCGGTGATCGTAATACACCAGCACGGAAACCGGCACGCTAGCCACGAGGACCAGCGGGCCCTTGACCGCTTGCATCTCGGCCGCGAAATACTGCGCCGCGGAACGCCAATCGTTCTTGGGCTTGTACACCGTCCACGCGTCCGCCTTCGCCACCCAGAGGTTGAACAGCGCGCAGCCGTTCAGCACCAGGAGTGCTGCGACCATCAAGTGCCGCAGCAGCGGCCCGCGCCAGGCGAACGCCCCCGCCGCGATCAGCACTAGGTACGGCGGAAGGAGAATCAGCATGCTGCGCTCGATGTAGACCTGGGGGTTGAAGCGCGAAGCGATGAAGGTGCACACCAGGGGTACCGTAAAGTACAGAATTGGCAGGACGCCCCTCCAGTCCTGCAGTTCGCGGGCGGCGGGCGCCTTGACGCGCGCGATCAATTGCCACAGCCCGATGAGGAGCAGCAACCCGAAAAACCCGTCCACCAGGAAGAACGGCCAGGGCTGTAGCAGCAAGGCGCGAAACGGCGCGTACGGCGAAATAGTCCGCACCGTGTTGCCATGGCTCAGATAGATCAGCAGCAGTTTGTAGACCTCGGGCGCGGTAAATGGGCGCAGATAGCTCAGCCGCATTGCCTCGAAATGGCCCAGCGTCGAGAACAACAGCGGCACGAACGGGCAAGCGGCCACCCCGGTCACGAGAATCACCGGGCGCAAGCGACTGCGCCAGCGCCGTTGTAACGCGCCGCTCCACAGCCAAAGAAAGACGGCGGCCAGCACGAAGATCGCAAAAACGTTGGTCCACGGCGCGAGCACCGCAGTGACGGCGACCCAAGTCCATTCGCGCCGGTGATTGCTGCCCCAGGCCCGATCGGCGGCCCAGACGAGGCACGCGGTCAGCAACACCATCAGCATGTTGGTCTTGTTTTCCTGCGAGTACCAGATGTGCGCGGGTGACAGCGCCACCAAGCCGGCGGCGAGAAAGGCGACGCGCCTGTCGAACCACCGCCCGGCCAGAGCGAAAACCACCGCCACAGAGGCGATGCCGCAAAGCACCGAGGGCAACCGGACGGCAACTTCGGTGTCACCGAAGACGTGGATCCACAGCCACAAAACAGAGGCGTACAGCGGCGGGTGCACATCCTGCGTCAGCACCCAGCGCAACGACTCGCCATTCAGAGCCACACCGGTGTAGAACACTTCATCGTACCACAGGCTTTGACTCAGATACGGCAGGCGCAACACCAATGCCCCCGCGAGCAAGCCCAGAAGCAGCAACAGCTGGCGCTGCTGTTCCGGCCGGTCGCTCGTGCGCGGAGCGGCGGGACCTCTTGCCGCTGCACGGGAGCGCAATGCAGCCGCGGCGTACGAGCGCCGCGATCTTGGTTTCGTGGAGTGCGTGGGGCGGCTCACTTGAGTCTCACGGGAAGTGCTGGCGCTATCCTGATCATATCTCGACCGCCCAACGACGCGAAAGGTGCTCGTCACCGAGAGGAGCGCACGCGGCGGCTTCGCCGGCGCGATGCAGTGCTTTCGCCCTTGCGAGCCCGCGCCGCCTCCGGTTGACGCCGGCACCGTGCCCCAGGGCCGGAACTAGTTGGGCCGGCTTGCGCTGTCGTTGCATGCAACACCGCCCCGTTGCCGCGTGCGCTCCACAGCACCGCCAGGAACAACGCTACTGCGGCAATGATTGCAACGGGCAGTGCCACGGCTCCAACAACCTGCGGTCTGAGGTCCGAAAGGTACTGAACCTTCAGCTTCTGCTTCAATGCGAAGTTGTACGGGTCGGGGTATAGCATATCCGCCCAGACGAACGGCACACGGAAAGCCAAGAACTGCAAACAACTCAGCGCCCAAAGCGGAGCCGCGACGCGCGCTGGCAGCAACACGCTTGCCGCGCCGGCGGCAGCGAGCGCCGCCAGCAGCAGTGGGGCTTCGGACGTTTGCACGACCATTGTCATGGCGTCGTTCAAGAGCAGCCACGCGAGGAGGCCGCCAACCATGAGTGATACAACAGCACACCTAGAGTGCACATCGGTACGGTGGGGCCTCCGGACCACGCTTGCCAGGGCGACTGTGCCAACGAGCGGGATGGTCAGCAACCAGGCGTCGGTCGTGGCGCGCAAGAACAGATCGAAACCATACCGTCCCCACAAACGGTCCATAACCCCGAAGGGGAAGAAGCTGCCGCCGAGGTACGATGCCACCAGGCGCAGTTGCTTGACAGAGGCGACATCGTGCCAGGTGAAGTACGGCGTTGCCGCCCACTTGGCGGGGAAGTGGTGGCGCAACACGAGCACCCACAGCACCATCACGACAGTGTACATGATCCCCATACGCCACGGGTACCGCCGGATGCCCAAGTACAGTACGGCCACGAAGAGCGGGATGGTGTATGCGATTGCGCTCTGATGTGCCTGAAAGGCTGCCGCGAACGTAAGGCCGGCAAGCACCTGCCAGTCGATGGCCCATAGATACATAGCAGCGAGCACCAATGCTGCGGCCAATGCCTTTGGCCAGGTGTAGACAGCTGACTGCGTGAGACCGGCGCACAGCAGGACCATCCCCACGGCCGCCACAGCGCCCCGGCGGCCGCCCCAGCGGCTCGCCCACAGCCATGCGGCGGGCACGACGATGGAGTTGGCGAGCACGGTAGTGATCTGAAAGACGGGATACCCCATCGTGACGCTCAAAGCCGGAGCGCCCCAGACACCAAGCAGTGCCGTACGGCCTGGAAGCACGGGCCATAGCCCTGCACGCATCCCGCCCGTCACTGCGGTGGCGATCTCCCAGTGTGCCTCCCAGTCCCACGCCCAGAACGCCCGGCCATGGCAGCGCACCAACGCTTCTTGACCGAGCCAGCACAGCGCCACTAGCGCCCAAGCCCAGACGACCTCTTGCCGCAGAAACTCCCGCGCGCCCATCAGCAGCGCGAGCGCCAGCGCTAGTCCGGACAGGACCGGTATTGCCGTCAGCTGCCATCCTAACGCGATGCCGATCACTATTGCCGCACCTTGCGCCACGGGTAACAGGCAGAGTGCGAGCGCGGCAGCCTCGTTTGCGGGCCGTCCACACCGCTGCAGCACGCGAAACACCAGGGTGCTGAAGAACAGCAGTTGCGCGGAGATGACCAAGACGACCAGCAGGCTGGGCTGCATCGATGGCGTCAGCTGCTACCACAAGCCGTCGGCGTTGTACATCTTCATCAGCGGCCCGGCGGGGTTAAACACCCGCTAGACCACTTCTCGGAGTCGCTTCCCTTCGTTGAAGACGAGGCGCCTGTTTAGTCGATGCTCCAGGATAATTTTCACGCGCTGTGCCTCGCCAAAACTCCATCCACCCTGCTCAGGCGGCCTCTCGGGTTTTCCCGCAAACCGGGCACGTTGTCGCTTGAGGTCCGTAGCCAGCGATGCGAACCTCGGTGATCAGTTCTCTAAGTAGCTCTCTTGCGAGCGAGATGTCGACGTGGGCCGCCTCAGGTAAGTGGCTGAGGAAATCTTCAACTACCGCTCGGTCATACTGGATAACCGAAGGAGCACACGCGCTCGACCCCGTTGTTAGTGAGGCCAAGCAGAGCGGCCACCGACCTGTCCCCGGTGATCGATCCGACCGCTGCAACGGGACCGGACACGAACCGGCCGGCACAGCCGGCCGCAGGTGCAAGGGGCGGCGCAGGGTGAAACCTGACGGGCTTTGACTTCAGCGCTGACCGCCCGCCACCCGGCGCTTGCCTATTCAGCGAAACCTGGTCCCGGGCGCGTGGCGATCAATCGGTTGCCGGACCGGGTCGCCGACGCGCTGCTCCAGTGTGCTGCGGACGAGCCGCAACACTGACGCCTCGCGTTGACGTTGGACACCGACAAGTCACGTCTTACCGCCGCTGCTCGGTTTACCAATGTCTGACTCGGGCACCCGCCGCACGCCCCGGTCTCGTCGCGCTCTGCAGAGCCGTTCTTGACGTCGAGTAGTCCACGCCCCCCCCCGACGGCCACAGGTGACAACAGCCTGCCGGGCGCGCATGACTTCGCCGAGCCGCGCAACCCCGCGCTCCGCGTTCAGCTCCACCGCGACGCCGGAGACCGGGTCAAGGTAGACGCAAAGGGGACGTGGGTTCCGCTGGTTGCGTTCGGCAGTGGTGCTCCCCAGCAGCACTGATGTCGTTGCGCTCCCTCTTGCCGCACTCAAGCCTCGCCGACGCGGCGAACACCGGCATCGGCACCCACGTCCCATAGACCTCGGTCGATTCCATCCAAGAAGTCCTCGAACTGCTCCAAGCCTATGCACGACCCCTTCGTCTGAATTAGTCACTCACTGCTGGAATTGATCGCCTGCTGGAGGTATCTGGCAGGTGTACGTGGCATTAATTAAGCAGCGAGCTGCCACTGGGCCGCCGGACGTGGCCAGCGCCGCGCCATTGGAAATTGGACAGCTGGTCAGTTCACACCGCTCTCCGGGGTACCCGTACGTACCCGTCGTGCAATCGGAATCTACGCTACATTGGGTCCCGATGTTCCCCTGGGTTAAAGTTCCAGGAGCACAAATCAGTCCGCAGGACGTGTAAGGCGGAGTGGCGCACTCAGGTGCGATAGAAGTTGTAACCCCGAGTGTGGTTAGGCACGTGAAATTGGGTGCGCATGCACCGAGGCTAAAGTGGCATCCGTGCAATCAGTGCTCGACGTGCAGCCCCAGCCAGGGCGCGCGCTGTTTTCATCACAGAAGCTCGTGAAGAATTGGCACGCCCCAGCAACGTCCTCGCAATCAGCATCTGTGCTACAATTCCTGCCAAAACTCACTCCAAGTTCTTCGACCTCGGCGGTGGTCGACCCGTAGCATTGGTAACAAGCGGAGTTCGTAACCGCCACTGTCGGGATTTGGCAAATATTCGGGACCCCGTCCGTGGTGCTGCCACAAGCGTCCGACAAAATGCAGCCGCCATTATCTACGTTGCATGTCGCACTCGGGGAGCAAGCATTGAGGAGTTCATTGCAATTGGTGCCGCCGCCGAGGCTTGGGGGGTTATATGCACAGCCGCCGCAGTTGTCGATGTCGTGGATGGTGTCGGCGCACCTGCCGTCACAGCACTGGGTTACATTGCCAGTACCACAACCCACGATATTGTCTGGCGTATTGCAGCACTGCTCGCAGCGCCCAGACTGTCCATCGCCTGCGGCGTAACCTTGGCCGGTTCCCTGCATCCCGGCGCAGCAGTCGTCGTACGTACTGATATCAGGATCATAGCCGCAGTTACCGGAGACGGTGGTGCTGTTACCGGTGCATGAGGCGCCCAAACCACCAGCAGGAGCAAGGACGCAACCATGGTTTGAGTCACAGACGTATCCATCAGGGCACATGATGTCGTAGCTGCAAAAGGTCGTTTCGCAAATACCATCTGCGCATGTCCCAGCGTCGCTATTACTGTCGGTGCATGTAGCTCCGTTGGCCAGGCTGAATCCGCCGCTACATTTCAGCAGGCCGTGGGCAAGTGTACTCGGGAGACATTGGGCTAGGGTTCCGGTCAGACCCGCGCAATCACCATCGCTGCTGCATGCGGAGGTACCAATCCCCGTAACTCCACCGCAACGTCCCTGGCAAACTCCCGACGAAGTGCAGCCCACGCCTCCGCACGCTGCACCAAGCGCGAGGCCAATATCGGGCGGGCAAGCGTTCGACGTCCCGGTGCAATATTCCGCCTGGTCGCAAAGATTGAATGTAGAAATATTTGGATTAGTCCCAATGCTTCGGCAAAGCGTGCCCGCAGCTACGTAACCATCTGCCGGGCAGGTTAGATTCGTACCATCGCAATATTCAGGAACATCACAGGTCGTGCCGTCTGCCGCAATTACAGCCGGGCGACACAGGACCGTCTGCCCCCCTGTCGCTGCCGTGGCGCCGCTGCACGTTCCGTTCGAGCACGTTCCGCCAACTTGACAGTCATAGTTATTGCAGGGTTGGCCATCTCCTATTTGGGTTGCGGCAGGACAGGTGCCGGTAGTTGGGTCACAAGTAGCAGCGTTGTGACATGCGTCTTGACCAGCGCAAATGGTAGGGGTGCCGCCGGTGCACGTTCCGCTCGAGCACGTTCCGCCTGTCATGCAAAGGTTGCCGCCATTGCAGGAAGTGCCGTCTGCGACATTGGTGCTCCCGGTACACTGTCCCGATGAGTTGCACGTGGCGGTGCCTGATACGCAATCGTTGACGCAGGTGGTGCCGCTAGGTACCGTTGCTGGGCTCGAGCAGACCCCAGTCGACGTGTCACAAGTACCAGCGACCATGCACATTGCTGCGGACACCCTGTGCGCTGGTTCCGACTGCATCACCGAAGCCATCGGAGCGCCTCTGCACTGCGCCGCTCTCCAACATGGAGCAGTCGGCGTGCACCTGGCCGCAGTGCTCGCGGCGCTCGCCACCGCAACGAGGCGCACACGCTGCTCGCCCCGCTCTACGCCTGGTTCACCGCCGTACTTGCTCGCGATCTCGTTCAGCGTGTGCTGCCCCTTGAGAGCCTGCACGACCACCTTCGCCTTGAACTCTCCACTGTACTGCTTGCGCTGCGCCATCGCTCCTCCTCCCCGCTCCGCCGCAGCGGCTTTAACCTATTCACCTGTCCAAAAAACGGGGGCCATCTCGGACATCAAGGTGATGCTCGGGACGCAGGTCTCCGCCATCCGCAAAAACAGCGTGGAGGTCGTCACCAAGGAGGGATCGGAAACCATCCCGGCCGATCCCGTCGTCCTGGCAATCGGATATAATCCAAGCGACCGGCTTTACAAAGAAATCAACAGCACCGCGCCGAAAAGAGTCTGGCTGCTGCGCGACGCCAAATCTTGCACAAATATCATGTTCGCCATAAAGGATGGCGAAGCGGGGTGAGTTGACTGAGCGCGCTCAGTCTGCCCGCCTGTATTGGCAGACTGTGTCTTTGCAGAACCTGCAGGGGAATCTAATCTCTGCGTCTCCAGCGCCTATCATTACAGCCGAAACAGATTTCGCCGGTATCATGGTTCCGCTCGGCAGGACCTTAATGCCGATTCTCCCGGGTTGCACGAATTCAAACACGGTGCGTTGGCCGCGGCTAAGATCCCAATCGCAGTAACCAGGGCTGACCCTGTGAGACCAGTCCAATCCTCGCAAGCTTGGAGAGGCCAAAATGGACTTCTCCACACAATCCGCAAAATATTCCGCGACATGCGAGCCGAAAGCGTCCAAGACGTACGCATCGAATAATGAGCGGCTCCTCCTCTCGTCAATGAGATCATCGAACTCATCGCCCAAAGTGAGCGCAAAACAGTAAACACGCTCCGGCGACTTCATGTGATCGAGCAAAGCCGACCACCGAACGCTTTCAATGCTGATACCCTCGGCACAAATACTGCCTCCTGCCCAATTACGAATCCTGCCTATCCGTTCGACGAAATCAACACGAATAGCTTGGAAACCAGCCTCTATCAATCCAACACTTCTCTCGCGTAGCAATTCGGATATAGTTTCCGTCGAATATCCAATTCTCTTCAAGACCGGAAGCAGTGACGATTCCGGATTGTCGAGAATCTTCACATCCGAACTCTCAATCGATCCATATTTCAAGCAAAAGCTCTCCCTCGTTATGCGATTTTCCGGGCTGAAGACAAGTTCTAGTCTCCCTGAAGCTATCTATCAGAACAAGAATGCATATGGGCAATAGTCACCCAGGCGAACGCGAGAGCTCAAAGCGGCGACATACCGTTCAAAGCTCGCTGCCGATCAATCTCTTCTCAGATGAAAAAGAACTGAGAAGCCTGCTTGTTTCATCCGGAACGGTAACGGTGTTTTCGGCGTATCCGTCCGCTCCCATCCGCAGGGCAAGATCCGCGCTAAGCGCCGCGCCGCCCACGACGATTGCCACGCCGGGATACAGCGTCCTGACCATTGTGATTAGAGTCCTCATGTTTGCAAGCGGCGTTGACATCATGGCGGAGAGCGCGAGGATATCGGCGCCTTTCGAAGTAATAGCCTCGAGAAAAGCCTCGTTGGGAACATTGCGCCCGAGATCGTGAACCTCGTAGCCGCAGGCCTCGAGAACGGCCGCGACAATATTCTTGCCCAGGTCGTGCACGTCTCCCTCCACTACGCCGATGACAATCCGGGGCTGCCGGCCTTCCGCCTTCACGAGCGAGTCCTTCGGCGCCAGGCCTTTCAGACAAGCGGCACCCCGGCGGTATGCGTCAATGGCAAGAAGGAGATCAGGTAGTGAAAAGACTCCAGCCTTGAAGTACCCGCGCGCCCTCTCGATTCCCCGCGAGAGCGCGGCAAGGATATCCGCCGGCGGGTACTCTTGAAGATCGATCCGTCGGATCTCGCCGTCCACGGTTTCCAAATCCTTCGAGGAAACGCCTTCTTCAAGCGCCTGCAGAACACTTCTTGCGTCACTCATGCCGTCCTCCAAGTTCTTGAAGCGCGGGCAGTCCCTCTACTCTTCGCGTACCTCTTGGACGCGTTTACCAGCGCAATGGCGTTAGTCAACGGGATATTCGGCGGGTATTCGCAGCCGGGAGCGAGAATGAATCCTCCACCCGGAGCGAGATCGTCAATCTGCCGCCAGCACTCTTCCATCACCTCTTTTGCCGTCCCATGGACGAGAAGCGGAGTGGGTACGTATCCTACGAGAGTAATATACTTGCCGTAGCGATCCTTCATCTCCTTCGGCGTAGCGCAGTCATCCGGGAGATGGGCAAAGCTGATCATGTCCGGCTCCATGAACTTGATCTGGGCGTCGAAGTAGAGGTCGTGGCCGCAGTTGTGAATCCCGGTGAGGAGGCCGTTTTCCTTGATCTTGCGCGAAATCTCACGGCTAAACGGGCCTTCGATCTCCTCCCACAGCTTCTTGGACAATCCGTTCTTCGAGGCGAAGAGGGTGTCGATCGTGACCGCCGAGACGCCGGTCTTGCACTGGGCGTCGGCATATTCAACGAGTACCTGCGTAATGGACTCGCAGGCCCTCTTGACCTTGTTCGGATGAAGGATGCAGTCTTTGAACATGTTTTCGGCTCCGCGCATCATGGCGAGAACGCCCAGCGGGCCGTAGATGAAGCCGGATACTATGCTCCTGAGCCCGACCTTTTTTACGACATTGTGGCACAAACGGATATATTCGCTCATGCGGGGGGCGTTTGTCAGGGTTATGGGTTGTATGTGGTCGTAATCATCCAGGTCTCTGATGACCGGCTTGGCGTAATCCGGCCGAGGGGTTGAATTGTGGGGGTATTCCAGCTCCTGCCCGAGGTCCGAGGCTTCAACCGAGAGATCGAGGAGTAAGACAATGGCGTCGCCGCCGGCGAATTCCAGTCCGTCGAGGAAGGCTTGGGCGCCCTTGTCGGCGTGCCTTGCGTAGTCAGGAAAGGATATTCCTGACAACTGCCTCCCTCCGGCGCACACGAGGGTGGCGACAGGAACCCGGTCGGTTTCCTTGTGGCGGATTGCGGCGAGGACGCGTTCTATGGACGAGAGTGCTTGGAAGCGGCCGCGGAAGCGGGAAAGATTCGCGGCAAGGTCGAGGAGGGGCCCCGGGATCTGCCCGAGGGGGGGCAGGGTTTTGTTGTGCAATTGCCTGGCTATCTTGAAGATGTCCATGGATGGTGTTCCTTTGGGTGGTCGCATCTTGGGGCGCAGATGTGCCAAGAGCCGCTGTGATGATATCTTGTCGAGCGTGCCTCTTCTAGTGACGCGTAGTGAGTGTGCAGTAAGATGTTAAGATGTTAGATGAATAGGGGGGAGTACCTCGCTCTTCTCGCAATCGCCATCGGGCTGCTCCTTGCCGGAGGTCCACGGTGATCCTCATGTCCGAGGACGGGCAACATAGGCGGAGACTGTTGGGAGGTCAATAGAGTGCCACCCACCATCCCGGCCATTGCGGTGGGGCCGAGGATCTCTTCCGCAAGGCGATGGAGGGGATCGCGGCTGCACGGACGTCCTTCCGGTTGGGGAGGTGCTCGCGTGGAGCCTCCTCAGCACACTGGCCGTCTAGCGGACTGCGACCGGTGGCTCGGCCCTCATGCGGACAGTACCGGTTTCGACGATAAAAACAGTGATGCCAATCGTTGCTCCTGATCATGCAGTGAAGCGACCCTCGCCGTGACAATCACGGCTTCTGCCATTTCCCGGCGCGATATTCGGTAACCAGTTGCAGGTACTTCTCGCAGGCGATGCGGTCATGGTCACGCTCGGCTTCTTCGAGCGGCCGGATCAACCGCGCCGGGGAGCCGACGATCAGGGAGCCGGGTGGAAACTGCGCGCGATACGGGACGAAGCTGGCCGCGCCGACGATGCAACCCTCGCCGATGACGGCGCCGCTCATCACGGTGGCATGCATGCCGATCATCACGTGGTCGGCGATGCGCGCCCCCCGGATCACGGCGCCATGACCGATCGTCACCCAGGCGCCGATGTCGACCGCCATGCCCAGATCCGAGTGGAGGACGCAGCAGTCCTGCACATTCGAGCACT
>Ga0326728_10018102_pt1 | contig 13969 bp, 10 predicted proteins | sample MB3enrmetagenome_FD_207602 | JGI IMG/M metagenome (GOLD analysis project Ga0326728, IMG submission 207602) | Lab enriched peat soil microbial communities from McLean, Ithaca, NY, United States - MB31MN | ecosystem: Environmental > Terrestrial > Soil > Wetlands > Peat | place: USA: New York... | reverse complement strand
GATATTCACGCCGCCGACAACCGCCGCGGCGATGAACGTCATTTCTCGCCCCTGGAACGAAGACGGAAGCACATCACTTCGGGTCACCGCCTTGAGAATCCCGGCAACGCCCAAGAGGAGGCCTTCTACGAGGTATACCTTCATCACGGTGGAATCCGGATTGATCCCCGCATAAATTGCCGCCTGGCGGTTGCCGCCGACGGCATATACCGATTTACCGAACCTCGTGTACTTCATGATAAAGATGAACAAGGCGGCGACAACGATCGATACGACGAAGATGTAGGGGATGATTCCGAAAAACAAGCCCCTGCCGAACCAGGTGAAGTTGTCTCCGAGGTTTTCGATCCACCCGGAATTGGGCAGGAACGTATAAAAGCCCAGGTGCACCATGTTCATGGCTAGCGTCACGACGATGGAGGGAACCTTAAAGGTGACGGTGATCCAGCCGTTGAGCCCCGCGAGGAACATGCCCACGAGGATTGCGGCGGGCACGAAGAGGATCATAGGCACGCCGTCAACCGCGAGTTGGCCCGCCGCGAAGCTCACGAAGCCGAGGATAGTGCCGGCGGAGATATCGATATTGCCCGTAAAGATGACCAAGGACATCGCGATGGCGCCGACAATCGTCGGGCTCACGTCCAGCATCATACTGAAAAGGCCGTTGCGGGAGGAGAACTGGGTGGTCAGGGACATGTATCCCATGAAGGCGAGAACGATGAGTCCCAGGATGAACTCCCGGGTGATGACGCGCTTCTTTGTCATGTGTCCTTCCTAGAGAGCCAGCTGGAGAATCTTCTGCTGCGAGAGCTCGGCGCGCGTCAGCTCTCCCATCTTAAAGCCCGTCTTCATAACGATCACCCGGTCGCTCATACCGATGATCTCCGGCAGGTCACTTGAGATCATGATGATCGATTTCCCGTCTTTCGCGAGACTGCTGATGATGCGATGGATTTCGCTTTTCGCTCCCACGTCGACACCACGCGTCGGCTCATCAAGAATCAGAATCCGGGGAGTAGTTGCCAGGGCCTTTGCCACGGAAACCTTCTGTTGGTTCCCGCCGGAAAGGTTATTGACAACAAAGTCGCCGTTCGGGGCCTTGATGGACAGCTTTTCCATGTACGTGTCGTTGATCCGACGCTCGGCGGAAGGGTCAACAATGCCCAGCCACCGGGAAATCCGGTCAAGAAGCGGAAGGGTGATGTTCCATGACACCGACATAGGGACGACGAGGCCGTATTTCTGCCGGTCTTCGGAGATGTACACAATGCCGTTGTCCATGGCCTGTCGGTAGTTCGAGAAGTGGACCGGTGTCCCATCAATGAGGATCTGGCCGCCGTCCAGCGCCGTGAAGCCGCAAAGTGCCATAGCAAGCTCGGTCCGCCCGGCGCCCGCGAGGCCAGAGAGGCCGAGAATCTCTCCCCGGTGAAGCTGCAGGTCGATCCCTTTGAGGAGCCCTGTTTGGACGATGCCGCGCGCTTCGAAGACGACTTCTCCGATCTCGCAGGTCTCCTTCGGGTAGAGATTCGTGAGCGTCCGCCCTACCATCCAGGAGACAAGCTCGTCCTTCGTGACGCGGGACACATCTTCCGTGCGGATATGTTCCCCATCGCGGATGACCGTCACGCGGTCTGCGATCTGGAAAATCTCATCCAAGCGATGGCTGATATAGAGCATCGAGACGCCGTGGGCCTTCAGCTTTCGGATTGTCTCGAAAAGGGTGTCGACTTCCTTGTTTGTGAGGGCCGCTGTCGGCTCGTCGAGGATAAGGATCTTCGAATCGAAGCTGAGCGCTTTAGCAATCTCCACCATCTGCCTGGTGGCGACTCCAAGATCCGCGACGCGCGCGTCAAGGTCCATGGCCATTCCCAGCCGCTGGAAGATCTGCTGCGCCTTCTCCCTCATGGCGGAATAGTCAAGAATGGGAAAGATCTTCGCCGCGCCGACCAAAGGCTTCGTGATCTCGTGGCCCATGAAGATGTTTTCCAGGACGGTCATGTCGGGGAACAGGCTGGTCTCCTGGAAAATGATCGCAATTCCCCGGGCGTACGCCTCGTTGGGGTTCTTCACCTCAAGGGGTTTACCGTTGAGCACCATGGTGCCGCGGTCCGGCTTGTAGATGCCTGTGATGATCTTCATGAGAGTGGATTTCCCCGCGCCGTTTTCCCCGCACACAGCGTGGACCTCGGCGTTCCTCAAGTCGATTGTCATGTTCGTGAGCGCATCTACGCCTGGGAATGATTTGAAGACGCCCTGGATTTGAAGCACAAGCTGGTCCGCGCCGGTTTCTGTCATTGCTTCCACGCTTCCACCGTGTTGAAAAAGGGGTGCAGGAAAGGGGAGCCCCTCGGCGCAGCCGCGCGCCGAGGGGACCCTTGCCAAGCTTATCTACTGTATGACCGGTCTCTTACTTGAGGAACCACGCCATTCCGCTGGCGGCCTGAGGATAGCCGCGGAAACGGTCTATGTTCTTGAGGTTCCAGACGATCGGGTCACCAAGGATGATCACGTTGTTGGCCAGGATCTTGTGGCCAGTGGCAGGATAGAGCACCGGAGTCTTTCCATCAAGGAAGCTCACGGTCATGTTCTTGCCGCTGAGGGGCGACTTGAAAGCCATGCCCCTCGGATCCTTGCCCTGGAGAACAGCTTCAGCAACGTAGAGGGTGAGGTAGCCGAGGTCGAAGGGCTGCCAGAGGACAACGGCGGCCATCTTCCCGTCCACCATGTCCTTGCGCGAGGATTCAGGCACGCTCACGCCGACGATATTAATTGCTTCCTTGATGCCAAGCTGGTCGCGTGCGGAGGAGACGGCAGGGACCGTATTGGAGGAGAGGGCAATGATCCCCTTGATGTTCCGGTTGGCGCTCAGCAGGGACTTGATCTTCTCATCCGCGGTGCCGCGGTCATTTCCTGCGTACACGATCTGGCTAGGATCAGCCATCAGGTTGATGAACTTGTAGTCGGTCGTCTTCTTCGAGTTGTACTCCGCGATGATGGCCGCAAGCCACGCGTTCTGGTTCGGCGAATCGTTGGTCGTCGACACCAGAGCCACGGTCGCCTTGCTTACCGCGGTGTAGCCCGTAAGACCGCCAGCGAGGCCCTTGAGGAGCTGGACGGCAATCTGATCACCTTCCGCCTGGTTGACGAAGAAATTGCGGGCGGTGGGGTTCACATCCGCGTCCCAGGTGATGACCTTGATGCCCTTGCTCATGGCGTCACGCAGGGTGTCGGCATAGCTCTCGGGATCCAAGGCGGACACCAGGATTGCATCATACTTCTTGTCGATAAAGCCCTGGATGTAGTTCTTTTGGTTCGCGGCTGAGGTCTGCGACATCGTGTCACCGATCCAGTCCACCTTGATGTTGCCCAGTTCCTTTTCCGCCTGATGGAAACCGCGCTCGCACGCAATGAAATAGTCCTCAGCAATGAACTTGGGGATCACTCCGACCTTGTAAGTCTTCCCCTGGCCGAACGCTGGCGTGAAGGCGGCGACCGCCAGCACAAGCAAAAGCAATGAACGCAGACTTCTCATACGTTCCTCCTTTTCGATGCAGAGCTTTCCGTCTGCAGTCTGATTACCTTGATTCTCTTCTACTGGCGGCCGATTGTCAAGCAAAAGCGATCAGGAGCAATCATTTTCGATATTCGTCACTCGATTTACGGAAGCATTCGGGGATGATGGTGCTCGCCTTCTTGCACAGCGGCGTTCCTGTACATCTCCCTCTTTGGCGGCCACCTTCGCGCGGACCGTAGTCCTCGGTTCTTCCGCCAGCGTGAAACGCCCCGCGAGATCCCGTAGCTTCTGGGCAAGAGAGCCGGGACTTGAGTAGCGGCTGACATTTCTCGGCTGAGGCGGCAGCTTGCTGGGCCAAATGGTTGACGTTGATGGTGGATGTCGTGCCCGTTGTTGCCCGCGCAATTGAAGAAAGTATATTGAAGACAGTACAGAGTGGTCTCGGTTGGATTTTAAACTTGAGAGTGATAGAGACCGTAACCGCGTGACAGGAGTTGAGAATGAGGAAAGCATCTACTCAGAAGATTGTCTCGGTATTCGAGGAGAAACGATGATCAAAGTTGCTGTTCTAGACGATTGGCAGAGTGTGGCGCGCAGAAGTGCGGAGTGGTCGCCGCTATCGGCGCGAGCTGAAGTCGTTTTTTTTGCCCAGGCGTTCGACAATGAAGAAGACGCTGTTCGAAAACTGGCGGACTTTGAGATTGTCCTGTCGATGCGCGAGCGCACCCCGTTGCCGGGTTCCCTCATCAACCGACTGCCCAAGCTACGTATGCTGGGCATAACAGGCGCGCGTAATGCCTCGCTCGACACGGCCGCTTGCACCGCCCAAGGTATCCCTGTGTGCAACACGGTAGGCGGAGCTGGTGCACAGGCCGCCCCAGCGGAGTTGGCACTTGGACTTCTGCTAGCAGCGGCGCGGGCGATCCCTGCCGGTGACGCGAATATGCGTGACGGGAAATTTCAGGAAGGCATACCTGTCGGCATCAGTCTGGCAGCAAAGACCGTAGGGATCATAGGACTCGGACGTCTAGGGCTGTACATGGCCAACTACTGCCGGGCACTGAACATGACCGTCCTGGCGTGGAGTGAGAACTTGACTGCAGAACGGGCGCAGGCGGCAGGCGCCACTCTTGTTTCCAAACAGGCACTCTTGTCGCGCTCCGATGCCGTCAGCATCCACCTAGTACTGTCACCGCGCTCGCGCGGGCTGATCGGAGCGTCCGACATCGCCTTGATGAAACCGGGCGCGATCCTTATCAATACGTCGCGCGGTCCGATCGTGGACGAGGCGGCGCTAGTCGAGGCCGTCCAATCACGCCGCATAATTGCCGCGCTTGATGTCTATGACCGCGAACCGCTTCCCGCGAACCACCCGCTGCGAACCGCACCCAACACTATTTTGATGCCGCATCTCGGCTATGGCGTACAGGAGACATGGAAGGAGTTCTACCAGCAGAGCATTGAGAACGCGCTCGCCTTCCTGGATGGAAAGCCGGTCCGGGTAACGAACCCGGAAGCACTCGGAAAGGCGTAGTCAACTCCCGGAAGGCGGCTCTTTGGAGTTTGCTGTTTTCCCTTTTGCCTCAACCTACAGGACCTAAGTCTCGGAAATGGTATCATATCTATTTTTCGTTGTAGCGGTCTTGACTGGAGCACTTCGCTAAAGCCCAAGAGTTTCAGGGATGTCTTCCGCTCTGGCTCCATCAAAGATGAGTCGCTCCAAACATTTTCCAAGGGGTTTTGTTATCGATTGTCCGGGATTGGGATATATGTCCAGTACCGCGCCCACGCTTCGGCCATCCCGTTGCCATACTCTGAAGTAGAGCGACGGTGTGTTACGGAGTACCCGAGATTCCGCCATCTCGTCCAAAAGAACGCTGCTGTAGTTCAACGAAAACAGGTATCCGCCAAAGGCTTCGCACTTGAGCCTATGTGGCCCCGGTTCTGGCCGCAAGTCCCCGTGCGCCATGTTTATCCCCGCAATCGTTCCGGCGTCTTGGGCGGAATGCCAAAGCCCCCAAGACACTCCTGGCAACGGGGCGGTGCAGTCGCCTGCTGCAAATACTCCCTCGATTCCAGTCCTCATGTCACGCTCGATTTTCACGCCGTGACGTTTGTCATCTTGAAGTGCAATCCTGGCCGAAGCGGCAAAGTCGGTAGTCGACGTGGCCCCTACGGAGGCGCAAACCATCTCGGTATCTGTTTCCCCTTCTTCAGCAACAACTCGATACCTGCTGCCCGTGCGGTGAACCTCGAGGGTTTTTCCCCAGCGCAGAACCCTCACCCCCGCCTCAACCATCCGCTTCTCCAGGCGTTGACTTGCTTCGAGATCGAGATGGCTCTGCATGAGGGTATCCTGACATCCTGTCAGGGTCGTTGTTAATCCCGCGAGGATGAATTGGTCCGCGAGTTCTATGCTTTGGACTCCAAACCCGATAGAAACAGCCGTCTTAGTCTCTCTAACCCGACGACGCATTGTCTCGGCCTGATCGATCCAACGCAAATAACTGAGGTATTCCGTGCCCGGAATATCCAAGATCGTAGGTTCGGCGCCAGTGGAAATAAGTAGAGACTCGTACCCCACAATCTCGCCAGTGCCAAGAGACAGCTCTCGTGAAGAGGGCTCGAACGATATCGCTCGTACTCCCTGGAGAAGCTCGACTTTGTTCGCCAGATACCAGTCGCTGGGGTAAATAGCCAGCTCATCACCAGAGAAGCCACCAACGAGCTGCTTGGACAGTTGAGTTCGTTTATAGGGAAGGCGTTTTTCTCCATGAATCAAGAGAATTATCCCAACGGGGTCGCGCGAACGAATGGCTGCGATAGCAGACAGCCCAGCAATCGAGGCTCCCACGATGACATACGGATAACGCTTCAATTCCTTAACGACCTATCCTTCCCAGGCACCAGAGGTTCCTTCAATATTACCAGTGGCCTGCAGGAAAAAAAACTACCTTTTCATTGACAGCGGTCTTTCTTGGCAGCATAATCTAAGAAAAGGGGAAAGGACGCTTTGGCGCAACTTACCCGCGCGGTAATAGAGAAAGAAGCAGACGACCACATTGCCCTTGGGCTGCTGCTGAGGAAGAATCGTAGCGACCCGAAGCGGGATGCAGTCCAGCAGGTGCTCGCGAGCGAGCTTACCGTCGCTCAGAAGATCGAAAAGATAAAAGAAATCGATGAGAAAGAAGACGTCTCGGGTCTGTTGCACATTGTACGACAGGCTACGGCCCAGGTTGCGCGAGACAAAGTCAGCCGCATCAACCGCACCATCAAACGACCACTCGAACGCCTCCCCTTTCTTGCTTTTCTTTTCGGCGAGTTCAGCAAAGTCCGTGAGTTCGGTCGGAGGAGCCATGTTCTGGAAGTCAGTTTGCTCCCGCCGGGAGTCAGGTTGGATAAACACCTTATCGACTTCCTTACCAGCGAGGTCAAAGGCTCGGCGAAGGAGCTCTCCCTGCGGCTCAAACCTATCATGGAGCACGGCTGGCTGTATCTGACGCCGCGGCAATATAATCTGATCGCGCTGCTCAAACGGCTTTCTGACCGGATACAGACATTCGATTTCCTCCGTTTGAACATGCGGGACAGCAATCTCATCGACCGGTTCAAACGAATCGAAAGCCTCTTCCTGATGCTTCACTACAGTCCGGATACCACCGAGACGATTATCGAGGCCGTGCGGACCTTCGGAGAAAAGCGACACGAGGAACGGGAGGAGACCGTGCGGACCAACAGCCTCGTCCTTGAGGTCCTTGCCGAAGATTTCTCTCTCCCCTCCCTTTACAACTGTCTGCTCGGATTGAATGTCTTCAGGCACAGGCGTTTCTTGACGCTGCCCGAGCTCATGCGCGAGGGCCTGGGAGAGATGGTGGACGCCAAAAGTTTCGATTGCGAGTCTTCTGTCCGCGTCCATATCGACGAGTATGTCGAGAACGCGCTGCAATCAATGCGCAAGCTTCATGAGCAGCTTCTGGAAACACGTCGCCTCAACAGCTATATTGTTTTTGACGAAGAGAGGAAACTCGATACCACTCTACTCTCAAGGCTGTACAAATCCGCCGATTCGCGCGATCCTCATGACTTCCACGCAGACCAGGATAACCTCGTGCTCTTCGCTTCGCGGCTCATTCACGGATTCGATCTTGTGTTTTCGTCCCTGCTCAACGGCCAATGCGTTCTGGGGGAAGGTCGGCGAACTGCGGTGTTCTCTCCGGCATTCTTCGAGAAGGATTTTGCCAAGCTGAGAACTCTGGCGGAAAAACTGGAGAAGGGGCCATTCCATTTCAGCAGCTTTCCACTTAATCGCTATCTTCAGATCAGGGACGACCGTCTGGGGACCATCGGGACTGAAATGGAGGTCAGCCAGCTCATCGAGGAAAGCGTCGGATGCCTCGTTGATCTGGGAAAAGCACTCATGAAGATACTCGGAGCCCAGCTGCCCCAGAGCACCACCGGTGATTCACAAGAGCCTTTGGAGACGACCATTCTCCAGGGCAAGCCCTTTGTTCTGCCGTCTGGCAACTTGCGAACTCAGGTTCGCTTTCTCAACGGAAAAACGGTCTCCGAAGCTCTCAGCATAGCGGTGACGGTATGCTTCAGCGCCGGCATCCTCCTCCAGGATGATTTCCTGTTCCGTTTCCTGAGGAGCGAAACGAAACTCCAAGCCGAGCTTCGTGCGCAATTGAGGCTCGTGGAAAATCTTCTCGACCCTGAAAGCTACCGCGAGCTCTCCGGCTTGTACGCCTGAGCCTTTCCCTTGCTCTCATGAAGCGCTTTGACGCTCTCCTCGAGCACGCCCACGTTGAGCGGTTTGGACAGAAAACGAGTTGAAGCTTGAAAAGCTGGACCAGCCTCGACAGGTTGCGGTGGGAGTCCGAGGTAGAGGATGCGTATTGCGGGCTCGACCGCTCTGCAGATTTCAAAATACCGGGAATACTCCCCCTCGTCGGGGAAGCTGTCGTTCACAATGATCAGCCTGGCGTGAAAGCTTGGGATGAGGTGCACGGCATCGAACCGCTCGGCTACGCGGAAAAACGAAAACTCTCTTTTAAGGGAACACTTCTTCAATAGGTTGGTGATCTCCGTGCGGCTGTCTACGACGAGAGCCGCAGTCCGTTTCTTCTTCGAAGCCGCTTGGTTGGAAATTTTGCCGGGCCCCGGAACCTTTTCTTCGCTGTCAAGGGGAAGTCGCAGGACTTGTGCGCGAGTGATTTGCAGGATGGCCTGAATCTTGGCGTCAAGACTCAGGGCGCTGCGTACGATCGAAAGAGCTTTTCTCTCTTGGGCCGCAGATCTCTTTTTTTTTAGAAGAAGTCCATAAATGAGGTGTTTGTCCGCCTCCGGGAGCCCCTGCGAATCCATGTCTATGCACACCATGGTAGCTCACCAACCAGCTGGCGTCAACTGCTGCGCCGTTGGGAGCGGGACTGAGTGGAGTAAATGGCAACCGACGGCGATGCTCCTTCTTGTCTAACTCGATCTCCTTGGCCGTTGTTTCAGAATTTCTATTCAATGAGTTTGAGCGGTGAAGGCGTCGATTTCCTCAGCTATCTTGTCAGGGTACTGAAACATCACGCCATGCCCGCCTTCAGGGAACTGGATGAGCTGGGAGCCATTAATTCCGGCTGCAAGGAGCACAGAGTTCTGGGCCGGGAAAACCACGTCCTGGTTCCCCGTGATTATCAGGGTCGGGCAAAGGATTTCGCACAGACGCGACGCGGCCCCTCCCCAATCCTCCATCGCTTTGAGTTGTCGCCGCGTGCGCTGGGGCGGGCTGACCGTTGCGTTGACAGGAAAATAGCTCCAAACCGCTGGATGAGCATTCAACCAGCCGGAAGGAAACAGCAAGCTGATCAGACGCAGCCCCCGCGCCAGAAAGCCTCCCGAGGTATCAGTTAGCCGTCGCAGAACATCGGCGTCTGGCACCACCTGCTCTCTGCCTCCCGGAGAGGCTGAAATAAGGATGAGGCTCCCGACCCTGTCAGGGTGAGAGATCGCCAGCTGCAACGCGATCTCTGCGCCCATGGACCATCCCAGCACCGCGGCCTTGTCGATGCCACAAGCATCCATGAGCCCGAGGGTGTCCGCCGCGAAAAGGGGGATCGAATACTCCATGTCTGAGGAAGTGGAATGCCCCACTCCCCGGTTGTCAAAGATAAACAGGTGATGTGAGGCGGAAAGGATCCGGAGTAGCCTCGGACTCCACAGGTCCATCGCACCCCCGTATCCCATGATCATGACAATGGGATCACCCGCGCCGAAATCGTGGTAGGCAATGTCGATGTCGTTGACGTGTACGGTCGAGAACGGTTGCGGGTTGTCCGAGCCTGCCTGCAGGAGAAGCGGCCAGATCACGCAGAGGAAGAAGGTGGTACATGTGGCCAGGGTCCTCTTGGACGTCATCGTCAGCGGACCCCTTACGAGATCGTGTAGCCCCCTAATATCACAAGGCTGTAGACTCCCAACGGAATGGGCACTTCTGACGCCCCTGTCGTTGAGAAGAACCTGTACAACCCCCGGCCTTGGATGAAAAAGCTGCCGAAGTGTACCGTTGCCGAAAGCCCGGTCTGGGTTGCGACGCCGTTGACCCTGTTCTCGTAATCCTGAAAGCCCCATGCGCCCAGAAGGGCCGCAAACTCCGCGGGTCCGACGATGGGGAAGTGATACGACAGGTCAGTGCCGAAGAACAACTCGGGACCGGCGCCGTAGCCTTGCTGGGTGTATGAGGCTGAACCCGCAGTCGAGCTGCCGATGAAGAAATCCACGCCGAAAGTTTCCCATGAGCCGACGTGGTAGACATTCTCCACGAAGACCTGCGGGACCAGCGAGGACAACGGGCTATTCCCCGTTTCGTAGGCCGCTCCCGCGCCGAGGTTGATCTCTGCGCCTGCGCTGGCGGCCGTCAGAACAAGAAGGGCGAAGACGGCAAAAGACCCTGCTTTCATGGTTTTTTCTCCGATGGAATGTTCACGGCATCTGCCGGTTTGAAAGACATCGAATAATCCAGAGGCTCGGCCAGCACGAGCAGGTCCAGAAGCGGGATCCTGAATATCACAGTGCCGGCGCTCACCGTTCCTCCGGTCTGCGAAACAATTTCTCCTTCGGGTTGGACAGTGACGGTTATAAAAGATTCCCTGACCTGCGCTGGTCCCTTATCGCCAAGGGAAAATCTCACCATTTCGAGGTAATCATCCTTGGTGGTCGTCTGGTTGACTTGAGGACCCAGACTCTGAAGAACGGGGCTCTCCAGCATCGGAAAGAAAGCAGCAATCTGGCGATAGTTCGATCGATCGAGATGGATTTTCAGCGTCTCAAGACCGTCGGATTGAGTCAGTGAGACCACGTTTGCATTTCGTAGGCCCGGTTGATTCTCGAACACCCGTGAAAGGGAATCAAAGGCAACCTGAACATCGAGCGAGCGTTGATCTGGGGAAGCAACGTCCTGAACCGTGATGCCCGGCTGCGCGGCAAAGCCATTGCGGACGGCCGCAAGGTCGAATATCGGTTCTCCCGCCGGATCACGCGACTCCCCCGATACTTCAGCAAGCCCGAAGACATAGTCGTGCAGGAGCCTAGTGACTTCCAGGTGAAGCTTCATGGTACCGGATCCATCTCCGTTGAGAACGACTGTCTGGGTGGCACCGCACCCCGCTAGGACCAGGAGTGCTGTTGCCGAAAGAACGAAAGCTGTCCGCTTGACGCCCCGCAGCATGACTGAAACGCTACTCGATGCCGCCGGCTTGAGTCAATCACAGGCGCGGCATAGACATCGCGACGTCAAAACCCATAGTATCGCCGCAATGCCCACGATACGAGTCGAACCGCTGGGGAAAATCTTCGAAGCGCAACGAGGCGCCGTGCTCCGCGATGCCCTTCATGGCGCGGGGATTCTTCTGGATTACCCCTGCGGCGGCAGGGGGCGCTGTCGTCAGTGCCGAGTATCGGTTTCGCAAGTGGGGGCGGTTCCGCTGGAGGCCGGCAGTTCCCTAGGGGCTGAGATCTCGCAAGCGTCGGCCTCGGAATCCAATGATGGTTTCCGACTGGCCTGCCAGTTCGTGATCGAACACGACTGCACGGTCACAATCGCTGCTGACCGCTTCTCAGCCCAAGTCTGGAAGCAGGGTATACGGGACGAGGACATCAAGGGTGACAGAACGCCCGCCGAGATCAAGCGTATTCGAGTCACATTGCCCGAGCCGAGCCTGGATGACCAGCGAGCCGACTGGGAAAGACTTGCGCAGGCGCTCGCCGGGCAGGGGTTGGTCGTGGGCGTGTCCGGCCCCGACGAGTTGGAGCGCGTTTCAGAGGCCCTTCGAGAAGGCAATTGGAAGGCTGACGCTATCTGCGGGGATGATTCTCTTCTCCGATTGGATACGATAGGCCGGCGCGCCACGGGTTTCGCCGTGGACCTTGGCACGACCACGGTGGACCTCGCTCTGGTCGACCTGGAAACGGGCAGTCTTCTCGGTCGCAAGGCCTTCCTGAACAGGCAGATCTCATTCGGCGCGGACGTCATATCCCGTGCGCAAAGCTTCCACGACAACAGGGGTCCCGTCCGCGACGCCTGTGTTGCGACGATTGAGGATGGGGCCCGCCAGATTCTTAGCGAAGCGGGAGAAAGCCCTGAGGGAGTGGTGAAAACGGTAGTGGTGGGCAACTCCATCATGATGCACATTCTCCACGGGATGGACCCGTTGCAGCTGACCCGCCTGCCCTACGTGCCGGTGACTTCTTTGCGTCTGCGCCGCAGTCCGCGGGAACTGGGATTGTCTTTCCAGACCCATGGCTTCGTTGAAACCTTGCCGCAGATTTCCGCCTATGTTGGTGCGGATACCGTGAGCATGATCCTCGCCCTCGATCTCGACACGGAGAAAGGCACTTCGCTTTCCGTCGACATAGGCACCAACGGTGAGATGGTCCTTTCGCACGCGGGAAGCCTGATAGCCACCTCCACGGCAGCGGGGCCCGCCTTTGAAGGCGCCCAGATCTCTTGCGGGACGCGGGCGCTGCCGGGAGCCGTCGTTTCAGTTGGCATCGGACTCGACGGCGCAGTCAGCCTTCAGACGGTCGGCGGTGTTGCGGCACAAGGCATTTGCGGAACGGGTCTCGTGTCCGCCGTCGCGCAGCTCCTGGAGCGCGAGGTCATGGATGCAACAGGGAAGCTCCTCGACGGCCCGGAAATCATCTTGCCAGCGCTTCGCGGTCGGGTGTTCTCCTTGGGCGGGGAATCCGCATTCGCGCTCACCGAGGACAGGCGCGTTTACATCTCCCAGAAGGACATCCGCACACTCCAGCTGGCCAAGGCCGCTGTGCGCACCGGCATCGACACCCTTCTTGCCCTCACGGCCCTCGAGCCGGACAGGCTGGATTCGCTTCGCCTTGCAGGCAATTTCGGAGCGGGGCTGGACGCGCGGGCGGCCATGCGAATCGGGCTCATTCCTCCCATGGAAGTGGACAAGGTGGACGTGGTCGGCAACGCGGCCTTAAAAGGGGCGGTCATGTCGCTTCTTTCACAGGAGTGCACCAGGAGGTCCGACAGCGTCGCGCGAGGCACGCGTTTCATCGAGCTGGGCGCCAGGCCGGAGTTTCAGGCTCGTTTCATGGAAGCCATGATGTTCTAGTCGGATTTCCTGGCAGGCGTGGAAAAGACCCCCTGCAGGAATCCGCCGCGCGGCTGGCAAACAAACCAGTGGCCTGAAATCTTGCGCGCTTTTTCCTCCAGGGTGCGGTCAATGAAATCCGCAAACTCCTCCACGCTTGCGCCCGAGCTCTGGAAGCCGTTCACGACGATCCCCGTCCCGTTCTGACCAGTCATGAGGGATGACGCGAACCCGCGAAACCCTTCGCGCATTGCGGCCTGGACGGCGGTGTCCGACCCGGCGGAAGGGAAGCTCACCATTGCGAGCAACCCGCGCTTTCGGAGCGGGAAATACGAGAGAACCTCCCGGGCAAAAAAGACCGGTCCCTTGGCTTCATCGAAAGAACGCTCGATCTCCGCGCTTGCGGCCTCGGGAAGCGCGTTCGCCGATGGACACGGCGCTTGAAGGATGAGGACCTCATCCAGCGCCTCCACGACGTTGAGGGTGGCGAGGAGGACATTGCGCGCTGACAAGGGGGACCGTCGGTTCCACGGCACGACGAGCTGAGCGTCATCTTCTCTGATGACGCGCTGCCCTGCTCCTTCTCCGCCGTTGGGAGTGGTTGTCACCACGGAAAATCCCTTCGCGCGGAACAGTCGCACGAGAGCCGCGCCCAGCGGCGAGTCTCCCTCTGTAACGAGAACTGCCTTCCCCATCCGCGCGGATGATACTCCGGGCCCGCGGTGCGGGTCAATCGAAACAGATGCGAGCGCTGGTGCGTTGCCCAGCCCCTTCTTCCCTGGTAGATTTGGTCCATGAAGATCGCCTGCGGCCAGATCAACCCCACAATCGGGGACTTCCCGGGCAACCTGGA
>Ga0326728_10018100_pt1 | contig 13970 bp, 11 predicted proteins | sample MB3enrmetagenome_FD_207602 | JGI IMG/M metagenome (GOLD analysis project Ga0326728, IMG submission 207602) | Lab enriched peat soil microbial communities from McLean, Ithaca, NY, United States - MB31MN | ecosystem: Environmental > Terrestrial > Soil > Wetlands > Peat | place: USA: New York... | reverse complement strand
GCGGCAGATATGCGAAGAACTTGTTAAACATCACCATGATTGGGTCGAGCAGGGACTTGATATCGAGTGCTCCCAGGATTGCCGGCAGGAAGAACAGGAAGATTAGCCAATAGACCGCCTCGGATAGCGTCTGGCTCAACGAGGTCTTCACCTTTTCTTCACCGCCGACGGCAGTGCCCAGCTTTTCGTCCAGCTTGAATCCGTGCGCTGCCCCCGCAATCACGCGCTTGAACACGTTGGCGACCACCCAGGCCGCGAGCACCAACAGGCCCGCAGCCAGAACGCGCGGCAGGTAGCCGATGATGCTGGTGACGAAGAGATTCAGCGGATCCGAAAGGACTGGTAGTTTCAGGGCGTGAAAGAACGCCACGAGCACAAGCAACATGATGGCGTAGAATACGGCCCTGCCGGCCCACGGCTTGACCGGAAGATCGGGTGGGGCTTCCTTGCCGGCCATCCATTGCGCCAGCTTGTTGTCGAACTGAGTGCGGCGCAACAGCCGCCTCGTAAGCGCGGCAGCGAGGAGGGCAATGATCCAGCCGACCACCAGCACTAGCAAGGCGCCCAACAGATTGGGGCTGAATTGAGTGACTGCTGCTTTGAGCTGCTCAGTGATTTGATTCATGGTGTTTGTTCCTTTCCTGTTTAGTTTGGCAGCGTGGGTTGCGTTGATTGAAGCCCGCAGTCGGCGCTGGCTGGCTTCGCATTTGGAAAGAGCCGTCTTTTCCTCATGACAGGACAATAGACGGGGAAGCTTTGCGGGCGCTATGGGGTGTTCACCCCATGCAGGAATATGGGGGTGTTTCTCGAACCTGTTCCAGCCGTTACGAACAAATGCGCGCGTCGGGCAGGTCGGGTTTTACCCCATATACAAATTGTGGCAACTCGTAGACATTGACGGTGGATTGGTGACTTGCCGGAAGGGGACCAAGGGTTCTTGAGCGCAGACCACCAGCTCGTGCCGCCCAGTGCCGGCGGCCCGTGATTTAGGAATAGGTTATGAAAGCCAAGTTAAGCAGATTATCGAGACGCTATCTGACCGCGTTGCGAACGAACCTGAACCGAGGCCCGCGGGCGAGCTTGCAGCCGGCGGGTGGACTGGGACGCCAGGCCCTGGCCATGGGGATGAAGACGTTGGACCTCGCCATGATCCACCGGCAAGCGCTGACCACCCTGGTGTCGCCCGGCGGCTCCTCCGAAGGTGGCGATGGGTTGCTGAAGCGGGCGGAGACTTTCAACCGAGCGGAGACTTTTTTTGTTGAGGCGATCAAACCAATCGAACAAAATAATCGCGCTGCGATGGGAACCAACGTCCAGTTGAATCAACTGAACCAGACGTTGCGCCGGCGCACCATCGAGCTGGCCGCCGCCAACCGTCAGTTGAAACAGGAAATCGCCCGGCGCCGGGCCGGGGAGGAAGCCTTCAAGAAAAGCCGGCAACACTACCGCCAGTTATTGGAACAGTCGCGCCACCAGCAGGAACAATTGCGGCATCTGGCCCGCCAGATTCTCTCATTGCTGGAGGAAGAGCGAAAGAAGATCAGCCGCGAACTGCATGATGAAATCGCCCAGACCTTGACGGGTATCAATGTCCATCTGGCGACCTTGTCGAAGGAGGCTTCGGTCAACACCAAGGGCCTCAGGCAAACGATCTCGCACACACAACGGCTGGTGGAAAAGTCGGTGAACATCGTGCATCGGTTCGCCCGGGAATTGCGCCCGACGCTTTTGGATGACCTGGGGCTGGTTCCCGCCCTCCATTCCTTCATGAAAGACTTTACGAAACGGACCGGCATCCACATCCGCTTCACCGCGTCCGCCGGGCTGGAACAATTGGACAGCGCCCGGCGGACGGTACTCTATCGCGTCGCCCAGTCGGCGCTCACCAACGTCGCCCAGCATGCGCAAGCCAGCCGGGTGAAGGTCAGCCTCCGGAAACTCCGGGACGCCATTCGCATGGAGATCCACGACAACGGCAAGTCCTTTGAAGTGGAGCGGGTGTTGTTTGCCAAGCGGCACAAACGATTGGGGCTGCTCGGCATGAGGGAGCGGGTCGAAATGGTCGGCGGCAGCTTTGCCGTCGAATCAGCGCCCAGCAAAGGCACCACCATCCGCGCGCAGATTCCGCTCGGCAACGGCAACAAAGCTTGCGGACAAAGGTAGGCAACACCACGCTTATGACACACATCGAGACTCAATGCAGTCGTTTGTTCGCTGATTTGGAGAAGGCCGGATGGCATCGGCGAAGTGGTTTTTTGTATGCGCCATACGAGACCATGTGGCTACTCATTTCAGAGCCGTGGACTGGAGATATACAGGATTTCCACGATCGCATGGTTGGCAGATTGCGGCTTGTTAAAAATTTGCGAGCCTATCGTTCAGAGAGCGACCAGCAGAAGGGAGTTAACGATATGACAGATTTGATTCAGGTATTGCACACCATGATTTCAGATGAGGGCCATGCTGCCTAACACCGCGCTGGAGCCAACGGCCACCGCCCCTTGAGTTTCGACCTGGATATGAAATTTGATTGTCATGGTTGCATTTCGGAGTCAGTCTCCGCTGGCCGTGGCTCAGCTTTGGAACGTTAGGCGGCTGGACCGTGCCATGTGCAAGCGAACATGAAATCTCTCACGGACAATTTAAATCTCGTGGATCGCATCACTCAGACTTTTTCCACCACCGATGCCGCTCACCACGCGCCATCTGGTTACGCGGTCCACCGGCAAAGGATTCAGAGTTATGCTGGTTGGGCATATGAACTCGCGCGACTGCTCGAAACCTAGTTTTGAACGGCGCGAAAAATTGATGAATGTGAGTTATCTCAAGTGCGGCAAACCGATGCAGTTGCTGCGGGAAGCGGTTTCTAGTTACGCTTGGCAATGCCCTGACCAGTGCCGCCCGCCAACAGTGCCAGGGTTTAGACTCGCCCATCGAATCCACCCGAGGTAGATTCTTCGGTGTTCATGAGACGAATTACCGTCCTGCTGGCTGAGGACCACGAGATCGTCCGCGAGGGGCTGCGGACGTTGTTGGAGGCCGAAGGCGACATCGCGGTGGTCGGCGAAGCGGAAACCGGCCGCCAAGCGGTGGCGCTGGCCCGAAAACTGCGTCCCGCCGTCGTCGTCATGGATATCGCGATGCCGCGGCTGAATGGTTTGGAAGCCACGCGGCAAATCCTCAAAGCTGTCCCCACCACCAAGGTGCTGATTCTTTCTGCGCACAGTGATGACGCCTATGTCGAGCAGGTGATCGCGATGGGCGCGACCGGATATTTGATCAAACAAACCTCCGCCCGTGTCCTGTCCCGGGCGATTCGGGCAGTCCGCGCCGGACGCGCGTATTTCAGCCCTGCCATTGCCAAACGGTTTGACCAGCGGAATCAGAAAGCGCCGCCGCACGCGGGGCAATTGAAGCGGCAAATCGCGCGCCTGACTTCGCGCGAGGCGGAAGTGCTCCAACGGATTGCCGAGGGCGCGGCCAACAAGCAAATCGCGGCGGGACTCGGCATCAGCATCAAAACGGTCGAAAAACACCGGGACCATCTCATGCACAAGCTGAACATTCACGACACCGCGGGTCTCACCCGTTACGCCATCAGCGCGGGCATCATCGAGAGCACCGTCCAGTTGACCATCGTTTAGCGCATCCAAACTGAGAGGCCGTTTCAAAACTGCGCAGCCGCCGGGGCAACCAGGCTCATTCTTTCACAAAACAGAAGCGCGCCGGAAGGTCAGTGCCCTTCATGGATGTTCACCCGCAAGCCCGGCTGGACCAGGCCGGCATCACGTGGACGCTGGGAAAATCGTCAGTGTGATTTAACTACCCGTATGGTACCCTGCAGTTCGCCCTGATGGAAAGTATCTCTCCATTTTCCATCCTTGTCCCGGAAGGCGAGACATCTGAAACCTTCCGCTTGAACCAGCACCTGTTCGCCAATGGCCGGCAAGGGATCGTCCTTTTGATCGTTCTGGTTCGAGGTTGGAAGGTTGTCATTCATGATTTCCGAAGGGAAACCTTGCGGTAAAGCACGCTGACTGCATTTTGACTGTTTGGTTGAGAGGAGTTACCGCCCGGCCAAAACAGTTTTCAAACGGTACCATCACCGGGCCGGTCATCGGCCACGCAAATTTCTGTTCAATCCCCCTGCCGAAACCGATCACACCCCCGGTGAACGGTCGGACACGGCGGTCGTCGGGCGGTATCCTGGCGAACACTGGGGCCATCAATTCTCCAGAATGAGACGCATCAAAAGCACCACTCCCGCTGATAAACTGACAACCATTACTACGCCCAGAACATCGAACCCGGCTTCCGGTGCGCGACTCACGGGGAGTACCGAAGTTAAGAAATAGTGGAAGCTGCTTCGGTTTACCTTGCCGAAAACTGCTTTCATGAGTTTATGCGTGAACATAAAGACGGGAATACTATGGAACCGTGCCATGAAAAAATCTATGGGGTGTTCACCCCAGTCCAATTGTGAAGGTTGATGCACAGCCTTCAACTGCTTGTTGGACCACCTTCGCCGTGCGGGAGAGTGCCTGAATTCACGTAAATCCCGGCATGGGGTAAACACCCCATAGCGCCGCAAGCGTTCCCTACTTACATTTATCATGCCATGAAAGATAATGAACTATTGCAAGTAGGATCGTTGTCACCATTCTTAAAAAGGCGGCAACGGCTTCGTACTATGAAAGATGGCGAACTATCGCAAGCGGGAGAGCCGACCGGCGCACCACAGCGACGCCCGGCGCATCTCTGCCCCCCACGCATTCTCGTGGTAGATGAAGACAGTGACCTTCGTCGGCTGTACACCGAAGCGTTGGCTCGTCCCGGTTACCATGTGGACGCCGCCGAAGACGGCGCCACCGCCCTGAAGGCGCTTCGGGTCAACAACTACAATCTTCTGATTACCGAGCACAGCCTGCCCACACTGACCGGCGTTGAACTGGTCAGGACGTTGCGTGCCGCCCGCCTGGCCCTGCCGGTCATCATGGCTGCAGCAAGATTGCCCGTGCACGAACTGGCTCGAAACCCGTCGCTGCAACCGGTGGCCGTGCTGCCAAAACCTTTCTACCTCAGCCAACTGTTGGAAACGGTGAGAGTAGTCCTGCGCGCCATAGACAGTACCCGCAAGCAGATCGCGTCACCGCCAAACTGGGAAAACCAGCTATCAGCCGATGGTTTACGGTTATGATGATTCTACTCCGCAGTTCAGTATTTAGTTGGCCATCAATGGCTCCGGCGTTCCGCCGGTTTCCTTTTTTCCATCATTGCCCCAACCTGCGGGTCAAGGTTGGCTGCATGAAATTCCTGGTAGTGGTAGGGTAACACCCTATAGCGCCCTTTCGCCTTCCGGCTCACCGCATGAAAAATAAAACACTCATTCAAATTGGAGGTAATCTATGTCACTGATTTCTCTTGCCGTCGCTCTAATCGTCGTGGGGGTGCTGCTCTGGCTGGCCAATACCTGTATTCTGATGGCCGGGAAGATTAAAAAATCCTCAACATCGTCGTGGTGGGTTGCGTCGTCGTGTGGCTGCTATGCGCCTCGGAATCCGCATTTCTAACCAGTCGAAACTTAATATGATCAAGAACATTGCAATCTTCGGAGGGCTCTCCCTCATCGTATTCGGGTTAATCGGCCTTTGCGTCCCAGGCTGGATAGGAATGCAACCCAGTGCGGTTCACAACCTGGTGCATCTCGTGTCCGGCGTGGCAGTGCTCCTTTTCGGCTTGAAACTATAAACCAAACGCTCAAAGCCGCCCGGCTGCCCATGGAAATCCATTCTGCAGAGATTGATCCAGTCAACTGAAGTGGAAAGCACGAAATTCGACAGTCGGGGCCAGCGTCACCCCGTTACATCTCTGATGCGCAACCTCGGCTGGTTCGCGGACGCTGCGCGACCGTCTCGCGGGATTCCGCTGAATCATCGGCGAGCTATTGGCGAGTCAAAAAAACCTTACAAAGTTAAGGAGTAAGGCTTGCACCCTATAAAAGCGGTAGCACACAACCGTGCGACTGCACCGTGACTTGAAAATTGCTGCATCGGGTTTGACACGCTTCGTGTGCATGACCGTGCAAGTTGGTGGTGCAATTTGCATGGTGAAATTAACCGTGCCGGCGTTTTCGTTTTTGTGAGCGCGCCGGGCACAGTCTGGTTGCCGGAAATGAAAGGTTGTCATGTTTAATCTATTGGGGCAATTCGAGCAAGCAAGATTTCTTGTTGCTGCACCCCAAAAGGCTTATCAGCTTGTGGGATATGATTCAATTCACCATTAGAGAGTTAAGGGTGATTCTCATTGATCTTGAATGGCGAGAAGAATCCCTAAGGGATTATCCTCCGACAACCGCTGAAAAAATGAATGGAGTCGTTGAGAGTCTCATCGAGTTTATTAAACGCTTGGTGGAAATTGCCGTAAAAGTTGAACTGATTGAAACAGTGGGGTGCTGTGATAGGTTTATCCGCTCACTTGAGAATTCGATTCACCCATTTGAATTGGTTAAGGGTTGCCCAATTACTTTAGATACGTTTACACCAAAAGAACTTGTTAGGGAATTGAAAGGAATTAAGGACGCGGCTGAAAAAGAACTTCGCCTAAGAAAATTTGCATTTATTCCCACCGCAAAAGACAAATTTTTTGAGCAAGAAAAATTGTTTGGAGATGGAGTTTACAGCGCTTTTCCGTCAGCCAGAGATGAAATCAAGGCTGCCGGAAATTGCTTGGCAGCCGATTTGAACACTGCCGCTATTTTCCACTTCATGCGGGCGGTTGAAACAGTTATGCGCGTATTTGTAGTTCACTTGGGGATTAAGGTTAAAAATAAAACCATCAAAGAAGCGGGGTGGGATGAACTCGTTAAGCTTATAAAGAAAAAACTCAAAGAACGTCGGGAAAAATATGATAATTCCAAGCGCAAGAAGCGAAGCGAGTTGAATGATTTGAAATTTTATGGCGTTGCCGCAGACGAGTTGAATGTTTTCAAAGAAAATTGGCGAGACAAAGTGATGCACACTTGGTCTCCTTACAATGAACATGATGCTCAAACCGTCCTTGTTCGTGTGCGAGATTTCATGCAAAAATTGTCAATGAAAGTGTCTGAAATAAATAACTAAACGACAAAAACAAAGACGCCGCCGGTGCTACCCGCTGCACGCTTGGCTATTCAAAGAAACTGGACAATCTCAAACACGCGGTTGCGCTGTTTGTGTGGTATTTCAACTTCGCCCGTAAAAACGGAGCGCATGGCTTCACGCCAGCCTTTGGCGCAGGAGTGGCCCCCAAAGAACCAATGAAAATCAAAGAACTGCTTGAAAGCGCAATCTAATAGAGCATGGCGAAAATTTTGTTCCTTGCGCAAAAGGAAACAGCAATTGCGGCTTCGGTGAATTCCACGGATTTTTTAAATTCACCTCCAACCTATTGTAAACCTGCCGGTTACTTATTTTTCGCTTAGGAATTTTTCCGGCTGGCATTGCCGTTGCTAAACGCGCGTGAGCCAATCACAGCCTGGCACAGAGGCATATTATACACCGCTCGTGGATTACATGTGGGAACTGAGTGGTGCTGGGCAACTGGGCGCACGGTTGGCTGGGACAGGCGCAACGCAAACACACTATGAAAAAATATGAAGAAAATTGAAGCGATCATCAAACCATTCAAACTCGAAGAGGTCAAAGACGCCCTCGGCGAAATCGGTATCGAAGGCATGACCGTGAGCGAGGTCAAGGGGTTTGGCCGCCAGAAGGGCCATACCGAAATCTATCGCGGCAGCGAATACACCGTGGATTTTCTGCCGAAGATAAAGATTGAACTGGTGGTGGCGGACAACCAGGCCGACGCCGCCGTCGGCGCGATTGTCAAGGCGGCCAAGACCGGGAAGATCGGCGACGGCAAGGTTTTTGTAGCCGGCATCGAACAGGCCGTGCGTATTCGCACTGAAGAGAAAGGCGATGCGGCTGTTTAAGCAACCAACAACTTGAACCTCATAAGAATTAAACCATGAAACGATATTTACTGATACTCGCTTTGATTGCAACCAGCGCGCTCGGCTTGACTTCGTTGCGCGCACAAACGGCGACCAACGCACCAGCGATGGCGGCCACCAACGCTCCGGCGGCTGCCCCTGCGGCCTTGCCGGCGGCTTCAGTGGAGCAACGGCTCGAATCGCTCGAAGCCTATATTTCTAACGGCGACCCGACTGCACCATTAAAAGACACCAACGGCAACATTACGGTCACGTCGCCGATTATTAACAGCAGTATGCCAAACAGCACCGGCGCAGTTGTCAACTATCCCGGCGCTGGTCACAACGCCTGGTTGCTGACCAGCACAGCGCTGGTGTTGTTCATGACGCTGCCCGGCCTCGCGCTGTTTTACGGTGGTCTCGTTCGCCGCAAGAACGTCCTGTCCGTACTTGCCCAATGTTTCCTGATCACCGGTTTGACGACCATCCTGTGGGTGATTTGCAGTTACGGGATGATCTTCGGCGGTGATGGCACCCCTACCGGCCCGTTGGGCATGACTCATGACTGGATTAAAGGCATCATGGGCAATCCCGGCGTTTGCTGGATGTTTAAAGGCGTCACCTCTGCGCCCAATCCGGGTTACTCTTATTGGGTGTCAGAAAATGTGTATTCCATGTTTCAATTGATGTTCGCCATCATCACTCCGGCGCTCATTGTGGGTTCGATTGCGGAACGCATGAAATTCTCGGCCATCTTCGTTTTCATGACCCTGTGGATCCTGCTCGTGTATAACACGCAAGGTCACATGGTCTGGGGCGTCAACGGCATGATGAACGGTTGTTGGAACGCGAACGCGACGATTAAAGGCTTGGACTTCGCTGGCGGCACGGTCGTGCATATGTCTTCCGGCTGGTCGGGCTTGGTGCTGTGTATCATCCTCGGCAAGCGCTTGGGCTTCGGGAAAGAAAATTTCTCGCCGCACAGCCTGGTGCTGACTTACCTCGGCGCTTCGATGCTGTGGGTCGGCTGGTACGGATTCAATTCCGGCAGCGCAGTCGCCGCTGACGTGATTGCGGCCAATGCTTTCACCACCACCACGATTGCCACGGCCGTTGGCTCCTTCGTGTGGCCGATGTGGGATTGGATTGTCAAAGGCAAACCCACGGTGCTGGGCTTCTGCTCCGGCGCGGTGGCGGGCCTGGTGCTCATCACCCCGGCTTGCGGTTATGTGCTTCCGTCCGGGGCGCTTTGGATCGGTATCGCCGCCGGCACTATTCCGTGGTTCTTCTGCTACAAGGTCAAGGGCTGGCTGGGCATGGACGATGCGCTGGATACGTGGAGCGTCCACGGCATCGGTGGTATGTGCGGCGCCATCATGACCGGCATGTTTGCGCGCACAGCTGCGAACCCCAACTTCAGCTTGAATTTGAACAATGCATCATTGCATCCTAAAGTTCCGGCTTATGTGACGGACCATATCTTCCAGCCGCAGTTGTGGGAGCAGTTGAAGACCGTCGGCGTGTCACTGGTGCTGTTCATCGTGGGCACGATTGTCATTGCCTACATCACCAAGGCGCTGGTGGGTCTGCGTCCGACCGAGGAAGTTGAGGTCCAGGGCCTGGACATCAACGAACACGGCGAGGAAGGCTACGTCGGTTAACTAAAAAAAGCTCGACGCTGCGCCGGTTGTTGGCGAAAGTCACGCCCGGCGCAGCTTTCGGTTTTGACTGCACTAAGAAACAGACAGATAAACAATCAACCACTTCACATCTAAATTATGGCTACACCCAAGAGCGTTATTGAAATGGCGAAAAAGGCCGGAGCGAAAATGGTGGACATCAAATTCGTAGACACCTTCGGCACCTGGCAACACTTCAGTTGTTCCATCAGTGAACTGACGGAGGAGATTTTCACCGAAGGCATCGGGTTTGACGGTTCCTCCATCCGCGGCTGGAAGAGCATCGAGGCCAGCGACATGCTGGCCATGCCCGACCCCGAAACGGCGTTCATTGACCCCTTCTACGCCGTTCCGACCTTGAGTCTCACCTGCACCATCGCCGAAACCGGCACACTGGAGCCTTACAGCCGTGACCCGCGCGGCATCGCGCAGAAGGCTGAAAAATATCTCATCTCCACCGGCATCGGTGACCAGGCCTTCTTCGGCCCGGAAGCCGAATTTTTCATTTTCGACAATGTCCAGTTCGACTCCAAGTGCAACGGCACGTTCTACTCCGTTGACAGCGATGAAGGCATCTGGAACACCGGTCGCGACGAGATGCCCAACCTCGGCAACAAGATTCGCCACAAGGAAGGTTATTTCCCGGTTGCGCCGCTGGACACCCAGCAGGACATCCGCACCGAAATGGTGCTGACGATGGAACAACTTGGACTCCGGATCGAGAAGCAGCATCACGAGGTCGCCACGGCCGGCCAGGCGGAAATTGACATTCGTTTCGACACACTCGTCAAGATGGCCGACAACATGATGGTGTATAAGTATGTGCTGAAAAACGTGGCCAAGAAGCACGGCAAGACGGTGACCCTGATGCCCAAGCCGCTGTTCGGCGACAACGGCAGCGGGATGCACACGCACCAAAGCCTGTGGAAGAAGGGCAAACCACTCTTTGCCGGCAGGGAATACGGCGGTCTGAGCAATCTGGCGCTCTATTACATCGGTGGCCTGCTCAAGCACGCGCACGCCCTCTGCGCCTTTTGCAGCCCCACGACCAACAGTTACAAACGCCTCGTGCCCGGCTTTGAAGCGCCGGTCAACCTCGCTTACAGCGCGCGCAACCGCAGCGCCGCCGTCCGCATCCCGACTTACAGCGACAATCCCAAGACCAAGCGCGTCGAATATCGTCCGCCGGATCCGGCGGCCAATCCCTATCTCTGCTTCGCCGCGCTGCTCATGGCCGGTCTGGACGGCATCCAGAACAAAATCAAACCCGGTGAACCCATTGACAAAAACATGTACGAATTGCCGCCGGAGGAACACGCCAAAATTCCACAGATCCTCGGCAGCCTCGAGGATGCTATAAAGGCCCTTGAGGAGGACCATCAATTCCTGCTCAAAGGCGACGTTTTTACCGAAGACTTCATCGAGATGTGGATCAGCAACAAGCAGAAGGAGCACGATGCCATCCGCCTGCGTCCGCATCCGTACGAATTCTTCATGTATTACGACGTGTAAAACACGCTCCGGAGGAGCTGGGGAGCAACGGCGCGGACGAAAGTTCGCGCCGTTTTTATTTCAACTGCGCCGCCAGTTCTTCGCCCAAGGCCACCGCCTCGGCGATTGGCCGTTTTCTCTCGGCGCGTTTGACGGGGCCGTCGCGGAAGGAAACGGCGCGCATAAAAATTTTATCGCCGGTCACTTCGGCATAGGCAGCCACGGGACTCTGACAGCCGCCGCCCATCGCATGCAGGAACGCGCGCTCCGCCATCACGCAATGAAACGTGTTGAAATGATTCAGCCGTTCGCAAATCTTGGCGATGCGTTCATCGTCCGCGCGGATCTCAATGCCAATCGCGCCTTGGCCGACGCAGGACAGCATCACGTCCACATCCAGGATCGTTGCCAGCAAACCGGCCGGCACCGCGTCGCCTTCGAGCCTGCCTTCGGGCGTAATCCGGAAGTTGAGCCGCGTCAGGCCGGCGAGCGCCAGCACTGTCGCGTCCAATTCGCCACGTTCGGCGACCTTTTGCATCCGCGTGGTGACGTTGCCGCGGATTTCGACGACGTTCAAATCCGGCCGCGCCGCGAGTAATTGTTCCTTCCGCCGCGTGCTGCTGGTGGCGATGGTGGTGCCTTTTGGAAAATCTTTCAGTTTCAGATGCGGCCCGAATCCGCGGAGTTGGCCTTGACCCGGAGTCCATTCTCTCAGTTCTGAATTTTGAATTTTGAGTTTTAAGTTCTCGAGAAATGCGGCATCGCGATAAATCAGCACGTCACGCACGTCGGCACGTTTAGGCGTGGCAGCGAGAACCAACCCGGCGGGCAAATCCGTCGGCAAATCCTTCAAGCTGTGCACGGCCAGATCGGCGTGACCTTTGACTAACGCAACTTCGAGTTCTTTCGTGAACAAGCCCTTCGGCAGGGTTCCACCTTTTTTGGCCATCGAGGCTTTCTGCAATTTGTCACCGGTGGTTTTGATAATTTTCAGCTCGAATCGCAGTTTGGGAAACGCTTGACGGCATTGGGCGGCAATCAGATTGGCCTGTGCGAGCGCGAGCGCGCTGCCGCGCGTGGCGATGATGATGGGGCGTTCGGCTGACATTTATCAATCCGCAAATTGCGCAGATTTTCGCAGATGGCTAAAAGACAATCCACGTTCATTAGCGAAATCTGCGGAAGCTTGGACGTCAAGCAGCGACTTTACTTTCTCGGCGATGATTTGTTCGCAGCGCGCGATTTCATCCTTGCGCTGTTTCAGGTAATCGTCGGCGATGGCCTGTAAATCATCGATGTTGTAGAGATAGACGTTCTCCAGGAAATTCACCGCCGGGTCAATGTCGCGCGGCACAGCGATGTCAATGAGCAACAACGGGCGCTGCTGGCGTGCCTTCATCAGCGGTTCGATTCTGGCACGGTCCAGAATGGGATGCGGTGCCGAGGTACTGCTGATGGCAATGTCAATTTTCTCAAACTCCGCCGCCCAATTTTCAAAGGGCACGGCGCGTCCGCCGAATTCCTTCGCCAAAATTTGCGCGCGCTCGAACGAGCGGCCGGCGATAACAATGCTCCGCGCGCCGCGCGAGAGCAGGGCGCGTGCGGTTTTTTCGCTCATCTCGCCGGCGCCAATGACCAGCACGTCGCGACCGTTGAGGGTGCTGAAAATTTTCTCCGCAAGCTCGACTGCGGCCGAGGCCACCGACACGCTGCCGCGCTGGATGCTGGTATGAGTGCGGATATGTTTGGCGACATGAAACGCGCGTTGAAACGCCTTATTCAGCCGTGCGCCGGTGTGGCCGTGATGATGCGCAAGCTTGTAGGCTTCCTTGAGCTGGCCAAGAATTTCCGTCTCGCCCAGTACCATCGAGTCCAGCCCGCACGCAACCTTGAAGAGGTGATGCAAACTTTCCGGCTCCGCGAACGCGTAAAGTTCATCGCCAAGCTCGTTTTGCTGGGACGGATTAAATTTGGACTGCGGTGAGGCATCGCCGCTTTCTAAAGCGCCGACATGTCGGCGCATTCCCAAATTTTCGCTTTCATCTGCCGTTTCACTCCACCGAAGTAGGAACTTCTTCAATTCCGCAAACGCCGCTGCTGGCTCCATTGCAGTCGCGGCATAAATTTCCACACGATTGCAGGTCGAGAGAATCACCGCTTCGTCAGCCACGCCTGATTTACGCAACGACTTCAATACATCGGGAATTTTCGATTCGGCGAAGGCAAATCGCTCCCGCAGTTCCACGGGCGACGAATGATGGCTCAAACCAATGACAACGACGTTCATGGGTGATGCAACGGGGAAAGGAGGTTTGTGCCCCAAAAAGTCAGGAGCAGGAAGACGAACGCGGCAACGATGCCATAAGCGAAACGACGGCTGGATTGGGCAAAAATCCGGCGTGACACCAGCAACGCCAGATACACCACCCACATGAAAATGGACCAAACCACCTTGGGGTCCAACCAGTAGCTCGCGTCCTTGGGGCGGGGCAGGTAACGGCCGGCTTCGAGGCCGATGGTGAAAAGAACAAAGCCGGCCAGCACGAGGCGGCTGGTGATGATTTCCAGCCGTTGAATCGGCGGCAACAATGACAGCACGGCGCGGAGTTTATGGAACTTCAAATCGTGCTGTTCGGTCAGGAACATGCCCGCTGCCGCCGCGCCCAAGCCAAACGCACCGTAAGCCAGTAAGATGGTCGCGGCATGCAAACTGGTCAACGCGCCGGTGAATTGCGGTTTCGGGCCATGCGGCGGGTCCAGTTCGGGCATCAGCGCGAACACGCCGATGGCAAACAGCCCCGGCGACACAAATGCACCGAGAAACCGCAACC
>Ga0326728_10018099_pt1 | contig 13970 bp, 13 predicted proteins | sample MB3enrmetagenome_FD_207602 | JGI IMG/M metagenome (GOLD analysis project Ga0326728, IMG submission 207602) | Lab enriched peat soil microbial communities from McLean, Ithaca, NY, United States - MB31MN | ecosystem: Environmental > Terrestrial > Soil > Wetlands > Peat | place: USA: New York... | reverse complement strand
GGCAGCGGCTGGGATAGACCGGCGCCCTCACCACCGTGTGGAACGACGACGGCGAGGGTCTCTTCAACATGGATTGGTATGGCGTGCTCTTCGGCGCGGTGGCCGCATGGCAGCCCGGCGAAAGTTCCATCGCCGATTATCAGGACGCCTACGGTGTCGTCTTTCACCTCGACCCCACCGGCAAAATCGGCGCAGCCGAAAAAGAGCTGATGGCCGCCCAGGAAGCCCTGAGCGCGGCCAAAACCGCCATGAAGAGCGATGAGATCTTCTGGCTCGATCCCTGGAGCTCAGAGGGACAGGAGGTCTCGCAAAAGCTGTTGCCGCAGGCGCGCGATCTGCGCCTTCATGCCGAGCGCGCCATGGTGTTGCTCGCCGAGGCGCGCGCCGCCAATCCCAAACTCGCCGAGCCCGGCGCGCTCGCCGCCATGGACCTGGGCGCGCGCCGCCTCGATCTCATCGGCCTCAAGTTCCAGCTTGCCCAGGAGATCGCTTCCAATTACGCGCAGGCCGCGGCCCAGCAGCACGACAAGGCCCAGAGCACCGCTACCGGCAACATGCTCGACGAGATCAGCGGCACCAACGGCCGCTGCCAGGATTTGCGTGACGCCTACTCGGCCCTCAAAGCCGAGTACACTCAGCTCTGGCTCGCCGAAAACCGTCCCTACTGGCTCAACAATGTCACCGTCCGCTACGACCTGGAGATCGAGCGCTGGCAGCGCCGCGCCAGCCAGTTTGAAGCCGGGAAACGCGCCTGGAATAACGGCCAGGACCTGCCCGCGGCTGCGTCGCTCGGTTTGCCCGCTCCGGTCGAGCCTGCGCATTAATGCCCCGCCTCAAAAGCCGCCTTCGTGCCTAGCCTCAAGAACTGGCCCCGTGCCCCATCCTTTGGTCCGCGTCAGCAGACGAAGGGTGGGGTAGGTTATCATCTGAACCAACTTGATTACCATCAGAAAGGTTTTCGCTTCGGGGCAGCGCCCACGATGCAAACTTGATATATGTTCGTTCGCACCTCACTGAACCCTTTACCACTGATCCTGCTCATCGACGACGATCTGGTCAGCCGCGAAGTTACAGCTACGCTTCTTACCATGCTTGGCTACACCGTTTACACCGCGGAAGATGGCGCCGCCGCTTTGGCTCTGCTCACCGCCGCCAAGGGCCGTCCTGAGCCTCTCAAGCCCGATGCCATCCTGATGGACGCGCAGATGCCCGGCATCAGCGGGACCGAGTTGATCGCCGAGCTCCGCGCGCGCTCCCAGGCGCACATCTACGTGGTGAGCGGAAGCAACCCGCCGCCTGACGTGACGGCAGCCGCCGACGGCTTTCTCCTCAAGCCTTTCGGCGCCGAAACCCTCGGCAAGCTCCTCGAGAGCAGCCAGCCGGATTCCGCGCCTTCGCTGCTCGATTCGAACGATCCCGTGGTCAGCGAGGAGGTTCTTGCCCAATTTCGCAAGCTGATGCCCGAGCCCGCGGTACGCAAGGTCTACGAGGCCGTGGTCGCCGATCTCGGCCGGCGCATCGATGCGGTCTCGTGCGCCATGGCCAAAGGCGATACCGCCGAGTTGCGGCGCATCGGCCACTCCATCAAGGGCGGCTGCGGCATGGCCGGGGCGCTGGAGGCCGCCCGGCTGGGCGCGCTGCTCGAATCCGGGGCTATCCAGGACGGGGGTAACCAGTTGGATAACAGGGAAGCTTTACTGCGCGATTTGCGCACCGCGGCCCGCAGGTTAAAGAATATGCTGGATGCTGAGATGCCTGCCTGACCTGTTGTGTCTTGCAATGCACGGCAGGGCTTGAGCGGAGGCAGTTGAACCAGATGGACCGACCGATTCGAATCGTTATTGCGGATGATCACCCTGTCGTCCGCGTTGGTGTGCGCAACATGCTCACCGAAGCCGACGGCTTCGAAGTCGTCGGCGAAGCCACCGATGGCGATGAGGCCATCACCGAGACTCTCGATAAACAGCCCGATATTCTGCTTCTCGATGTCTCCATGCCGCGGCTGCCGGGCCTGGACGCCATGCGCGCCATCATGAACGGCCCCTCCACGGCCAAGACTCTGCTGCTCACCTCCACCATCACCACGCAGCAGATCATTGAGGCGCTGCACATCGGCGCGCGCGGCATCGTGCACAAAGACGCGATCGCCAACCACCTGCAAACCGCCATTCGCACCGTGCACAGCGGCGACTACTGGATCGGCGGCAAGCGCGTGGTCAATCTCGTCACCGCTTTGCACGACCTCATGCAGCAGGCCGCCATGCCGCAGCACAAGACCTACGGCCTCACCCCGCGCGAGCTCGAAGTCGTCGGCTGCATCGTCGAGGGCTGCTCCAACCGCGACATCGCCAAGCAGTTCACGCTCAGCGAAGAGACCGTCAAGCGCCATCTCTCGAACATCTTCGACAAGACCGGCGTCTCCACGCGCCTCGAGCTCGCCTTATTCGCCATCGCGCATCACCTGGTCGCTCCGCAGTAGCCTTGCGCCTGTTGCTCTTGCAACAAAACACCACCCCCGTGCCCCATCCTTTTCCGCGTCTTCCGCGGAAATGGGTGGGAAACCGAGCCAATGCCCCCGTGCTCCATCTTTTTCGCGATCGTTGCGGAAAGGCCCTCCGTTTGGAGCACGAAGTGTCAGGTCACGACGAGGCTTTGTAACAAGGGCACGGCTTTAACCGGGCCGAATAAGGCGCATAAAACCACAGGGCTTTAGCCCGCATTTCTCACGCGGAGCGAGAATCTGTAGCGCCGGTCTCCTGACCGGCTGTAGCGGGGGTCTCCAGACCCCCGCAGGGCAGCCGACGGTTGAAAATAGCCCACTTCCCCTGCCGTCGAAACATCCGTGAGAAATGCGGGTTAGCCCCTGCGGGCGCCTCGTACAAGAATTCGTTCGCTCCTCGCTGGTTGCCCCATCCTTTTCCGCGTCTCTTGCGGAATGGATGGGAATGCACGGTCTCACGCCATCGGGCCGTAGCCATCAGGCGCGAGCCAATAGGAACCTCCGTGGTCAACGAGTTTCCTTTTTGTATTGATGCCCGCGCATTCCCTCAGGGCAATGCGCGTCAAGCGAATTTGTTGAGCGATCAGGTTCCGCTTGCCGTCGCGCCGTAGGCGCAGCGTTTGTTAGCCCCGCGCTTTAGCGTGGGGAAGCGGATTCCACAGATTGACTCCGGAGCCCCGTAGGGGCGGCGCAAAGGGCGCGACAAACGCTCCAATGCCGTTCATGCGATCGCCCTCGAACTCCGTGCACCATCACAGCCTGCCGCTTTTGCGCTCAGGTACACTGTTGGGCGCGTGAGGTGAGGCATGGGCCAAGTGTGCGGACAGGTTCTGGTCATCAATCCCGGAACCACCTCGACCAAGTTCGGCATCTTTACGCGCGCGGGCCAGGTGCTCGCGCGCAACATTCATCATGGCGACGGCGAGATCCAGCGCTTCAAAGGGCGGCCCATGCTGGACCGGCTCGCCTACCGCGCGGAGCTGATCGAAAGAGCCTTGGCCGAAGCAGGATTCACTCCAAAAGGTCAAAGCACGGAGCCGATCGAGAAGTCGCTGGCTGAAGCAGGATCTACTCCAAGAGGTAAAGGCGCGGAGCGCTGGGAGGCGGTGGCCGGCCGCGGCGGCCTGCTGCCCCCGATGGAGTGCGGCACCTACCTGGTCGACGACGCCATGGTCGAGGAGTTGCGCCTGGCGCGGCGTGGCGAGCACGCATCGAATCTTGGCCCGGTCTTGGCCCTGCGCTTTGCCCAGGCGGCCGGCGTCAATGCCTACATTGTCGACCCGGTGACGGCGGACGAGTGGCAGCCCTGTGCGCGCTTCTCCGGATCGCCCCTGGTCGAGCGCAGCTATGTCGGGCACTCGCTCAATACCAAAGCCGTGGCCAGGCGCTACGCGCGCGCGGTGGGCCGCAGTTACGCATCGCTGCGCCTGATCGTGATTCACATGGGCAGCGGCGTCACCGTCTCGGCGCACCGCGAAGGCCGCATGATCGACAGCAACTCCATCGAGGAGGGCCCCTTCGGCCCCGATCGCACGGGATCGCTGCCGGTGCGCGCGCTCGTGAAGCTTTGTTGCAGCGGCACGATGACCGAGGCCGAGCTCGACCGGCACGTCTTTGGCGATGGAGGCCTCTACGCGTACTTGGGCACGCGCGATCTGATTGAAGTCGAACGGCGCATCGAATCTGGAGACGGCGGCGCGGGCGCCCCCGAGACTGGTCAGCCAGGGGCCGCAGCCGTCTTCGAGGCCATGATCTATCAGATTGCAAAAGAAGCCGGCTCGATGGCCGCCGTGCTCCAAGGCAAAGTGGACGCCGTGCTCGTAACCGGAGGCATGGCGCACTCCGAGCGCGCGGTAGCTCGTCTGCGCGAATATGTGGAGTGGATCGCGCCGGTCAAAGTGTATCCAGGCGAGGACGAGCTCGAAGCCCTCGCCGAAGGCGTCTTTCGCGTCCTGGACGGGGAGGAAGAAGCCAAGCGGATCAAGGCAGGGAATAGGGATCAGGGAACAGGGAGCAGAAAAACAGGGATCGGGGGACTAGGGACGTAGGGGCCGAGGGACCAGAACCGCTTGCATAAATTGCGCCGCGAAAGGGCACGACTTGTAGCCTGCCCTGAGCGGAGTCGAAGGGTGCCGCAACCACCCACCCATTTTTCGAGAAATCAAGTTCGCGGCGAAGCCGCGCTCCGAATCGCAAGCGCGCCCGCAATCGCTCATCCCCCGGAGCCCTCTCCCGGACAAAGATCACCACAGGCCGACTTGCATTAAGACTTCCCGGTACCGATACGATGTTTCGTCAGTGGGCCACATGAGCGCAAAGCGCGGCGCCGAGATTGATCTCTGGGAGAAGGAGAAGCTGGCAACTTTGGAGCTAGAGTTGGTCCAGCCCACCGCAGCCTGAAGCGGAACCCTGCAAATCGTTTTCGTGTCAAATCTGGAACCGGGGCGGGAACTGCGCTGTTCGCTCGCCCGTATCATTTCCACAAGGAGTAATACGCCCATGTTCCGCCCCATCTTCTGCATCGCCCAGCGATCTATCAGTTTGTTCGCGGCCCTTCTCGTCTTCCCGTGCGGCCTGTACCTCCACGCGCAGGCTCCCATCGTGGAAGAACCCAACTACACGCCCACGCTGACCTTTGACGTTGCCACCATTCGCCCTGCGCCGCCGCCGGATGCCACTTTCCACGTATCCGTCTCCAGCCCGCCGCACTCCAGCCGTTTCGAAGCCACGAACCTTCCTATCAAGGCCCTTCTCCAGATTGCTTACGGCTTCGATGCCCCGGTCGTCGGCGCGCCGGACTGGGTCGCGAACACGTTCTACACCATCCAGGCCCGCTCCGACGAAGCGGCCGATGCCCGGCTCGCAGGGCTCACCGCGAACGAGGTCCGGCTTGAAAAGCGCAACGCGATCCGCGTGTTGCTGTCAGAGCGCTTCGGCCTCAAGACGCACCTTGAAACGCGCAATACCTCCATCTACAACCTTGTCGTGGACAAAGGCGGCGTCAAGATGCAGCTTGTGCCTCCGCCTCTCGTCAATGGAGACGCGCCGCCTCCGCCGCCGCCCGCCGACGTCAAGGCGCATGGATCGCAGCATGGCCTCGAGTTCGACGGATCGAATGCCTCCATGCGGGCCATCGCCGCCGCCCTGAGTTCGATGGTAGAAGCGCCCGTCGTTGACAAGACCGGTCTCACCGGAATCTACAATTACACGCTTCAGTTTGGCCGCGATTGGTCCGAGCGCGATCCGGACAGCTGGCCCTCGATCTTCACCGCGGTCGAGGAACAGCTTGGGCTCAAGCTCGAAGCCATGCACGAGTCTGTGCCCAACCTCGTAGTCGATCACATCACCAAGCCAACGGAAAACTGATTCACGGAATGAAGGCTGGGCCGCACCCATCGCATGCATCGCGTTGCGCGCATGGGTGATACGGACGCCGGTGAGATGAGCTACCTATCACGGACGAGAAGCCGACTTGAACGAAGCCGCTGCGGCGGCGGACGCATTCGCGTGCGGCTGAACCGGCATTTGCGGCTGCTGGGGAAGTTTGGGACGCAGAGAAGGAGGATTCTCTGTCAACCTACCAAACGCGCAAAAAGGGGCTGTGAAACTGTGAAGTCCGGAACTTATCCGGAATCAGCAGCATGCAGCCAAATTCACGCAACGTCACAGAAACTGTGAAACTGCGACTCCGGTCCGCACCGCTCAAAGACAAACTTTGATCGCGGCTGCGCTGCGTACTTTGTTTTTCGGGAGACGGGCGGGCGGTTTGCGGCATGGCTAAAGCCAAGCCCTGATACAAGACTGATTGGTGCGACCAGTTCTAGTCGCTTCGTTTCTGCTTTTCTATTCCCTATTGGCTACTCTCTGTTCCCTGGCGGCTCCGCCGCCACCCCCTATAACTTCTCAAAAAATGGGCTGTGAAACTGTGTTGCTTAGAAGTTGTTCATAATCAGTGGTTTATAGCCAAATACCCGCACCGACACAGAAACTGTGAAACTGGGCCGCAAACGGCGGCAAGAGAGGCGCTGCCGGGAAACGTTTAGAATGCGAGAAAGAACCAATCGGGACGAAGGGCGGGAGACGGATTGGCGGTTCTGGTGGTACAGCAGATCCGGCGCATGCGGGGCGGCGCGCAGGGCCAGTTGATGCTGGGCGCGGACGGCTACATCTACGTGGTGAAGTTCCAGAACAATCCCCAGCACATGCGGGTGCTGGCCAACGAGCTGATGGCCTCGCGCCTGGCCGCGGCCGTGGGCCTGACGGTGCCGGAGACCGAGCTGGTGGAGGTTTCCAGTTGGTTGATTGAGAATACGCCGGAGCTTGAGATCGACCTGGGACGGACGCACGCGCGCTGTACGCCGGGGTTGCAGTTCGGGTCAAGATTCGCCGGGGGATTGATGCCGGGCCAGGTCGTCGACTACCTGCCCGAGGAGCAACTGGCCGAGGTGAAGAACCTGGGCGAGTTCGCCGGGGTTCTCGCCCTCGACAAGTGGACGGGCAACGCCAACGGCCGCCAGGCGGTCTTCACGCGGCGGCAGCGGGAGCGGCGCTACAAGGCCGTCTTCATCGACTTCGGCTACTGCTTTCACGCCGGGGAGTGGCGCTTCGAGGATGCGCCGCTGCGTGGAGTCTATTACAGGAATGAGGTCTACCGGGAGATAAGAGAATGGAATTCCTTCGAGCCCTGGCTGACGCGCATCGAGACCATGCCGGCCGAGACGGTGTGGGCGGCGGCCAACCAGGTTCCCCCCGAATGGTACGGCGGGGACATAAGCGAAATGGAAGCGCTGGTGGAGAAGCTGCTGGAGCGGCGTAGCCGGATCCGGGAATTGATCGAGGCGTTTGGGAACTCGGATCGCAGGCCATTTCCGAAATGGGGAGAGAAGGGTACGGAAGGTGCGGAAGAGGCTTGGAAAGCGGGCAGGTGGGGGACTACGATGAGGGTGAATTGAAGAAGCAGCTTTCAGCTCTCAGCCGTCAGCTTTCAGCTTGTCGCTGCGGGAACGAGGGCTGGCGCAAATGGCAAAGAATGAAGGCGGGGCACGATAGATTTGAGGAGCACGCCTCTAGTTGAAAGCTGAAAGCTGATAGCTGGCAGCTGATAGCTACTTTGGAAAAGAATGAACGGCGCAACACATCGACGCGAGTGCGAGTTCCAACTGCTGCGGTACGTGCCGGATGCAGTGCGGAACGAGTATGTGCACATCGGCGTGATCCTGCGCGAGCAGGCGGCGGAGGACCGGCCCGGCCGCACCGAGGTGCGTTTTACGCGCGACTGGCGCCGCGTGCGCTGCCTCGATCCGGACGCGGATACGGCGTTGCTGGAGGGCATGGAGAGCGAGCTGAGGCGGCGGCTGGAACAAGACTCCGGCGGTCGGCTGATGCGGATTCTCGAAGAGTCGCTCTCGCTGAACGTGCAGATGACCGAGCCCAAGGCCTACCTGGCCGAGAGCATGCCCGCGGGCATGGAAGAGCTGATGCGGCTCTACGTGGAGCCGCCGGCGCGGGAGCGCGTGGCCCGCGTGAGCGGACGCGCCGCCATCCAGTCGCGCATGCGCACCGAGTTCGAGCGCGCCGGAGTGTGGGAGCTTTTGCGCAAGCGGATCGCGGCCTCTGAGTACACGCGGCCCGGAGATCCGTTGCGCATCGATGTAGGCTACCGGCCCAATGGGGTGGTGCGCATGTTTCACGCCGTGAGCCTCGATCCCGGAATCGGCGCCGGAATTGGCCCAGGAATCGGCTCGAGAAGCGGCACGGGAACGGTTACGGGGCTGGAGATGGCCAAGGTCCTGGCCTTCTCGGCGGCGGCCTTGCGCGCCGGCGTGGAGCGCGTGGAGAAGGCCGAGCTGGAACTGACGGCGGTCGTCGAGCCGGCGGCGCGCCTGGGCGCCACGGACGAGGAGCCGGAACGTCTGGAGATGTACCGCTTCGGCGTGGAAACCATGGAGGAGCACCAGATCCGGGTGCTGACTACCTCGGATCTGGAGCGCGTGGCCGCCACGGCGCGGCGGGAGCTGCGCGTCTAGGGAGCGGGGACCAGTGTGAGTGTGAGTGCGAGTGCGAGTGTGAATGCGGATCACACACCCGCACTCACACTCACACTAGGTTCTGCCTGCTGACCCCTGAAACCTGACCCCTGACCCCTGCCCTCACACCCGCCAGTAATCCGCGCGCCAGCTCTGGATGCGCTGCTTGATCTGCTTGCGGCTCAGGTCGTGTTCGAGGGCCTGCTTGGCGAGCTCCACCACTTCGTCATCGGCGGCAAAGCGCAGCGCGACCAACTGATCTTCGGTGAGCCGGTAGATCTGCGCGTGCCACTCCGCGGGAGCGAGCGCCTGCAGGCGCAGCCGCTCTTCCAGCCGGATGACGCGGTCCTGCACCTTCAGCGGGTAGATCCGTATTCTGAACACCGCAATCAACGCGGCGATGGCGAGCACCACCAGCCAGGCCGAGTAGAAACAGAGATGGTACGCGGCGTAGACGATGGAGACGACGACGTTGGCGAGGAAGACCCAGGCCAGGAAGAAATGAAACGGCGGATCGAATCGCGCATGGTTCTGGAGGTTTTGCGGCTTGGAATTACTCATGGGGAGCTCCGATCTATCGCATTTTCCGGATTGGTGTAGAGTGCCGTCTGGAATGACTGTGGGCATTTTCCTCAAGAAAATGCTCATGCCTGCCTTTGAGCGACTCTACAGTCATCCGGAAAATGCCTTAGTAGGGTCTGTTCACACGATTGGGTAGAAGCCGAAGGAAGGGACGGGGCGGGTTTTCCCGATCGCCCGCCGCGGCGCATCGCTCGTCGCTAAGATGGTACAACATCTACCACTCCTCGCTTCGCGCGCTCAGAAAAATCCGCTCCCGTCGCTGCCGTCCGAATAGTGTGAGCATGCCCTATCGCAGGCTGGATTGGGCTCCTTCCGCCGGCTGCGCCGTAGCGGAACCGCCGGAAATGGGGCCGGGGATCTGCTCCGCTCGACTTGGCGCGGCGGACGAAGAGCTGTCCGGGGGCGCCCCTGGATCTGCGGAATTCTCCGTGGGCAGAGCCGGCGCTGTCAACGCCGACAGCTTCCCCGGCCCCAGAATCTCCGGGTGCCTGGGCGTGAGACGATAGCAGCCGCGCACCAGGTAATCCACAAACAGGCCGCCGGCAAGATACGGATTCAAGATCGCAATGGGGATGGCGTAGGCGGTGGTGATGAAGGATTCGTCGATGCCCTTGACGGAGCCGCTGTGGCGCCGGTAGCCGGGAATCTGCGGAATCTCGAAGACCTTGAGCCCGGTCTCCGGGTGCCTGCGCGCATAGCGCACCAGCTTCCAGGTAATCTGCTTGGGCGTGGTCAAGCCGGCGTCGGGAAAGATGCTGCGCCCGAAGGTACCCGGAAAATAGCGATTCAGGAGCAGACGCGAGAAGTCGGCGCAGTTGCTTAGGAACAGGTTAAAGCTGGTGCGGTTGGGGCCGGCGTTCATCTGGGCGATCAGGGCGTTGTCCTGTTCGGCCGTGGTCTCAAAGCGGAAGGCGTAGATGCGCCGCTCGTAGGCCGCGCCCACCAGTTGGGTCCATCCGCCGTGCAGGAAGTTGCCCGGCTGGAGGCTGTCGCCCAGGCTCTCAAGATGGGCCTCGCGATAGTGGCTGCGCAGCCGGGCCACGGTCTTGCGATCCACGCGCGCGGGCACGTCGGCGGGATTCTCGACCGCGTAGAGATACGGAAGCAGCGGAATCGCCACCCAGTCGTATCCGTCGATGCCCTGGTAGCGGGCGATGACGGCGCCCAGCTCGCCGGGCTGGCAGCGGCGCAGCTTGACGGGGGTTTCGGCGCAGATGCGCTCGAAGTAGATGGCGTTATGCCCGGTGGGGTTGACGATGCCGAAAAAGCCGTACGGCTCCTCCATCAACAAGGCCGCCTGCGCCTGGGCGCGCGAACCGGAGAAGGCCCCTAGGACGAAGAAAAAAAACGTAAGAATCCGCACTTGACGAGCCGAGAGCATTCGTCTCCTTCGGGGTTAAGTTGGCTTTGACTCTCCCCAACAGTATGCACCAATTTCGTTCAACGAGCGATGAAAAATGGCATCTGCCCTCCCTGGGGCCCGGCCCCAATTGGGTACGCCGGCAGAAACGCCGGGTGGAGCGCCAAACGCACGCTGGCAGACTGCCCCGCCTGCTTTTTAGAGACGCTTTTTCGCGCGGAAGGTTGCGCGTGGATGGGGCGCGGCGGATGCGGCATCGGGCGCGGCCGCGGAATGCGAATGCGCCGGGGCTCTAAAGTTTGGCTGGAACCACGATGGTGGTTTCCTGAATCTCGATCAGCCCGGAACCGGTGCGCTTCTCGAGCTCCGGCAGCACCTGATCGACCTTTTCCCGCGTCTCGATGAACTCGACCTTGATGGGCAGATGGTCGGAGATCTCGAGAATGTGCGCGGAATGGAGGCGGTGCTTGGCGCCGAATCCGGCCACGCCTTTGACCACCGTGGCGCCGGCGATGCCGCTGTGAAAGAGGAAGTCGAGAATGCTCGAGTAGACGGGAACTCCGTGGTGCCTGGCTCCATCGCTCAGGTAGAGCGTGACTTTAACGGCCTTGCCCGTGGTCAGCATACGATCCTTTCTCCGTGCGCGCGCGAGGCAAAGTTTCAGGGCTCCGCTTCCCGCGTCGAGTCAGGCGCCTAAGGCCGGACACCGAAGGATTGAAACACCTTTGCCGGGAAGATGCAAGAAGCAGGGACCAAGGGACCAAGGGAACAAGGGAACAAGGGACCAACCAAGGGACCAAGGGAACAAGGCAACAACAATGCGGGCCGGCGGTGCCAATGTGCAGCTTTGCCGCGGCCGGTCTAGCTCCGCCAGCCCCGCTAACTCCGCTAGCCCCGCTTCTTCCTACAGCAGATCGGCGATCGCGGTGCCGCACCAGGTGGCGGCAAGGCCCAGAATCAGGCTGCCCGCGGCATAGAGCGAGGCCAGCGCGAAGGCGCCCGAGCGCATGGTGGATAGCGTCTCCCACTCGTAGGTGGAAAAGGTGCTGTAGGCGCCGATGAAGCCGATGGGGACCAGGAAGCGCCACGCGGGATTGAGATCGGCGCGCTTGCCGAAGTAGGTGAGGGTGAAGCCGATGACGACGCAGGCGGTGAGATTGATGAACAGCGTGCCGTAAGGAAACCTAGTTCCCATGCGGCCGGAGATCGTGGACCCCACCCAGTAGCGGAGGATGGAGCCAGCCGCGCCGCCGGCGGCGATGAACAGGTATTTCTGCACGTACATCCTCCTTCATCCGAGCACGTCGATGGTCTCAGCAGCGGCGCCGCACATAGGACTTGGCAAAAGACCGCTCGTCACGCGATCGCGCCTTGCTGCAACGGGTGTTTCGGGGATCGCGCCGCGACATGACTCCGCACCAGGATTCCCTGTCAGGAGTCATCATCTGTCCGGCTCACGGGAGAGGACAGCAGTTAAGGGTGAACTCCTTCACCGCTGCTTTTATTACACCCCGGAACAGGCAGCGGCGTCAAAGGATGAAATACAGGGACTAGGGACCAGAGACCAGGGGACTTCCCAGTGGGGAGTTTTACGCGGCGCCCTTGCTGTTCAGAGATTGCCGAGGCGCTTCGCGTCTTCCGGGCGATTCCGGTTCGGGGCGGGGTCCGGTCCGGCCGCCGCACCGCGCGCGGCAGGCTCCCGCTCGGCTTCGATCCAGAAGTAGTTGAGCCAATAGCCGAGCGCAACCATGGTGGAGACTCCCGTCGTCCGGCCGAGCACTTGATAGACGGGCCCGGTGCTCCACTCGTATTGCAGAAGGGAAACAAGGAACCGGACGAAGGCAACGAACCCGAACCCGTTCGCAATGCGCCACTCGCGCTCGGGCCAGCGGAACTTGCGCAGGCCGCTCCAGGCGGCGAGCGCGAGGAAGCCGGCGAACTGCAGGTCGCCGTCGATACGCAACCCAAGGAAGCAAGCATTTGCGAGCCAGGAACGGCCGGGCGTGAAAGCCCATTTTGAAAGGACGACGGTCACGACGGCAGCCCCGGCAAAAAGCAGCACTGCAACTTCCCAATGCGGGTGGGAATTGCGATTGAAGCGCAGCAGGTTCTTGCCCAGCTCGGCGAGAGCACAGAGATAGAGCAGGAGATCGCCCGCATAGGCAAAGAGGATGAAACGCAAATACCAGGCGGAAAAGCCCGAGGAGCGGAAGATGGCCATCGCGGCGGCGGTGGATCCGAGATCGAAGCACAGATAGGCGAAGAAGACCGGCGCAGAGCGGAAGATACGCTTGCCGACCATCGCCGCCAGAAGGGCTGAGGCGAGGAGCATATAGGCAAGAGCAAGCGCAAGATCCAGCGACATGGTTCGTCGTCTCCCGATCCGGGGCAAGAAAGAAGGTTCTGCGAGCCAAACGCGAGTGCCGGCGTTTAGCGCCGATCGTGGTTATGCGGCTTGGCCGTTTGCGGCTCGGTGAGCGCAACGCGGGTTGAATGCGCGGCGCCGGCCACGGACAACAGGATCCGCTGCATCTCCGGAGTGAACTCGCGGCGCTCGGCTTCTTTTTGCGCGAAGCAGTAGGTCCAATAGAGTAGAGAGCCGAGAAAGGCGGCTACGCCGATCTCGTAGGACCCGACATACTGCGAACGTGTGGTTTGATGCGCCTGCAAGATCGAAACCGCGACAGTAACAAAGGAATAGAATCCGAGGCCCGTGGCGATCTGGAGTTCACGATCGCGCCAGCCGATTGAAAGCAGTTGGCTGCCGCCCGCCAGCAGCAGGAAAAACAGCATCCTGAGGATTGAGACCGTGTGCACCAATTGCGTCAGAAGCAGCCACTGTTTCGAGGCGGCGTGGGCGAGACCGGCAAAGGCCGCAAAGGGCCAGATCGCCGCACCCGCAAGCAGGATCAGGGCGGCCACCACAATCAGCGAGCCACGCGATAGAGAGCTCTTAATCGGCCGCAGCACCGACCAGGCCACCTCCACGAGCACGCAGAAGAGAAGGGCAGAATCGACGATCATTTCAATCGTAGAGATTTGAAGATACGTGGCATTGAAAGAGGCGGCAGTTCGAAAGAATCGAATGAACACATCCTGTGCGATGTTGCTTGACATGTCCCAAACGCAGTATGTGCAAAAAAACGGCAAGGTCCGCCAAACGCGTCTATAGATGAGCAGCCCAACAAGAGCTACTTCGACCGGGATATAGGCGAAAAAAAGGATCTCGTCCAAACTCACAGTTTGTTTGCCGTCGAAGCGCTTTCGCGCGATGGTTCGAGTCTAGCAAGGAATCCATCGCCGTGTAATGCATGTGCAATGCACCCCGTTTGAAAACTCGACCACAAAACGCTAGCGCTGCCACTTCAAGGACGGCACTAGGCCGTATCGACATATACACTTTGCAGCGAGGTTTCAAGCTGTTGAAGTGGGAGTATGTCACCTAGCCGTTATGAATTGAGTGATTTGCAATGGGAGAAGATCAAGGATTTTCTTCCTGGGC
>Ga0326728_10018098_pt1 | contig 13970 bp, 15 predicted proteins | sample MB3enrmetagenome_FD_207602 | JGI IMG/M metagenome (GOLD analysis project Ga0326728, IMG submission 207602) | Lab enriched peat soil microbial communities from McLean, Ithaca, NY, United States - MB31MN | ecosystem: Environmental > Terrestrial > Soil > Wetlands > Peat | place: USA: New York... | reverse complement strand
GGCTTCTGGAGTGGGAGATCTTTGCTTCATAATATAATGGGGAGGATCAAGAAGAAAATGGTTCATTTGGAGTATTTGCTGGTCCTTCTGGAGAAAAAAGCGCAGGTTCCTGCGTTTATTTCCGCAGGGAGACTACGGTTATTGTTACTGTTTGATTGGTAATTGTAATTTTTATTGTCATCTCACACAGAATCTTTAAAATACAGTGGTTATTATTGATTACTGATCGAGAAATGTGTTCCATGCAAAAGATTATATTTCTTGTTGATATGAATGCCTTTTTTATAAGCTGCGAAATGACAAGAAATCCTTCTCTTGTTGGGAAACCCTCTGCCGTGGCTGGTGATCCAAAGAAGCGCACAGGAATCATTCTTGCAGCAAATTATGAGGCAAGATCGTGCGGAGTCAAAACTGCCATGGTACTTCATGATGCCCTGAAACTCTGCCCTAGCATAATGTTAGTACCACCCGACCATCGTTTCTATGCGCAGAAATCAGAACAGGTAATGGACTTGCTATCCAATTACACTCCACTAGTAGAACAGAACAGTATTGATGAGGCATGGCTTGATATGACAGGTACTGAAAGGCTGTTCGGCAAACCCTCAGATGCCGCAATGCGAATAATGAATGAAATCAAGGACAGGCTTGGACTTTGGTGCTCCATAGGGATAGCTGAAAACAAATTCCTGGCAAAGATGGCTTCCGAAATGAAAAAACCCCTGGGAATCACCGAACTATGGGAACAAGACATTTTGTTGAAGTTCTGGCCGCTTCCAGTAAAATCAATGCGCGGAATCGGTGGTAAAACTGCTGAAAAGCTCAGCCGCATGGGAATACAGACCATAGGGGATCTTGCCAAGTTTGATAGAAACCACCTTATCAAAACCTTTGGCAAATGGGGGGATGAAATCTTTTTGCACGCAAACGGGCGTGACAGCACCCCCGTAGAGCCTCATATATCAGGGGAAATGAAGTCCATCGGACGCTCAACAACACTACCGGAAGATATTACTGATATTGAAAAGGCTAAGGTTATCCTGTTGGAGCTTGCAGATCATATAGGTATGACTGCAAGGGAAAATGGCAAAAAAGGCCGCACTGTACATATTACCCTGAAATATTCGGACTTTCAGATTGTCACAAAGCAGACAACTATTCCTGCAACCTCCATTACCAAGGAAATCTACCAAGCAGGATGTAGTCTACTTATACAAAACTGGAACAGGCTCCATCCTGTCAGGCTAATCGGAATAAGCCTTGCAGGATTTGATGAAGATACACTTACAGACCAGATGTCATTGTTTGATTATATGGAAGAAAATGTAAAGTCAGACAAGCAAAAGAAGATAGACCTGGCAATGGACAAAATCAGAAGCAGGTACGGCACAGATAAGATAAGCCCTGCCACATTGATAAAGAAAGTTACATGAAAAATGTTGTAATAGGGCTGTCTATCAATATCGGAGATTTAAAATTCAGGTTAAATTTGTAGTCATGGGACATTTATTACTATTACCAGAGATATTGATGATGGCAATTACTTAGTTGAAATGGAATGGTCATCTATACATCCTATGTTTTAAACTTTTAGAAATTTAATGCCTGTGGTGCCTTGGCTTTTAAAAGAATAAAACTTCTTTATGGAATGGAACAGATTCTGAGATCGGCGGAAATAGATTTTTATCTGGTTATGATCATTCCGATATTCTGGCTGATTTTTCTAGTTCATGGATAATATAGTGAATGGGGGAACCGATGAGTAAGGCTTTGGAATGAGTGAGTTATTTGTTGCTCCTCAAGTCCTCAAAAATAGGTTTGAAAGAAGCTGACGATTACGAGTTGAAACTGATTGCAGATTTAAAGGTCCGAGGAATCCAGGACATCTTTATTGCCTGCATTGATGACTAAAAGATTTTTTCGAGGCTATAGAGACCACATTTTCAAAATTTAGCCTAAAAAAGGGATGACAATTACACTTCCTTCTGCAGATCTTCGCAGATTAACTAGCCAAGTATATAGCCAACGGCGTTCACAATAATCATGGGTTACCTTCTGACCTCAGTCTTGTATGCACAAATGTGATATGCCCGCGCAGGCCATAGAACTGACCCGCGAACGAGGCGGGCACCTTCATTCTGTTCACCTCTTTCTCGATGTTGCCAAGCTTTTCCAACAGTTCTTTGCGCTTATCAGAAGCTTGTTGCGTCATCAGATCTTTCTCTATCACCATGAGCGCACTATACCACCTGAGAATGCGTGACTGGAAACGCCACCTGTATATGGCAGGTATGAGACGTAGTCCGGGCAGCAACAGGATAATCATTGGAACCAGCACCACAATGATGCGGTTCACGAGACTGGCGAGCCAGAATGGGAGATACCGGTAGAAGAAGCTCTTGCCAGACGTATAAAAGCGGTTTGCGTCATCGCTTATGCGTATCTCCTGCTCGATCGGTGCAGGAAATTCACCCTTGTGTCTGAAAAGCCCCGGTCCCGAATGCACTTCACGTGCAGCTTCGAGCAACAAATCCGATAGGGCCGGATGCAGATTGTCAGTTGCAATCAGCTCAACCGTCGGTGCAAGCAGAAAGACATCATACGCAGGGGTGCCTCTTCCGAGATCTATGGATCCCTTCGGGAGGGTGATCTTGTTAAGATAGACGATACGACGCACGTAGGCATCAGCCTGGGTGAAGTCGAAGAGGCTGATTCCCGGCGTATGCAGAAGCTGGCGTATGAGATCTGTTGAAACAGAATCTCCCATCAGGAATGCCGCATCTACCTTGTTGCTCAGAATTGCTTTCGCGGCTTCGTCTGATTCTATCTCAATCAATTTTGTGGCCCCCCCTGGTTTGATACCGTTGGCTGCCAGCAGTAGCAAAGAAAGGGTGTGTGTTCCACTTCCAACCTCGCCAATAGCCACGCGCTTGCCAGTCAATTGAGACAAGCGCTCAATGGTTGAAGCATTTCTGTAAAAGACAAAAAGCGGCTCGTAGGCTATGCTGCCAAGTGACACAAGCTTGTCAGTTTTTATGTCTTTATTCACACCGCCCTGCACAAACCCCACATCAACCTTTAACGATGTATCAGCAAGTCTCTTGATGTTTTCAACCGAACCATCAGATGGAAGTATCTTGAGGGTCACACCCTTCTGCTTGAGTATCCTGGCATATCTTTCGGCGTATCTTTCAAACATGCTGCCTCGTGGACCACTCGTCATAGTAATTCGGTCAGGCGGCGCAAGGTAGATAAAAAGGAATACGCCAAGCGTGACAACTACAAATATCAGGAGGACCGCGCTTAATGTCGCCGCGCGTCCAAGACCGAAGACCTCTGTGAACAAGGACTGAAGCCTTCTAAGACCCCATTTTTTATCTGTACCCATTACTGATACCTCATCCAACATTATTTTTGACCGCGTCTTTGTATATATAGTTGTATATTAGGTTAAATAAACTGAACGTTATTTGCTATTTAAACATAAAAGAATATTTTATGCAGTTAATTTTTTTTGAATTGTTGTTTTGGAGCTGAAGTAAGTCACAACTTCGCTTTATTTAAGATCAAGACACTATTAATATATAATAAATAGGGGAGAGAAATGGTCAGGGCTTAACCTGCCCATTTCTCCCACAAAGTCTAACAAGAGCTCATACTTCCAGACATTCCTCCAGACATACCTTTTAAGGTAGGAAAGAAACATCAAAAGGAAGTCCCAGAATTCCCCGAAGTAAAGAGAAACATTCAAAAGAAAAGATCTCCAGAAGCCGGTCTCACATTCAAGGGAGGGAATACACATTTCGCCTGTCAAGAAAGAATCCCGATGAGTGGTCAAAGGTAAGGTCTGGTGGTGCTAGAAATTTCAATGGAAATATGGACCAGATTTCGCGCGGTGAGCAGTGATGGGTGAAGCTGAATGATACTTGGGGTTAAATAGAGATTTTCGATTAGAGATGAAAATCAAGTATGTGTCTTTAAGGTGGAGATCAAGCCGGATGAGGATGAGGATAAGAAATAATAGATGGGGGCTGCGGTCATGATTATGGATTAATAGAGAAAGATGGTGAAACAATACTTCCTGTAACACAGAATCCGGTAATTTTGACGGATATCCACTCTTTCAAACAATAATCCTTTGTCACGATGATGCTCCTTAAAATTCATCAATTTTTCACTTGACTGTCAGATGTAACCAATGGCATGTTATAAAATAATACGTTAAGGGGAACTTTGCTGACTGGCAGGCATACCTGTTAAGAACCAGAAAGCCCAGATCAAGAGCTTGTTGCGCTTGGTTTGGGCTTTTTTTTTGGGAAAAAGTCAATGGGCTCAAAAAAAATAAATGAAGAGGAGGTGATAGGGTCCCCTAACATTTTGTGGATAAAGAGGTAGGCAAATATTGAATAAGGAGGGTTAACATTATGAGAAAGGAGGAGCTTATTATGAATGATTCACGATGGAGTTTGATTTGCTCAGTTAAAAGTCACTTGTTCTAATAGGCATCATCTTCACATTGATTGGATGTGCAGGAACAAAGGGATCATATTTTGTGCGTATTATTCGGGGGTATTTATTGATTTTTAATGGCAACTTACATTATATTAAAATCTATTCAAGCTCATGTTGTGCCTTGATTTGATTTCTTTTACGGCAACTAACTAACGGTGATTAAAATTAATTATCAACAAAACAAGTAAGAGGGGGAAAAATGAAAAAAATAATAGTTTCGTTCATGGTTTCGTTTTTAATTATTTTTATTTCTACTGGAATCTTCTGTAGGGCGGAGTAAAAACGAGACGGGTGCCGGAGGAAAACTGTAACACCTGATGGGCAAATATATGGGTTTTAATCTTCTGTCAATTCGTTTTTCTTTATTATGTTATGTCTGCTTTGGGTCTTGCCGTGCTGATGTTTTGGAGTGAGACCGTTTTTTAGCCTGCCGCAGTCTGTAACTTTCTCCATTCGCTTCCAAGATATGGCATCGATGAGTGAGCCGGTCAAGCAGGGCACCGGTGAGTCTCTCGGAGCCAAAGATCTCGGTCCATTCCTCGAAGGCCAGGTTGGTGGTAAGCATGAGACTATGATGCTCATAGGCCCGGCTGATGACTTCAAAGAGCAATTCGGCTCCGGTTTTGGAGAAAGGAACGTATCCCAGTTCATCGACCACCAGTAGATGCAGTCTTTGGAGTTGTTTTTGCAGTCGTTGGAGCCTACTTTGCTTCATAGACCCCTTATCAGAAAGTATTGTTAAATATGGTTCCATGGAGTGTTTAATCATGTCCGAGAGACGCTGAAAATTTCGTATGTTTACTTTTCCTGTTATCATGGAATCATCTACGGTTTTGACTGTAAGGTTCTTGTAATTCACGTCGTATTGCTCTGGCTCAGCCATGGTTAGTCCTCCATATATAAAATATTTGAGAGCACTTATTTTAAGGCCCTATTGCTAGCCTCCATGCGCTCTTTGATATAGGATATCAAGTCACGTTCGTATCCCGTGAGATTCGGTGAAAATTTACAACCTACCTGGTTCCCGGTAACACGACATACGGATGCTTCCATCTTGATCCGGGTATTGTTGGCGTTGTCGAGATTGAAGGTCATTTCGATCCGATCGTATAACTCAGGAACATCCTTACCGGAGACAAGCAAACAGCAACCGCACAGGGAAAGATTGATGATCGTCATCCTTTTCGCGTCGAACACATTGGTATAAGACCTCTTTTGGTAATAGCCATCAAGAAGAGTTTTTACCCGGACATTTTTTCTCAATTCTTTTTTAAATTCACCCATAGAACTGCCCTGTGGCATTGTCCGCCGTTATCATATCTGATGGAAAGTCAGTTCATAACTATTCATTATATAGAAACTATTTGTTAGTATTAATTTCAGAAATTAACTTGTAACCGCTCTCAAAAACTTTAAGGTAGGTATCAATAACCTTTCTTAGTGTCCGCATCTTTTTCCTCATGTCTCAATTTTTCACTTTGAAATATCCAAGTTGCATATTGCCAAATCAATACCTTGAAGCTGTATCGATTCAGCTTCATAGTAAGTGAGAACAGATAAATCCCTATCTATACATACATATTTATAGATATTATACCAATTTCTCTTCGCAATACAAGCAGATTTACAGATTTACAGAAAGGGGACCATCTAAGAGAGCATATTATAGTCTTATCAGGGCGATAAAAGGTGATTCATTAGGTTTTCTTTACGGTTATTCAAACCAAGTTTCTTCCGGATATTATATCTGAAAATATCTACTGTCTTCCTCGATACATTCAGGAATCTTGCCATCTCTTTCGTTGACATGCCTTCTTTGATCAGACTTGCTACTTGGATTTCCTTCGATGTAAGTTTTGGAGCAGTAGACTTCAGATGGGTCAAAAATTCGGACATGATGCTCTGAAGGTTCTTTTCAATCATCTGTTTCATTTTCTCTTTTAAAGATAATGAATAGTGCTATAATGATACTTAACTCATCGGAAAAGCGAAGTTCGTATATCATTGTTAAAAGGCTTTTAGGCATTTTGATGAGCGAAAATTGAGATATTGCTTAAGGAGGACTGCCATGAGTGTATTTACCGCTAGTGAAGTCGTTGAGTTTGCCGAACGGATACACGAAAACGGGGCAAATTTTTACCGATACGCCATCCAGCTTGTGTAGAATCAGGAAGCAAAAGACCTGTTTGCCAAACTTGCCGAAGAAGAGCTGAAATATGGGGAAACGCTTGAAAAGATCTTTGCCAATATAGAGAAATTCATACCGGAGGAAACGTACATCGGCGAGTATGCGCAATACCTCCGGAATTACATAGACAATAACATCGTCTTTACTCAGCAAGCCATTAATGCCGATTTGGCTGCAGTTAAGGACGCCTGTTCCGCCATCGATTTTGCTGCCCGCCGGGAGCTAGATTCTATTTCTTACTACGAAAGCATCAAACGTCTTGTGCCGAAGAACCAGCATAAGGCCATTGACTACCTCATCGCCGAAGAGATGGATCACTTCGTTCAGCTCACAAATCTGAAAAAATGTATGCTGTAAATCATTTCCAAAAGGGAGGAGATGACACATGACTGAAGAGATAAAGCAGGAACGGCCGGCAACCGAGAATAAAGAAAAACAGGAACCGCCCATGACCCTGACACAGAAAATATTTGTGGCAGTCCTGATAGGTTATCTGATCTCGCTGATCTGGCTGGTGGGAAGTAAATACTGGTACGGAATATGGTAAATATTTTTTAAAAGCCATATTAAGCATATCAAACACCTTCACAAACCTTCACACATATTCAAAAAACGCACCCCGGTTCGTTTCTCAGACTTGTCACTACTTTTTCCCATTGCTTTGATCTTGGCTATGGGTGCTCTTTATCTAATGGCCAACTGGTACAAAAAAGCGCATGGAAATGCGTTTATTTCCGCCGGTCAACTGGTGAAAAAACCCAGTTAAACTTTCAGTCTGTTTCTCAGAACTGTCACCACCTAGTTCTATAAACAAATAATAAACCATAACTAATTCATAGGAAATTTCAATCATGAAGAAGAAAATTCTAACCGGACCAGTCTGTGTGATGCTTTCCAGTGAAATTTATCAGAAGATAAAGGAATTCACAGACCAACAGGAAATCAGTCTTTCCGATTATATTAGGGAAGCAATCGAGAACAGCTCCATTCATTACAAAGTCAGCAGAACCATGAAATCACAGCTTCAAAAAAAAGAACATAACCATGATAACCGAAAATTTAAACGAAATGATCCAACCTAAAAAAGCACCCCAGATTGATTTCAGCGAAATCGATCTCAACTATGAAGAGAAACCTGAGTGGCCAGAGACAAACTTATCACCAAGTAAAAATACCACAAAAATTAATGATTCCAGCAATACAATAACCTCAGAAGAAGGACTCATCAATTACGTTAAGCAGGTTCAGAACCAGGTTCAGGTATTCTTAACTTCCATCTCCTTATATAAAGCAGAGCAGATCTCTCTTGCTCCAGAATACCCAGGAAGGTTTTAGATGGTGTTCTATGGATATAACCAGAAGAAGCAGAAGACTATATCTTTCTTAATATACTATTAGGGGGCTATTTCTCCCTCCCCAAAAAAGAGAACAACAATACTAATGTCCATTCCTTTGTTACATTTACAAGGGAAATAATAAAATCTTTGCGATAGCTATTATCATTCCACTTTTTTACGGAAAAGGCTTTACGACAAGAATTAAATAGACAAATCATCATTGACACTAAATAGTCATCCCGCCGTCTATGGCTAGCACCTGCCCTGTTACATAACTTGAAGCATCCGAAGCCAGATAAATAATAGCTCCTACCATCTCCTCCGGTTCGGCAGGCCGCCCCAATGGAGTCCTACTCATTGCTATATTAAGAATATCCTGATTCTTCCAAAGAGCTTCGCTGAAGCGGGTTTTGGTAAGGCCGGGAGCAATAGCGTTTACTCTGATATTGTATATGGCCCATTGTTGAGCCATCACCTTTGTGGCCATAATTACACCAGCTTTGCTTATGGAATAAACGGGCAGTATGTCCGGAGTAATTCCGGCGATTGATGCAACATTGATAATCTTGCCTCCGCCTTTTTCTTTCATTATCCTGGCCACTGATTGACTTAAGAAAAATAAACCCTTAAGATTCAGATTCATAATGGAATCCCAGGCGCGATCGTCTATATCTATAGCCGAAGCCATGGTGGGATTTGTTGCGGCATTGTTTACCAGAATGTCGATTGTTCCGAACTCATCCATGATTTTCTTAACAAGATTGTTTATTTCATCTATTTTACCTATATGGGCCGCCACAGGCAGGCATTTCCGTCCCATTTTTTTTATTTCTACTGCTACTTTTTCTAAGTCAGGCAGTTTCCGGCTGGCAATGGCAACGTCAGCGCCAGCCTGGGCTAATCCCATAGCGATTGCTTGACCGATTCCGCGGCTGGCTCCGGTGATCAGAACAACCTTATTCTCTAAAGATAAATCCATTGTTTGTTACCTCCTGTGAGAAATGATATTTTTATATAGTGGAGCCCCCTACGGCAGGAGCCGGGGGATTCCAAACCGCGGGATTAAACTGACATTCCCCATATCAAAATCATTAGGGTGAATACCCCTCCATAATTTAGCTGTACGTTTCATGATTAACCTATTCAATTACCTAAAACAAGTTTCTTTCAATGGAGTCGAAGTTTTAATGAGAAAATACATTTATCGTAATGAAAAACGTCAACGAGAGACAGGTATCCCCTCATTTCACGTTGAATAAGATGAATAAACCGGGTAATCGATTAGCTATCAATGGTGTCAACGATCCCATTACAATATTGAAAGCTAAACAGTTGATGGCCATGTATTCAGATGCGTGGATACGTGAGCTTTACATGCCGTATAAAGATCATCCGCAAATCAAATGGAAAGAGAGTATCAAAAAGGTGGTGGGATTGGAGATCCCGTTGGAGAAGGGATTGGATGTGTGAATTATTTAAAGGTTTAATCAAATTTTGATATCTGTAGCATAGAAGCCCTCCCATTCGCTTACGGGGTTGCTTGATGAGAGGACAAATCCTTTTTTACCGACTTCGTTTACGTAGGTGATCATTACCTCACCCACAAGCTGATACGTTTCGGGATCGATAATGAATGTCAGGCCATCCACCACCTGAGTTAAATCTGACTCAGAGACGGTGTCTGCACGCAGGAGCAGGGAGGGATCACAGCAGCCGCTAAAGTGGAGATCAATGCGGATGGTTTGCTGCAAGCCCTTCTCAGAAAGAAATGATTTGATTATTTGTACCTCATTTGGTTCCACTTTTATCATTAAAACTTACCATGCGATTTGAATATAAGATTCCGCTCTTAAGATCACTGCCGATTAAGCTGTTAATTATGTTGCGCAAATCATAATCAATCCTTATATCATTTGCAAGTATTAGTCGTTGGCATAGACTGATCATGGGTATGAAAATCGGGCCGATTATCAAGCATATCATTACATCCGGAAAAGAAGACACATATGAACGTTAACAGAATGTTTTGATAAATTGTCACCTGTATGGGTTAATTTAACTACTTGTTTCTCCTACAAGTCCTCGCTATATCGTTGCGCTGAAAAGTGATGATTACAGATTGAAACAAAGCTTAAATCGGGGACTCATGCATGAAAAAATTCCTCTTTATGGAAGTTGATATCACTATATTAATAAATAGTGAGGACAGAACCAGACAACAATAATGCCGCACACACATTGATGTGGCTATCCGGTGTAGGCTAGGCTTACGGTGATTAGAGATCGAACATCTGTTTGAAACCCTCGATATGGATCCGACCAAAGAAAAAGAGGTCAGGGTTGGGAAGCCCTGACCTCTTTTTCATCAAGCAAAAACTGTAAAATTAGTTACCCTGGGTATTATGCGGAAAGACCGCGATGTAGCCAGGGCGATTCGGAACAGGAAGGACGATTGACAACCCGTCACCGCCTATAACGTCGCTTGTCTGGTAGCCTTCCAGATGCGAGTAACCGATCTGGGTGAAGCCCTGGACGTAGAGCTGGCCAAGCTGATGAGAATTGACTACCGTGGTGGTGTTCTTATAGGAATATTGTGCACCGGCGTTCAGGGAAGCATAGAATCCGGCCGTACCGCGGGTGAAACCGCCAGCCGTAACTACAATCGTAGCCGGGGCAGTATCCAGCGTGATGGATCCGATCGAGATCGAGTCAATCGTCTGGATTTGGTCGGCAAGGCTGATGATGACTGCAGTCTTATTAGCCAGCGCTGCAAACGGCTGAGTGGCGCTAACTGGACCAAGCGATGCCACATCGATCTTGAGCGGGTCCGCCCAGACTCCGTTCCATTCGGTGTTCTGGTATCTGGTACAACCATGTAAACCGCATATAACGTAGCTTGTAGGTGCCTCCACACCGTTCAGGGTCGTGGTGTTCTTGTTGATGGCGATGTCGTTGATGTTGATGTAACCGGGGCTCATACTGACGGTCTGACCGGCAACATAACGGCTCCCCGTATTTACGTCACCCCAGGTAAGGGCGGCCAGGGAGAGGTCCTGCTGCATGTCAACGATCGCGATCGACACCCCCATCTGACCGGTCACGGCATCCATTTCACTGTCTGTAATGGCACTCATCCCGGCAAATGCGCTCAGAGGAAGCAGCACCAGTGTTAAAATTACGAATAACTTCTTCACGGTTGACCCTCCTTTTGGATCTTGATAATTTAAAATAATTCCAATGATATCAATATAATAACAATAATAACGCTTCTACATACAATACTGTGCTTTGTGTTTTGGTACTTTAGGGAGGATTTATGGGAAGTTATTGGTTACGTATAGACTACCTAAGCATCATATGGATTGTCAAATGAAAAGAATACCAAAATATTCCCTATCTATTACCTAATTATTTTAGGTAATAGCATACAAGTGATTTAAATGAATGATTATTTTGTCTGGCTGCGGTATTCCACAATCTCTTACTCCTTGTGTTTTAAAAGCATACCGAAAGTTATATGATACCTTGGAATGTGGGGGTAAAAGGGGAGAGTGAATCTGTGTTTCTCCTAATGCCTGAGAGCATGGTTCGTAGATTAGATCCTCTCCCCCTGCTTTGTTCCTTAACTCGTACGGTATCAGAGACCTTCTCGAATGGGAATGAGTTTGTACTTGCAAGGTTGATTTGAACAGAGCTTTTACCGATCAAACGTTGTACAGTAATGAAAGGAGGAATTCATATGTCAGTACCAATTCTGGGGATGGACATTGCCAAACAGAAGGTAGCGGTGGCATTGCTCGTAGATGGCAAGATCAAGCACAAATCCTTCAGGAATGCACCGGAAGGTTTTGAGGATTTGACTCTTTGGCTTGGGAAACTGGGGATCCAGCGGGTCCATGCCTGTCTGGAAGCTACCGGCAATTATGGGGAAGCGTTGGCCATTTATCTTCACGAAGCCGGCCACACGGTTAGTATTGTCAATCCGGCCCGGATCAAGGGATTCGCCCAGAGTGAACTCGTCCGTACCAAGACGGACAAGGTTGATGCCGGTATCATTGCCCGTTTTTGCCTGGCCATGCAACCAGAGTCCTGGGTTCCGCCTTCACCGGAAATCAGGTCCCTGAGAGCTCTGGCTAGACGGGCGGACAGTCTGATCGACATGCTGACCCAGGAGAAGAATCGGCTCGGCACGGCCCATGAGTCGGTTATTCCACGGATCAAAAAACACATGGAGTATCTGGACAAGGAAATCGAAGAGGTCAGAAATCAGATTGCCGATCTGATTGACAGGGACCCAGACCTGAGACACAAGAAAGACCTCTTGGCTTCCATTCCAGGTATCGGCAAGGCAACCATCGCGGTTATCCTGGCGGAACTGGATGAGTTGGATAAGTTCAGCCACGTTCGTGAACTGGTGGCCTTCATCGGACTTGCCCCCAAAGAAACCCTCTCGGGATCCTCCATTAAGGGGAGACCCAGGCTATGCAAAACCGGTCACGCACGCCTCAGGAAGGCCCTGTATATGCCGGCGCTGGTATCCATTCGATACAATCCCCTGATGATCGCCTTTTATCAGCGGTTACAGGCAAGAGGCAAAAACGGGAAGGTGATTGTCTGTGCGATTATGCGGAAACTGGTTCACGTGATATACGGAGTCCTGAAATCGGGCAAAATGTATGATCCAAATCATAAACCTGTTTTCGCTTGACCAAAACGGTATCTACGAGTCGTGGATCAGAGGTTTATTTCAAAAGTAAAGTTTACTGGTTGAAAGTGAGTGTGGTTACTGTCCAGTTTCTTTACATTTCAAAATATCTTCATAAGTTATTGTAATATTTATTATAATTTACTATTGCCTTTCACCGATCCCTTGATAACTGTCAGAATTATTTACAATTTCAGTTTTATTAGTAGAACGCTTTTTTATAATTGTTAGCAATATCAATATCTTACAGCTATGGTATCTATTTTGCATGAAAATGCATAACATAAAGATCAAGATTTTCAGGTGTTACTTTGAATTAAATAATAGGAGGATCAAATGAAAAAAAAGCAATGGACTCTGAGTATCCTTGTAATCAGCCTGCTCGCCCTATCCGGTATGGCCAATGCTAGCGCGATTTACAATAACCTATACTCCGCTAATGCGGGTGTAGATCCTCTTACTAACTGGGGACCACCATTGTTCGACTCATTTTCCACAGGACCGTCAGGGTTCAATCTAGCGGATGTTAAGCTTTTACTCGAAGGAGCTCCAACTTCTCCCGGCTCTTTCACTGCTGCTGTTTATAGCGACTCTTCCACGGCACCGGGGGCGCTTCTGTACACCATCGGCACCCTGAGCGATAGTGCATTGTCTTCAAGCTTATCAGTGGTCGATTTTACACTTGCCTCGCCTGACTATCTGGCTGCAAACACGAGATACTGGTTGGTGCTTAATACCACAAATAACTCCTCTGCTGAATGGGGTTGGTCCTTTGATCAGAGCGCCCTCGGTGTAGCCGGGGAGTATTTCGGTCATGGTACTTCTGTCTATCCTAACACCGCCTCAGGACCCTATCAAATGGAGCTGAGCAGTAGTAGTGCAGTTCCTGAACCAACCACCATGCTCCTTCTTGGTCTTGGTCTGATTGGGGTTGCAGGCGTGAGAAGAAAGTTTCAGAAATAAGATTGAAGAAGTAAATTTATTTTTTATATATTTTTTAGATAGGGCAGGGTCAGAAAATGGTCCTGCCTTTTTCATTTTCAGCAATAACGATTATGGATTGTAATGTAGCATAGAAGGGCAGAATTGAAAAAACAACAGTTCAGGAAGCTATACGTAACATATTCTGATTTTCTTATTGATTCTGTGATGTTACCTGTTGTTTACTTTTTCATAAATTCTCTATGTCGTCAAGGTTTATGTTGATTGGTTTATGTTGATTGGGGTT
>Ga0326728_10018097_pt1 | contig 13971 bp, 11 predicted proteins | sample MB3enrmetagenome_FD_207602 | JGI IMG/M metagenome (GOLD analysis project Ga0326728, IMG submission 207602) | Lab enriched peat soil microbial communities from McLean, Ithaca, NY, United States - MB31MN | ecosystem: Environmental > Terrestrial > Soil > Wetlands > Peat | place: USA: New York... | reverse complement strand
GCTGAGGTGAAGTTCAGGGTCGTGATGACGCCCCAGGATCTCGGCGAGTCGAATCTTGAAGCGCTGGGAAAGAAGTGGGGCTAAGTCCCGATTAACGGGGTTGAGACAAGTATGAAGCAGCGATGCGGGAGCTGGGACAAACCGGCTTCCGCTTTGTTGCGTTTGGCGATCGGTTGCGTATTGGAGCCGCCGATCAAGCGCGGAACACTCTGGTAACTCTCCGAAGTGGCATCGCTGGTGCCTTGCCGATGCCCGGTTTGGGGGATGTGCTGCGGGCAGCCTGCGTCCTGTAAAATAAAGGTTAACCGGATGATGCAAACCCCTTCAGCGGCTGCTCCCCAGGCATCCCGTGCAACGCGGGACTCGGAGTCGCGAGTGGGCGGATTCGACGCCGAAAAATCTCCGATCATTCAAGTTCGGGGTCTAAGCAAGACTTACCAGACGGCGCGTGGCGCGCTGCATCTTTTTCAGGATCTTAACCTCGAAGTTGAAGCCGGCGAAATGGTTGCGATTGTCGGCCAATCGGGCGCAGGAAAGAGCACACTTTTACACATTTTGGGCGCGCTTGATGCGCCTTCCACGGGAACTGTATACTGCGCCTCAACCAACGTGGAAAAGCTGAACGCGAAGGAGGCGGCAGCGTTTCGAAATCGCGAGATTGGATACGTGTGGCAGTTCCATTATTTGCTGCCGGAGTTCACGGCGCTGGAGAATGTGGCGATGCCGCTTTTGGCGCGGAATATGAGGAAAGTCGAAGCGCTTAAGACAGCGGAGAAGTGGCTGAGCGAGGTGGGATTGGAAGATCGCGGTGACCATCGGCCGGGAGAGCTTTCAGGCGGTGAGCAACAACGGGTGGCACTGGCACGAGCGCTGGTTTGCGGGCCGCGTCTTTTGCTGGCTGACGAGCCGACTGGCGACTTGGACGGGATTACGGCGGGAAGGGTTTTTGACTTGATTGAGCGCCTGCATGAGAGTCACGGACTGACATCGATTGTGGTTACGCACAACTTGGATTTGGCGGTGCGATGCCGACGGACGCTGAAGCTCGAAAGCGGAAGGCTGATCCAGGTCACAGACGCTGGGCCAAAGGGACCGCAAGCTGGACATATTGGCTAGAAAAAGCAGCACTTTTGCATCGTTTTGAGTCTTATAGGTACGGGCCTGAGAGGCACTTTCTGGAGTTCAGGCTTTTGAGAGGTCGGGGTGGGAGTCGGCGGGCGGAACGAGAGCCGGTTGAAGCAGGGTTCGACGGAAGCACGAGACCATCCAAAAGAGCTATTCGGAGCACGGCGATATCTTTCAAGAGGCTCCGGCGGCGAAGCAACGGAAGGGTGAACGCGGGTTGAGCCGAGGCCGGGTAACCACCGGACGGCTACTGCAAGCGAGCACCCAGAACAATCCCCGAAAACGGGGGGGAGCACATCATGTTCGAGCGGTATACGGAGAAGGCGCGGCGCGTGATCTTCTTCGCGCGGTATGAGGCCAGCCAGTTCGGCTCGCCTTATATCGAGACCGAGCATTTACTGCTGGGGCTGCTACGCGAAGACAAGGCGTTAACCAACCGTTTCCTGCGTTCGCACGCCTCGGTGGAGTCGATCCGGAAGCAAATTGAAGCGCACACCACCATCCGGGAAAAGGTGTCGACGAGCGTTGACCTGCCGCTTTCGAACGAGTGCAAGCGGGTGCTGGCCTATGCCGCGGAGGAAGCCGAGCGGCTGGGACACAAACATATTGGAACGGAACATCTGCTGCTCGGACTGCTGAGGGAAGAGAAGTGCTTTGCCTCAGAGATTCTGCAAGAGCGCGGCCTGAAGCTGACGCAAATTCGCGATGAGCTGGCGCGAGTGACGCAGGAGAAGGCGCCGCCGCAACAGCGGCAACGTGAGTCGAGCCTGCTGGCGGAGTTCAGCCGCGACTTGACGCAAGCGGCGATGGATGGACAACTCGATCCGCTGGTAGGGCGCGAAGGCGAGCTGGAGCGCTCGATACAGATCCTGTGCCGGCGCACCAAGAACAATCCAGTACTGATTGGCGAGCCAGGCGTAGGCAAGACAGCGATCGTCGAAGGCCTCGCGCAGAAGATAGCCGACGGCGAAGTACCAAGCTTTTTGGCTGACAAGCGCGTACTGGCGCTGGACCTTTCGCTGATCGTCGCCGGAACCAAGTATCGCGGTCAGTTTGAGGAGCGGCTGAAGACCATCATGAAGGAGTTGATGGAGAGCCAGAACTCAATCGTATTCATCGACGAGCTGCACACTCTGGTGGGCGCGGGCTCGGCAGAAGGGTCGCTCGATGCGGCGAACATCCTGAAGCCGGCTCTGTCCCGCGGCGAGATTCAGTGCATCGGCGCAACGACTCCGGCCGAGTATCGCAAGTCAATTGAAAAAGATCGCTCACTGGAGCGGCGCTTCCAGGCCGTGAAAGTGCCGCCGCCGAACGAGGCTGAAGCGATCAAGATCATTATGGGCATCAAGGACCGCTATGAGAAGTTTCACGCGGTCAGCTATACCGATGCGGCGGTGGAATTTGCTGTCTCGCATTCGAATCGCTATATTCCGGATCGCTTCTTGCCTGACAAGGCCATCGATCTGATCGATGAGGCGGGAGCTCGCGTGAAACTGCGCCAGACCTCGCTGCCCGAAGAAATCACCGAGGTGCAGAAGAGAATCAAGTTCATCGTGCATCGCATGGATTCGGCGATTGCGAATCACGAGTTCGAGAAGGCGCGTTTTTATTCCGACGAAGAACGCAAGGAGCGCGAGAACCTGCGCGCGCTGCGCGACAAGTATCACCTCGACGATTCGGCGGCGGGCATCGTGGGCCGCGAGGACATCGAGGATGTGGTGAGCCGTTGGACGGGCGTGCCCGTCACCAGCATCAAGGAAGAAGAAACGCAGAAACTGCTGCGCGTGGAAGAAGAGCTGCACAAGCGCGTGATCTCGCAGGAGAAGGCAATTTCGGCGCTGGCTCGCGCGATCAGGCGGTCGAGAGCGGGATTGAAATCGCCACACCGGCCGATTGGTTCTTTTCTTTTCCTTGGGCCAACTGGCGTGGGCAAAACAGAAATGGCGCGCACGCTGGCCAACTTCCTCTTCGGGTCAGACAAGGCGCTCATCCGCTTCGATATGTCGGAGTTCATGGAGAAGCACTCGGTGTCGAAACTGATTGGCTCGCCTCCGGGATACGTGGGCTACGAGGAGGGCGGGCAGTTGACGGAGCGTGTGAAACGCTCGCCGTATTCGGTGGTGCTACTGGACGAGATCGAGAAGGCGCACCCGGATGTGTTCAACATTCTGTTGCAGGTGTTTGAGGATGGGCAATTGACCGACGGGCTGGGCAATACCGTCGACTTCAAGAACACCATCGTCATCATGACTTCGAACATCGGCGCGCGGCACCTGCAGAAAAAGCAGGGGCTCGGCTTCCAGAGCGAACGCGAGGACATCGTTAGCGAGAAGGTGGAAGAGCTGGTAAGGAACGAGGTGAAGAAAACCTTCAACCCCGAGTTCCTGAACCGTCTCGATGAGGTGATTCTCTTCCAGTCGCTCAACGATGCCGACCTGATCCAGATTGTGGAGCTGCTGGTGCAGCAGTTGAACGCCAACCTGGCGCAGAAGTCGATCACGATCTCAGTGAACGACGATGCGAAGAAATGGATTCTCGACAAGACGCTGGTCGACCGCAGCTACGGCGCGCGCCCATTGCGCCGCGCACTGCAGCGGTACATCGAAGATCCGCTTTCGGAGGCGCTGATCGCAGGGCAAATTCAGGACCGTCCGGCGTTTCTCGAGGTCTATCTCGACCAAAACCAACTGTTCTACCGGCCAGTCAGCGCGGACGAAAGCGCAACCGAAGAAAAGGCAGCCGGAGTACTGTTGTTCAGTAACTAATCTCCTCCGGGACCAGAAGCACAGAACAAGAAGAACTGGACCTGAAGAAAAAACCGAAGAAAAAGCCCTCGGCGAAACTGCCGGGGGCTTTTTGCTTGTCTGCATGCGGCTCGGAGCCACAACGGACGTTCATCGCGGCTCAACCCTCTCCATTTACACTAAAGAGCGGAGAACATTGTGTTTTTTGACAAGTTGTTAGCCAAAATCTTCGGTACAGCGAACGAGCGTGCCATCAAGCGCCTGACGCCCATTGTGGGGCAGGTCAGCGTGCTGGAGCCGGAGACCAAGAAGCTATCGGATGAAGAGCTAAGAGCGAAGACTGGCGAGTTCAAGGCGCGGATAGCGGCGCGGCTCGAAGGGATTACGGACGCGGACGAGAGGAAAGAAGCCGAGAAGGAGGCGCTCGACGAGATTCTTCCCGAAGCATTTGCGGTGGTGCGCGAGGCGGGCTGGCGTGCAGTGCAGATGCGGCACTTCGACGTGCAATTAATCGGCGGCATGGTGCTGCACCAGGGAAAGATTTCGGAGATGAAGACGGGCGAAGGCAAGACGCTGGTTGCTACGCTCGCCTGCTATCTGAATGCATTGGCCGGGCATGGCGTGCACGTGGTGACGGTGAACGACTACCTGGCTAAGCGCGACGCCGAGTGGATGGGCAAGATCTACGAGTTCCTCGGGCTCACGGTCGGTGTCATCGTTCACGATCTCTCCGACGACGAGCGCCGCGCAGCCTATGGCGCCGACATTACCTACGGCACGAACAACGAGTTCGGGTTCGACTACCTGCGCGACAACATGAAGTTCGAGATCAAGGATTGCGTGCAGCGCGGGCATTACTACGCCATCGTGGACGAAGTGGATTCAATTCTGATCGACGAAGCGCGGACGCCGCTCATCATCTCAGGGCCGACGGAGCAGACGACGGACAAATACGCACGCGTGCGGCACATCATTCCGCAACTGGAGATGGGCGAGGAGGTGGAATGGAGCGACACGCAGCGGCAACAAGAGTTGGGCATCCGGCTCGCCGAAGGCGAAAAGTACATGAGCGGCGATTATTTCGTTGACGAAAAAAGTCGACAAATCGGCGTCACCGACTCCGGATGGGAGACGATCGAAAAGGCGCTGGGAATCGGCAATATCGCCGACGCAGAGAACTGGGACCTGAAGCACTACGTGGAGACGGCGATCAAAGCGCATGCGCTCTACAAGCGCGACGTGGACTACGTGGTAAAGGACGGCGAAGTCATTATCGTGGATACTTTCACGGGCCGGCTGATGCCAGGGCGGCGGTGGAGCGACGGACTGCACCAGTCGATCGAGGCCAAGGAAGGCGTGAACATCCGCAAGGAAGACCAGACACTGGCCACAATCACGTTCCAAAATTATTTTCGCCTTTATCAAAAACTGAGCGGCATGACAGGAACAGCGGAGACTGAAGCCGCCGAGTTCGAAAAGATCTACAAGCTCGAGATCGTAGTGATTCCAACCAACAAGCCGCTGCTGCGGCTGGAGAACCCGGACGTCGTGTTTCGCACGGAGAAGGAAAAATACAAGGCCGTAGCGGAAAACATCGCGGAGCTCCATGCAAAGGGGCAGCCGGCGTTGGTGGGTACCACATCGATCGAAAAGTCGGAGCGGCTGTCGGCAATTTTGCAGAAAAAAGGCGTGCGCCACGTGGTGCTGAATGCGAAGTTCCACGAGCGCGAGGCAGAGATTGTGGCGCAGGCCGGCCGGTCGGGGATGGTGACGATTGCCACCAACATGGCCGGACGCGGCACCGATATTCTGCTGGGCGGCAACGCGGAGTTCATGACCCGGCAGGAACTGGTGAAGAAGAACAAGGCACGGGCGATCAGCGTGGCGGAGGGCGCGATCAATCCCATGGCGCCGGCAGGATTCCAGCGGTTCTACTACCAGGGGCAGGAATTCGAGGTCTCCGATGGCGACTGGGTGGAAGCAAACGCGTCGCACGCGGCCGCAGCGCAGAAGGAGCATGAAGCAGTGATCGCGGCCGGGGGCTTGTTCATCCTGGGCACCGAGCGGCACGAATCGCGGCGCATCGACAACCAGCTGCGCGGACGCGCCGGACGCCAGGGCGATCCAGGAGAGTCGAGATTCTACTTGTCGCTTGAAGACGACTTGATTCGCATCTTCGCGCGCGGATTTGCAGGCACCGTGATGCAGAAAGTGATGGTCGAGGACGAAGCGATCGAGTCGCGCATGATCACCAAGCGCATCGAAGGGGCGCAAAAGGCGGTGGAAGCGCAGAACTTCGAAGCGCGCAAACATTTGCTCGAATACGACGACGTGATGAACAAGCAGCGCGAGGCGGTTTACGGCCTGCGCCGGCAACTGCTGGAAGGCGTCGAGCAGCGCGAGATGATTCTGGAGGATTATGTCGGCGGAATCCTGAGCACCCTTCTCGATGAATATGCCGGCGAGCGCGTGCGGCAGGATCAGTGGGACATCAAGGGCCTGGGCGAGAAACTCGTCGACCACTTCGGATTCAATCTAGCGGCATCCGGCATCAAGCCGGAGACTCTGAGCCGCCACGAACTGGGTGAGGAGATCTTTGCCAAGCTAGCCGAGGGCTATGAGTCTAAGGAGAAGATTCTGGGAGTGGCGACGATGCGCCACCACGAGCGCATGGTGATGCTCAGCGTCATCGACGGGCTGTGGAAAGATCACCTGCTCTCGATGGATCACCTGAAGGAAGGAATCAATCTGCGCGGGTATGCGCAGCGCGATCCTCTCGTGGAATACAAGCGCGAATCCTTCGATTTGTTCGAAGCCATGATGCTGAAGTTCCAGGAAGATACAGTGCGCTTCCTGTTCCGAATGCAGATTCTGGGGCCGGACGGTCAGCCGATTGATGCGGCGCCTCGGCCGCGCGGCACAGTGCCCAAGGCACCTCCGGTGGCCAGCGCTGCACGGCCACATTCCGGCGATGGCGCGCCGCGGGAGATCGAGATACCTACGCGCAAACCCTCGACGACCATCGACGAGCTGGAGAGGGAGTTTCACCGGAAAAAAGAGCGGGAACTCGCTGTGGCCAGCAGGCAAGGCGGCGGAGATTCAAGCGAGTCCGCGCAGCGGCGGACGGGCGAGAAGGTGGGCCGCAACGATCCATGTCCGTGCGGTAGCGGCAAGAAATACAAGAAGTGCCACGGGGCGTGAAGGCGGGGAACAAGCCACCACAGCGAGCACAGATCGCTCGCCGGGGGCACTTGCAGGGACATAGGGACCAAACGGACATCGACCAGTTTCCCTGGCCGATGTTTTTTCAGCGCAGAAAGCTGAAGAATCCCCTCTTTTCGTTCTTCTCGGCGAGCAGCCCGGCGGCTGATTTGGCCATTTGGCGAATAGTTTGCGAGATGGTCGAGTCAACCATGACCATGGGAGTCGCGGTTTCGCGGGTTCTGCGCGCGGCTGCATAATCGTCGGGGATCTTCCACTGGGCTATCCGGGTCAAAGCCTTGTTGATCTGGGCCTCGTCAAAGAGCGAGTCGCTGGTCTTGTAGCGATTGATGACGATCTGCAGATTCTCGTCGCGCTTTGCGAAGTGCTTAACGATCATACGGTTGGCCGTGCGCATTTCAGAGATGCCGACTTGTGTGACCAGGAAGATGGTGGAGGAATCGTCAAACAACAACGAGTCCATCAGATCGAGCCTCGACCCAATATCGACCACGACAAAGTCGTAGATATCGCGCGTGACCGTCAGGAGTTTGTCTACGGCCTCTTTGGTGGCCTGCACGTCGGACAGATCCGTCGGTGCGGGGAGAACGGAGAGTCCGGAACTGTGCTTGGAGACCAGCGTCGAGAGCAGATTGGCATCCACGCGGTTGGGCTTTTCGAGAGCGGTAACAACCGAGTACTCGGTGATGATACCGAGGTTGATGGCCACGTCGCCGAGCGGCAGACCGAGATCGATCAGAAGCGTGGTGCTGTCACTCTCCTGCGCCAGCGCGAGCGCAAAATTCGACGCCAGGGTCGTTACGCCGCAGCCGCCCTTTGAGCCGAGGAAGACAAACAATTTGCCGGTCTTCTTATTATCTTCATGTGGTGGGGGCGTCACGCGGGGCGCTGCGGCGCGATTGAGCGCGGCGGAAACTTCGTTGGCATCAAGGGGCAGAGTAAAGAATTCGCGGACACCGGCGCGCATAAACTGGACAGCGCGCTTCATATCGGCGTTTGCCGAGTAGGCCATCACGTAAGCGCGTCCGCTGGCACAGAGGCTTTCGACGAGAGCGAAGGCATAATCCGGCTCACTGTCCACGTCAATGATGACAACTTCGTAAGCCTGCGCGAGCCGCTGGGGAAGGTCCTCAAGGCGAGGGGGGAACGACGAGAATTCGTGCAACTTGAGGCCGGGATGCTTGGAGACAGCGCCGGCGACAACTTTGCGCCGTTGTTCGTCCGGTCCGAGAAGCGCGACGTTCAGATTGGTCACATCCGGGATGGCGGTATCCTTCGAGGCTTGCAGCATAGCAAACAAACGACTCCCAAAGCTCTATTTTAAGCGATCTCATTGCAGATATGGGACTTGCCATAACGCTTTCGGGGGAGTGCGCAAGGATGGACACGGGAGGAAATCGCTAACCGATTGATGGTGATGGGGGTAAAGGGTGGCACGACGACTGAGATGCAGGGAAAGCCGAGCAAAGTGGCGGGATCGAGCCGATAGACCTGGGCCGGCGGCTCGGCGCACTATCGTGAAGAGGCGGCGATGGCGGAAAAAGTCAGGTCTTCGACTGTGCTGCGGTGCTGGATGCGCCACTCGTCAAACAGTCGGCCATAGCTGAGCGTGATGTAGCTGGCGGGATGGACGCCAAGACGGGTAGCAACGCGGTCGATCCAATCGGAAGAGCCTTCGAGCTCGGCATAGTCGCCGATAGGAGTTTCATCGATGACGCAGTGGCCCTCGCCGTCGGTCCACTCGGTGCGCCACTTTTCGTAGCGGAAAGCGGCGACAAGGCCGAGAGAGAGAAAGAGCTCGGCCAGCGCGCTGCCATGCGCGACCAAGGTTTCGGTTTCGACGCGATGCTTGTGACGATCCGTATCGGGATAACCCAGGCCAGAGGCTGCGGGGCTGGGAAGTCGCTTGTGAGTGAGCGTCCAATGGCCAGCGTAACTGCGAATACGAAGGATTTCGGTGCGGGCGCGCATCTGGCGATCGGGCGTGTCATAAAGGATGTTGGATTCGAAGCAGCGCGGAGTTTCGAGGCGAAAGCCGGCGGATTCGAGCCGCTCGGCGAGCGCGGCGAGATCGGCAACGCAGAATTTGATCTCGGTTTCGATGGCCATCGGTCAAGGAGAGTATAAGGCGGAGAGGCGGCGAGTGAAGAAGCGAAGGAAGTGAATGAGTGAGTTGTGCGAAGTTGAAAGTGGCCTGAGTGGCGGGCGGAGGCGAGAATAGTAGAGTGAAGACGCTGCGGCTCAAGGTGGACGCGAACGATCTGGAAACGGCTGAGGCGCGGGAGGTGCTGGAGCGCGCGGCAGAGATTCTGCGCCGCGGTGGACTTGTGGCGCTGCCGACGGAGACCGTGTACGGGCTGGGAGCGAATGCACTGGACCGGGCAGCGGTCGAGCGGATATTTGCGGCGAAGTCCAGGCCTGCATGGGATCCGGTAATTGTGCATGTGGCGCCGGGAACGATGCTCAACGGGCTCGTCGAGGAGATTCCTGAGGCGGCGCGGCGCCTGATGGAGGCATTTTGGCCGGGGCCGCTGACGCTGCTACTGAAGCGGACACGAGCAGTCCCGGACGCGGTCACCGCGGGAAGGCCGCTGGTGGGCGTGCGCATGCCGGCGCACCCGGTGGCGCTTGAACTGATCCGCCGCGCGGGAGTTCCCGTGGCGGCGCCGAGTGCGAACCGCTTTGGGCACGTTAGCCCGACGACGGCAGAGCACGTGCTTGACGATTTGGATGGGCGCATCGACGCGGTGGTCGAAGAGGTGCTCGGCGCAGGCCTTGGCGCGGGACCGACACTGCACGGCGTCGAATCGACTGTGCTGGATCCGTCCACCAGCCCCATGACGATCTACAGGCCGGGCGCCGTGACGGCGGAACAGATTGCGGAAATCGCGGGGCCCGTGGAGCATTTCAAAAGCCGCGAGCCATTGCGCGAGACGCCAAGGGAGGCGATGCCTTCGCCGGGAGTGGGACTGAAACACTACGCGCCGCGTGCGCGGCTCGTTCTGGTGGAGGCGCCAGGCGACGAACCGGACGAAAAGCTGGGCGAGCGCCTAGCTGCGGCAACAAGTGTTGAGCGCAACGAGCGCGTTGGCGTGATGCTGCCGGACGGAATCATGAAGCCGCAGGAACTGGAGCGGGCGCAGATTTATCCATGGGGAAGGTGGGATGCGCCGGAGACGCTGGGGCATGAACTCTATGCGGGACTGCGGGCACTTGATGCCGCGGGGTGCACAGTGATCCTGTGCCCGTTGCCACCGGCGGAGGGGATTGGCACGGCGATTCGCGATCGGCTCTTGAAAGCAGGGACTGAGGGACCCAGGGACTAAGGGCGGCTGTCTAGCCGTTGTCGCCGAGCTTGTACATGTACTTGATGGCGGATTTGAAGATGAGGGTCTTGGTACGTCCGCGGACTTTGAGCGAGTTGCGATCGTACCATTCAATACAGCCGTCAACGCGTTCGCCGTCTTCAAGAACAATGACCATCGGGGTTTGCGACTGGATCTGCTTTTGCAGATAGAAGAGCTCCGCGTGGCGATTCGGCGTGCCACTGTCGACAGTTTGCGCGGGAAAACGGAAGGGAAGCGGCGCAGGGAGATTCCTCCTTCTCCGCGCCGGGAGCTGGCCGGGCTCAAAGACGCGCGATTCAGGCACAATCGATGGCGTACTCATGGGGAAGAATCCTCCGCGAAGAACTAAGGCTGAAAACTCAACAATCCGCAGACGTCGCCCGGGAAGAGTGCATCAATCAGCCGGCAGATACGGTCCCGGCTGCAAATCAAGACCCAAGCTCCCACGCCCGAACAGAAGGCAGTCCTGCGTTATCGGGATATGCTATTCCCTGTGTCCCTGGACTCGATGGGAGAACTAATTACTCAAAAAGATGCGTGGTACCGATTGGGGGTTGCTCTCTTATTCTGCGGCCATTCCGATCGAGCGTCAAGCAGGGACGCAGCGAACAGTGAAGAGGGAACCGTGAGCAGCGGACAGTGGGCAGCGGTTAGAGGGCGCTGTCTGCAGCGGCGAGGCTGACGGCCATGGCGTCAAGGGAGAGCGAACGCAAGAGGTTGCGGCGCATGCCTTGCTCGACCTGGACGAGGGCGCGGGCGGCGGAGTCAATCCAGTCGATGGTGAGGCCTTCAGAAAGACGGGTTAGCTCGGCGGCGATGTCGATGTTGCGGATGAGCGACGGCGTGCCGGCCACCATCAGAAGGAGGTCTTCAACGAGGCTGGAGAGAGCGCGGAGGAGGTTGACAGTCTTCTCCTGGCCGTCGGCGCCCGCGCGATAGCTTTCGGTGGCGTGGAAGAGCGCGGAGTAGTCGGGCTCTCGAATTGCATTTCGGAGAATGACCAGCGCGTCTTCGCGGCCGGCGAGATACGCGGCGAGATCGAGCGAGAGAGCGCGGCCAACTGCGCCCATAGCCAAACGGGCGACAAGAGAGCGCTCCTGCGGTTTCAGCTCGGGTCGACGGCGGGCGAGCAGAGACTCGAGATCGGCGGCGGGCAGCGCGCCGAGACGATGAATGAGCGCGCGGGAACGAATGGTGGGCAGCAGCTCCTGTGGATTCTCGGTGAGCAGGATCAGCGATGTGTGATCCGGAGGCTCTTCAAGCAGCTTGAGCAGGCTGTTGGCTGCCTCTTTCATGAATGTAGACGAAGTGAAAATGGTGAAGGCGCGCTGGGCCTCGGCGGGCTGGCGATAGAAGGCGACGTGAATGGCCTGGCGGACCTGGCCGAGCTTGATCATGAGCTGCGGCGGATCGGGTGGAATGATCAGCACGTCAGGATGCGTCTGTATGAGGATGCGTGTCTCGCGCTTGTCGGTTTCGCGCAGATCGTCGCGGGCCTCGACGGCTTCGTCCACCAACGTTTCGAGGTCGGCGGAGGCGGCGATGCGGACGCAATTCGAGCAGCGGCCGCAAAAGTCGGGAAGGCCATCGGATTCGGTGGGCTTGAGGCAGTTGACAGCCTGGGCGAGCATGAGGGCGAGCGTGTATTTGCCCGCGCCGCGGGGGCCGGCCAGGATCATGGAGTGCGGAAAGCGGCCGGAGCGAATGCTTTCGCGCAGGTGCGTGACGGTGGCCGCGTTGCCGAGGAAGTCCTGGAAGCTCACGGATTGAGAGTAACAGTGGATGGTGGACGGTGAACAGTGGACGGTGGGCGGGGCCGGTGAGTCGAGACATAGAGCTTGAAGGAGTGAGTCAGTGAAACAAGTGTAAAGAAATGAGATGGTTACGAGGCAAGAACGCCATGGCTAGAAATGAGTCGATCGCGCGTTGATTCTAAAGGAGTTGTTTGGCTGAAATGGGGCGTAATTTGATGCATCTTTCCGGCTTTCCAGAAATCGATTTGTTGATTCTAAACGAGTTAAATGGCGAAAATTTAGCGAAAAGTGGCAGAATTTTTTATTTCATTATTTTCGGGTCTACCCGTGCCGACGAAAAGAAGAGCAGAAGCAGCGTCCGGGATTGGGATTTTGTGAGATCGCGAGCTCCGCGTCTTTGGCGCGAAATGGCGTGCTGGCCGTGCTGGCGCGCGCTGGCGAGTTGGCAGATTGGCTGCATGTGAGATCAGTGTAGCCAAATCGAGGAAATAATCGGCAAACTTCACAGAGATCAGAGATCAGGGGTCAGAGATCAGAAAACGAACGAGTTAGGCCAGAGGAGCCGTCGAAATTGAGGCTGCGGGGGCTTGACAGGTTCCGAGCTAGGCACGAAATGCTTCAAAAAACTGTCAATGACACTTGACAGGCTGCAGGAATGGATGTAATGTTTCCTTGTCAATCTGTAAAGGAGACTTACATGTTCTGCACGTCCAATCGTCCCGAAGAACGACGCTTTGTACGCGCCTGCTGGATGAGCGCCGCGTTGGTTACGCCGCTCGTATTAGGCGCTGCCGCCGCGTTTCGCTTTTACCATTTGCACGGAATTGCGGCCTATATTGTGGCTGTTCTGCCCACGATTCCGATTCTCTGGGTGCTCGTGGAGTTGGGCAGGTTCCTCGCTGTTGAGAAAGACGAATTCCAGCGAAACATTCTCATCCAGTGCGTGCTGGGCGGGACCGGGGGAACCCTGGCCACGACGACCATCTGGGGTTATTTGGAAGACTTTGCCCACGCGCCGCACCTCGATCTGATCTGGGTCTATCCGATCTTCTGGCTGTTCGTTGTGGTGTCGTATCCGGTGGTGAGGATGAGGTACCGATGAAAAACAGGCTGAAGATTCTGAGCGAGCATATTGAGCCCGATTCGAGCGGAGACCGCTTATGACTGACTGCATCAAAAATCCGGCAGGGGATCACATGGAAGATCGCATCCTCTTCATCGGGATGCCGTTGCTGGTGGCGAATATCGCTATGGCGATTTGGGGAATTGGCTATCGCCATCTGCACGCGGCAGGCGCTTACCTTCCCGCCATTTTGTTCGCGCTGATGGGTGTCGCATTTATTGTCATCTTCGGCCTCTATCTAAAGGAAGAGCAGGACGAGTTTCAGAGGGACCTTTGGGTCCAGGCGTTGCTGTGGGGGATTGGGGCAACGCTGACCATCATCACATTCTGGGGATCCCTAGTGGAGTTCGAGCTGGCGAAGGGTCTGAAGTTGCTGTTTGTCTTCCCGCTGTTCATGCTCATCACGTGCATCGCCAGGCTTGTGCTCAGGCTGAGGTATCGATGAAAAACCGGCTGAAGGTACTGCGCGCGGAGCGGGACTGGTCGCAGGGAGACCTAGCCCAGCGGCTGGAGGTGTCGCGGCAGTCGGTCAATGCGATTGAGACGGGGAAGTTCGATCCCAGCTTGCCGTTGGCGTTCAAGCTGGCGCGGCTGTTTGAGAGGCCGATCGAAGAGATTTTTGAAGACAGCGAGTCAGCGAGTTAGCGAGATGGCGG
>Ga0326728_10018096_pt1 | contig 13971 bp, 9 predicted proteins | sample MB3enrmetagenome_FD_207602 | JGI IMG/M metagenome (GOLD analysis project Ga0326728, IMG submission 207602) | Lab enriched peat soil microbial communities from McLean, Ithaca, NY, United States - MB31MN | ecosystem: Environmental > Terrestrial > Soil > Wetlands > Peat | place: USA: New York... | reverse complement strand
ACTCCTCGCGCCGGGTGGGGGGGGGTGTTTGGGGGTGTTTTTTTTGGGGCCGGCGGGGGCGTTGGGGGGGGGGGGGGGGCCCCCCCAAAGCCGGCTAAATGCTGTGGCAGGTCTGGCTGGACTCCGCCGTGCTCAAGGTCGTCGGGGCCTGGCTGATGTCGGGGCGCGGCAGGGGGAAGCGCCGCAGGCATGCACTGGGCTTGCCTGGACCTGGCCGTGCTCAAGCTCGTCGCCGCCTGAGTCCCCTGCCCTGTTCGGAGAGAACGCGACTAACGGGTGTGACAACGGGTTAAGGAGTCCCCTGGCCTGTCTGGCCGTTCGGTGCGGAGTCCCCTGCCCTGTTCGCGCTACTCTGTGAGAAGTTGCCTGATTCTAGCAAGCGTACGGGCGGCGTGGTCGCTTGGCTGCCGGCTGAACCGCTCTCGCAGTTGCGCATCATTCGGTTCTCCAACCATCAGGACCAGGTCAATCAACTCTCCGACAGGACTGCCTTTTTGGTAGAGGCGGACCGGTTGGGACTGTTCGGTTGTCAAGTCCTGAGGCACATGGCCGAGTCCTAGCCCGGCGAGCGTGTTGCGAATGTCGGCGACAACACCAGAGCCGAGCTTTCCGCTGCCCGTGGCGTCTCGGAGGTCCCCCATGGTGACCGTCAGGACATTTCCACTGGCGTTAACTGATTCTTTGATTTCCTTCCAGGTTGCCATAGTAGGTTGCGTCTAGTTGTGGGCATTTACGATTGTACCGCATTACGAACATATTTGGTCATGGAAATTGAGGACGCAAGACATTTCTGCGCGGGCGCTCAGTGCCGAGCGCCCCGCCGTGCCTGGCCGGTCGGTGCCGATTCCCCTGCGCCGCGTGGCCGGGCGGTGGCGAGGAAAGAGTTAAGGTGCGTAACCGGGGGTGCAGGTTTGTAGTTGACAGCAGACATTGTGCGAAATCTGTCCGCGCCGCCCACCACACCGCCCAGCCGCCGCCGCTTGCCCAACCTCAGTGGTAGCCCCACCCAAAGCGTTCGGTGATCGGCCAATAGACAAAGAACGATTTCCCGATCACCTGCGTCGCCGGGAAATCGCCCCAGAACCGGGAGTCGAGGCTGTTCATCGTGTTATCGCCCATCACGAAGAAATGACCGGGCTCCACGGTGTATTGGTCTCCCGGCGCCAGTCGGCGGATCATGGCGTGGCCGAAGTAGTGATTCTCCTTATAGGCCAGGGCCTGAGTGCCGCGCGGGGCTTCGGGGGTTGGACGGCTGGGAGCGCCGTAGAACGAATAGACGCTCTCGAAATGGGGCGTCGCGGCGGTAACCGGGACCCCGTTGGCGACCAGGTTGCCCACCGGCACGGGGCTGGGATCTGAAGGAACGCCCGTGACCAGGTACTCCTGCTGCAGGGAGAGCGTCTCGGAGCCCAGGCCGCAGAGCCGTTTGATGTAGAACTGGTCCGGCGGCAGGCCCTGGATGCCCTTGGTCTCGAAAACGACCACCTCGCCCCGTTGCGGCGAGCGGAAATTGTAAGTGAGGCGGTCCACAAAGAGATGGTCGCCGGCGCAGATTCTCATGTTGATGACGTCCTCCCCTTTGTGGAAGAACTGGCCGAGGCTGATGCCGGCCCGGTCTTCGAGCCGCGGCTGGCCATAGTCGGGCGGAAACCACAGAATGTAGGTCTTGCCGCCGATGACCAGTCTCTGCCAGAGATTGAAGATGAGGAGGCGGACCGGAGGGTCGACCTCATCCAGCGTTCCGTCAGTGCGCGCCACGACGTGGAGGTAGGAAACGCCTTCGAACCATTGGCGGAGGCGTTCCCAGCCGCCGGGCGTCTGGAACGTCGCCGCGGCCCGCTCCCTGCCCGCCTCGGCGGGGTTGCCGCTCCGCGAGCAATCCGGCGTCGAGGTCACTCCATAAAGGGTTGGCTGCATCGAGCCGGTGGGGATTTTGAAGGGCTGCAGAAAGAAGGTGCGGATGCCCATGGCCACGGTCAAGGCGACCAGGAGCACTTCGACATTCTCGCGGTAGCCCGGATTGGGGTAAGGCTTGAGCCATTTGTTGGCGGCCTCCTCGAGTTGGCGGAGGTGGCTTTCGAGCTCGGCCTTGGCCGCCCTGCCGGCCACCGCCTGGCGTAGCGCCTGGATGGCAGCCTGGAGATTGCCGACGGCCTGCGGCGAGAGCAAGTCGAGCTGGTGGTCGAGCAGCTTCTGCACGTGCTTGCTCATGGCCGTGGCGTCGCGAACGGTCTTGGAGAGAAACCAGCGGATCATTTGCTTCATGCCTTGAGGACCTCGATGAAGGCCTCCTGCGGGATATTGACGGAGCCGAAGGACTTCATGCGTTTTTTGCCTTCCTTCTGTTTTTCCAGCAGCTTGCGCTTGCGGGTGATATCCCCGCCGTAGCACTTGGCGGTGACGTCCTTGCGGAGGGCGCCCACGGTTTCACGCGCGATCACTTTCCCGCCGATCGCGGCCTGGATGGCTACGGCGTATTGCTGGCGCGGAATCACTTCCTTGAGCTTGGCCGCCAGGGCGCGTCCCCGGCCCTCCGCCTTATCCCGGTGCACGATGCAGGAAAAGGCGTCCACCGATTCCCCGTTGACCAGCATGTCGAGCTTGACCATGTCGGAATCCTGGTAGCCGGCGGGCTCGTAATCCATCGAGCCGTAGCCCCGCGTGAGGCTTTTGACGCGGTCGTGGAAGTCGATGAGGATTTCATTGAGCGGCAACCGGCTCGTCAGCATCACGCGCCGCGGGTCCAGCGTCTCGGTCTGGCCCAGGGTCCCGCGCTTTTCCGAGATCAAGGCGATCAGGTCGCCGATGTATTCGTTGGGGCAGATGAGGAAGGCCTTGACTATCGGTTCCCCGATGGCGGCGATGAAATTCGGCTGCGGCAGGAAGGCGGGGTTATCGATCAGCTTGAGCGAGCCGTCGGTCAGTTTGACGCGGTAAATGACGCTCGGATACGTGGCGATGATGTCCATGCCGTACTCGCGGCGGAGCCGTTCCTGGACGATCTCCAGGTGCAGCAGGCCCAAAAACCCGCACCGGAAGCCGAAGCCCAGGGCCACCGAGGTCTCGGCCTGATACACGAAGGCCGAGTCGTTGAGTTGCAGCTTGGCCAGGTTGGTTTTGAGGTGCTCGTAATCCGCCGTGTTAATTGGGTAAATCCCGCTGAAGACCATCGGCTGGATTTCCTTGAACCCGGGCAAGGCCGGGGAAGGATTGCGCGAATCGGTGATGGTGTCGCCCATCTTGATTTCCTGCGGGCTCTTGATATTGGCGGTAAGGTAGCCGGTCTCGCCCGCCTCGAGCTTCTGGCGCGTGTAGGGTTTGGGATTGAACCCGCCAACCTCCTTGATCTCCACGTTCTTGCCCGAGTGCAGCAGTTTGACCTGCAGGCCCGGCCTCAGTTCCCCGTTGAACACGCGCACCAGGATCACGACGCCCTTATAAGTGTGGAAATAGGAGTCGAAAACCAGCGCCTGGATCGAGGGCGCGCCGGTCGGCTTGGGCGCCGGGATGCGCTCGAGGATGGCCTCGAGGATTTCATCGATGCCGATGCCTTCCTTGGCGCTGGCCAGGATGGCCGACTCGCCGGGGATCGCCAGGATCTCTTCCAACTGCTGCCGCGCCTGGGCCACGTTGGCGTGCGGCAGGTCGATCTTATTGATGACCGGGATGATGGCCAGGTCCCGCCGCATGGCCAGGTGCACGTTGGCGACGGTCTGTGCCTCGACCCCCTGGGCGGCGTCCACCACCAGCAGCGCCCCCTCGCACGCGCTCAGGCTGCGCCAGACCTCGTAGGAAAAATCCACGTGCCCCGGCGTGTCGATCAGGTTCAGCTCGTACACCTCCCCGTTCTTCGCCGCGTAACGCATCGTCACCGGATGCGCCTTGATCGTGATGCCCCGCTCCTTTTCCAGGTCCATCGAATCCAGCAACTGGTCTTCCATCTCCCGCGTGGTGATCGTGCCCGTGCGGTGCAGCAAACGGTCCGAGAGCGTCGTCTTCCCATGATCGATATGGGCGATGATGCAAAAGTTTCTTATATGCCGGGCGTCCATCTATTCAGTGACGCGGAAACATAGCCAAATCCCCGCCAAAGGGAAGGACAATTCCGGCCACCCGCCCCCTTTGGCCCCCTCCCCTGCCCTTCCTTTCCCTTTCCCCTTGCCTCGCGCGAGCCCGCCGCGTTAAAGTCCTCTCAACAAAAGCGCACGATGAATCGACGTTATCCCCGGGTCCCGCAGCGGAACAGTCCCCCCGCACTCCCCATGGCCGCCTTGCTCGTGGCCTTCACCGCCGCCACGCTCGCGGCGCCAGTTTCCCCCGCGCCGGAAAAACCGGTTCCCCCTCCTCGGGGAAAAGCCGCTCCTTCCGTTGCGGACCAGCCGCTTCTCCCGCTCCAGGACAAGATTGTCTGTGAGGTCCCCGACCGGCAGGACTTTCAGCCGCCGGACCGGGTCCACCTCAGCGGCTGGGTTGGCTGCCGCATCCAGGCCAATGAGTCCAACCGGCTGGTCAAGCTCGAACCCGCCCGCCTGCTCGAGGGCTATCGCAAACGGCCTGGCCGCCAGTCCTGGGACGGCGAGCACGTCGGCAAGTGGCTCCACGCCGCCACCCTGGCCTGGGCCAATACCGGCGACCCGGCGTTGCGCCAGAAGCTCGATTCCGTCGCCGCTGAGCTGGTCAAATGCCAGCTCCCTGATGGTTACCTGGGCACCTACCTGGCCAAAGACCGCTGGACCGAATGGGACGTCTGGGCGCACAAATACAACCTCATCGGCCTGGTCACCTACATGCGCTACACCGGCAACCTCGAGCCCTTGCCCGCCTGCCGCCGGATGGGCGACCTGCTCTGCGCCACCTTCGGTGACGCCCCAGGCAAGCGGGACATTATCCAGGCCGGCCATCACGTCGGCCTGGCGCCTACCAGCGTCCTCGAACCCATGGTCTTGCTCTACCGCCTCACTGGGGAACGGCGCTATCTCGACTTCTGCCAATACATCCTCCGCGCCTGGGAACAGCCCAACGGACCCAAGGTCATCTCCACTCTGCTCGGCGCCAAGCGCGTCGATAAGGTCGGCAACGGCAAGGCCTACGAAATGCTCTCCTGCCTCAATGGCGCCCTGGAATACCACCGCACCGTGGGCGACGCCCGCCTCCTCCAGGCCTGCCTCAATGCCTGGGAGGACATCGTCCAGCACCGCCTCTACCTAACCGGCGCCGCCAGCTATGGGGAGCTTTTCCACGATGACTTCGACCTGCCCAACGTCGGCAACGTCGGCGAAACTTGCGTCACCGTCACCTGGCTCCAGTTCAACGCCCAGTTGCTGCGCCTGACCGGCGAGGCCCGCTTCGCCGAGCAACTCGAGCGCGTCATCCTCAACCAACTCCTGGGCGCCCAGCAGCCGGACGGCTCGGCCTGGGGCTATTACGTCCAGATGGAAGGCAAAAAACCTTACAGCAGCAACCTCGACGGCCATTGCTGCCTCTCGAGCGGCCCGCGCGGCCTCGCCCTCATCCCCACTTTCGCCGTCACCACCGATGCGGATGGCGTCGTCGTCAACCTTTACGATGCCGTCCTGGCCCGCCTCCGGCTCCACGACGGCACCCCCGTCAGCGTCGACATCGAAGGCGCCTACCCCAGCGACGGCCGGCTCCGCATCCGGGTCGAGTCCCCTTCCTCGAAGCCGTTCATGGTCAAGCTCCGCAAGCCCGCCTGGTGCTCGAGCACCCTGGTCCGGCGCAACGGCAGGGTCATCCCTGAGCTGCTCGAAATGAACGGCTACCTCACCCTCACCCGGAACTGGCGGCGCCACGAGGTCCTCGAGCTGGAATTCACCCTCCAGCCGCGCCTGGTCGTGGGCGACCACCTCAACGACGGCAAAATCGCCCTCCTTTACGGCCCGCTGGTTTTGGCCGCCGACGAGGCGCTGGCGGGCGTGACCAACATCAACTTCAAGGCCATTGGCGTCGCCGACAAACAATTGGCCAGCCTCGAATTCGCACCCGAGCCCGCTCCCAGCCAATTCCAAGATTGGCCCGGCGCGCAAGTCTATCGCATCAATGCCATCGCCCGCCGCTCCACAGGTCCCCTCGCCGCGGGGGCGCCCCTGCGCCTCGGCCTGCTCCCCTTCGCCGAGGCCGGCAGCGACGGCTCCGAATACAAGGTCTGGCTGCCGGTCGGCTTGATCACTACGCCCAATTTGGTCTTCGAGGCCGCCGAGAGTCGTTCCCGCCCAGGCAATCTCTACGGTTCGATCACCGATGGCAACAACTCGACCGTGGTGGACACCTTTGACGGCCACCCCGCCGAAGAGGATTGGTTCGCCGCCACCTTCGAAGAACCCACCACCATCACCCGCGTCGTCTTTATCCACGGGCGCAATTTCCACGATGGCGGCTGGTTTGACGCCTCCGCCGGCAAACCCAAGGTCCAGGCCAAATCCGCTCCGGACGCCCCCTGGCAGGCCCTGGGCGAATTGCTCGATTACCCCACCACCACCGCCACCGACCCCTCCCGGCTCAAGGACGGCGACGTCTTCACCCTCAAGCTCTCGACCCCCGCCAAGGTCGTGGCCCTGCGGGTCGTCGGCAAGCCCGCCTGCGGCGACAATCCCCAACAGGCCTTCTCCTCCTGCGCCGAGCTCCAGGCATTCAAAGACAAGTGATTTGCGGGCCGCCGGCCGGCCTCAGGCATAACGGGAACGGCGGAGTCTCCCCGCGGAAGCGCCTGCCGCCTTCACTTGCCAATGCAGAACTGGCTGAACACCACGTCCAGGAGGTCGTCGGTGGTAGTCTTGCCGACGATCTCGCCGATGGCATTGACGGCGATGCGCAGGTCCATTGCGGGCAGTTCAAGGGTCAGGCCCTGGCTCAAGGCCTCCTTGGCGCGGAGCGTGGCGGCGCGGGCGCGGTTCAGCGCCTCCTGGTGGCGGGAGTTGATCATCACCTCCAACATCTCGGCCTTGATCTCCCCCGACCACGCCAGTTCCTTGATGGCGTCCTTGAGGGCCTCTATCCCCTGCCCTGTCAGGCAGCACACCTCCACCAGCGGCGCGGCCAGGTCCACCGCGAACTCAAGCCGCCGGGGCAAGTCGATCTTGTTGCGGACCAGGATGCGTTTCTTCTGGCCGAACTCGGCCAGATAGTTGCCGTCCGCCTCGGTCAGGGGCTCCGAACCATCGAACACGTGCAGGATGAATTCCGCCTGCCCGAGGGCCTGGCGGGTCCGCCGGATGCCCTCGCGCTCGAGTTCATCCCGCCCCTGGCGCAGACCGGCGGTGTCGATGAAAACCACCGGGACCCCGCGGATGTTGGCCGTCTCCTCGATCGTATCCCGCGTGGTGCCTGGAATCGGCGAAACGATGGCCCGGTCCCGGCCCAGAAGCTGGTTGAGCAGGCTGGATTTGCCGGCATTGGGGCGGCCAATGATGCCGCCGCGGATGCCCCGGCGCAGGAGTTGCCCTTCCTCGGCCGTGCGGAGCAACTGATCCATGAAGAGCATCCCCCGCTCCAGGCGGCCCAGCAGCTCCCTGCCGGCGTCCGGGGCGATGTCCTCTTCGGGAAAATCGATGTGCGCTTCGACGTGCGCCAGCGTCTCGAGCATCTGGTCCCGGAGTTGATTGATCCGCTGGGAGAGCTTGCCGCAAAGCTGTTGGTTTGCGGCACGGAGCGCAAGCTCCGTGCGGGAATGGATCAGGTCGGCCACCGCTTCCGCCTGGGCCAGGTCGATGCGCCCGTTGAGAAAGGCCCGCCGCGTGAATTCCCCCGGCCCGGCCAGGCGCGCCCCGTGGGCCAGGACCGTATCCAGCACCAGCTTGGCCGGCAGGAGCCCGCCGTGACACGTAATCTCGACCACGTCCTCCCGGGTGAACGTCCGCGGCGCCCGCATCACCGCCAGCATCACCTCGTCCACCGCTTGGCCCTCCCGCACGATGTGGCCCAAGTGCAGCGTGTGCGTCGGCGCCGCCGAAGGCTTGGGCGCCCCCTTTGCCTTGGGCACAAAACACCGGTCCGCCAATCCCAACGCCTCTCGCCCCGAGAGTCGGATCACTGCCAGCCCGCCATCTCCCAGCGGAGTGGCGATCGCCGCTATGGTATCCTCGAACACGTCGGCGCTCATTAGACCAGCCGCATGACAGAATTTCCTGCTGCCGCCTGAAGGCAACGTTCCACGCGCAGGCGGAACGCCGCCTTCAGGCGGCAGGCTGGGCGCTCGAAGAAATCTGCCGTGCGCCCCATTAGACTTCCAAGCCCGCTTCCAAGCTTGTCGAAACGCTCCACGCAAGGCAAACTTAACCCATGTTGAACCTCATCGCCGCTCCCGCTGCCTTGTCCCGCTCTCCCTCCCGTCTTCCCCTGCCCTGCCTGGGCTGGTGGCTGCTGCTCCTGGCCGCCGGCCCGGCCCCGGGCGCGGATTGGAAACTGGTCTGGTCCGACGAGTTCGACAAGCCGGGGCCGCCCGACCCCCAAAAGTGGGGTTATGAGACTGGTTTTGTGCGCAATAACGAGGACCAATACTACACGCGCGGGCGCCCCGAGAACGCCCGCGTCCAGGACGGAATGCTGGTCATCGAGGCGCGCAAGGAAGAGTTCAAAAACCCGGACTACGACCCTGGCGCCGCCGGCAAAGGAAAGGCCGCGGGCCGGCGCAGCCGCGATTTTGCCCACTACACCTCTGCCAGCCTCACCACCCGCGCCAAGGCCAGTTGGAACTGCGGGCGGGTGGAAGTGCGGGCCAAACTGCCCAAAGGCCGGGGCACTTGGCCCGCCATCTGGATGGTCGGCACCAACCGCGCGGCCGGCTGGCCCGCGTGCGGCGAAATCGACATCATGGAAGAGGTCGGCTATGAGCCGGGCATCATTCAGGCCCACATCCACACGCAAAAATACAACCACGTCATCCACACCAGCAAAGGCGCCAGTATCACCATTGCCGACGCCTCGGAAGCCTTCCACGTCTATGCGGTCCAGTGGGACAAAGACCAGATGGACTTTTACGTGGACGGCCGGAAGTACTTCACCTATCGCAACGAGGGCAGCGGCCCGGATGCCTGGCCGTTCGACCAGAATCAGTACCTCATCCTCAACCTCGCCATCGGCGGCTCCTGGGGCGGGGCCAAGGGGATAGACGACTCCGTTTTCCCGCAGCGCTTTTACATCGATTATGTAAGGGTGTACCAGCCGGTTCCTTGACCTGGGCTCCTAATCGCCGTCCAGGCATTGCCGCAAGGTCTGGAGCAACGTCCGCGGCGAGCACGGCTTGTGCAGGAAATAAGTCCGCGTCCCCTCACTGAACTCGCCGTCCTTGCCCAAGGCCTCCGGGCTGTAGCCGCTCATGAACACGAGCTTCAAGCCCGGGCGCTGACCCCGCAGCCGCTCTCCCAACTCTCGGCCGCTCATCCCGCCGGGCATGACGAAGTCGGTCAGCAACAAGGAGATTTCCCTCTCGTGCCGCCGCCACACCTCGAGCGCCTCGCTGGCGCAGGTGGCTTCCCGCACTTTGTATTGGAACGTCTCCAGCAACCGCCGCGTGATCATCCGCAGCGAAAGGTCGTCTTCCACCAGCAGGATGGTTTCGGGGCCTCCGCGCAAGCGCGTTTCGGCCAATGGCACCACGCCGCCCGGCGCCGCCAGACTGGCGGGCAGGTATATCTTGAAAGTCGAGCCTTGCCCCAACCGGCTGTACACCTCGGTCCAGCCCTGGTGCTGCTTCACGATGCCATAGACGATGGCCAAGCCCAAGCCGGTGCCTTTGCCCGGCTCTTTCGTGGTGAAGAAGGGCTCGAAAATGCGCTGCAGATGCTCCGGCGCGATGCCGCTCCCGGTGTCGCTCACCGCCAGCCTCACGAACTCCCCGGCCCGCGCCTCGGGATTGCCGCGCACGGATTCGCCGTCCCGGCTGGCTTTGTCCAGGGCGATGAGCAGGCGGCCGCCCCGGGGCATGGCATCGCGCGCGTTGACGACCAGGTTGAGCAGCACCTGCTCGAGCATCCCCGGGTCCCCCTGCACCAGCGGCAGGCCCTCGCCATACAGGCACTCGAGGCGGATGTCCTCCGGAATCGTGCGCTTGAGCATCTTGAGCAGATTGCCGACCAGCTCGTTCAAGGCGACCGGCTGGGGCTGCATGGTCTGTTTCCGGCTGAAAATAAGCAGTTGCCGGGTCAAGCTTGCACCCCGTTCCGCCGCCCGGATGACGGAGTTTAAGCCCTCGACGGCTTCGGGCCCCAACCCGGGCCGGCGCAACAGCAGCAACTCCGCGTTGCCGCTGATGATGCCCAGAAGATTATTGAAATCGTGCGCCAAGCCGCCCGCCAGTTGGCCGATGGCCTCCATCTTCTGCGCCTGGCGCAATTCCGCCTCGAGCAACGCCTCGCGCGACACATCCCGGGCCACCGCCACGTAATTGATGATCTGCCCCGTCACGTCCCGCACCGGGGTGATGCTCGCGTCCTGTTCGTAGAGCAGGCCGTCCTTTCGCTTGTTGACCAGGCGGCCGTGCCAGGCCTGCCCGCGGATCAGGCTGCCCCACATCCGCCGGTAAAACACCGGGTCTTGCCTCCCGCTCTTGAGCATCCGCGGGTTCTGCCCTATAGCCTCCTGGCGGCTGTAACCGGTGATCTTCTCGAACGCCGGGTTGGCATAGACAATCCTGCCCCTCACATCGGTGATCAGGATCGCCTCCGCCGCCTGTTCGATGGCCGTCGCCAACCGTTGCTGGGCCTCCTCGGAGACCCTCCGCCCCTCGGCCATCTCGCGGCACCGCTCCTCGGCGTCCAACAGCGCCATCTGCGCGTGCTGCCGCTCCACAGTGTAGCGCAACGTCCGTGTCAGCAACTCCGCGCTCAACCCCCTCTTGGCCAGATAATCCTGGGCCCCTTGGCGGACCGCCTCCGCTCCCAGCGCCTCATCCTCGACCCCCGTCAGCACGATGACCGGAAGCGAGTCCGCCGCCGCCTCTCGGGCCCTGGCCAGCGCTTCCAATCCCTGGGAATCCGGCAGGTCCAGGTCCAGCAGCAGCACATCCCAGGTCCGCTCCCCCAGCGCCGCCAAACCCAGCCGCAACTCCGGCTCCGTCACTACATCGAAACGCCCCGGAGGTTCCGCCTTGAGCATCTCCTGGATGTGCCGGGCATCTGCGGCATCATCTTCAATCAGCAGGATCTTCATACCGTGAGAATAAAAACCCTCTCCGCTCCTTGTGTTCGGGCGGCCGCGCAAGCATGCCTCACGGCACACTAACCCAAGTGCCTCGGCAGCGCAACCAGGTGTGGAAAAAAAATCTCCCGGGCGGGGGCGCATCTCCAAAGGGGCGCCACGCGACGCCGCAACGGAACGCGATAAAGTGGTTCAACTCCGTGGGAGTTGAATCCGGCCTTTCCAGGATGCGCGCCGTCGCGGCATGAGGTTTCAGGACGAAGGCATTGGCCTTTGGCGGCCGCCTGGGCGCGCGCAGAAATCGGTCCCGCCCTGAGCATGGCCGGGCCCCAGCGGCGGCTCCGGCCCATACCATACGACGATGAGCCGGCTAGAATCGCTTGGTGAGCGTCAGGGTGATCGTGTGGCCCTGCAAGCGGTCCTCGGCCATGAACTCGTAAGCATACCGCAGCGACGCTATCACGCCGCACTTGGGACAGAAGGCGCTGACTTCCGGGCCGATGCCAGCCACCCGGTCGCGCGGGGTGCCGCCCGTGTCGCTGGTCACTTTCTGCTGGTAATAGCCCGCCAGCCCCGCGTCGAGATTCGTGATGACCGTGCGGCTCAGGCCCCATTCCAGGGTGTAGGCCTGGCCCACCGTGAAGTCCTCGTGCGCCATGTTGATTTCATACCGGCTCAGGGCGGAAACCGACCACTTCTTTTCGGCATCCGGATACCAGGTCGCTCCGGCGGTGAACATGTGCCCCCAGTAACCCAGCCCGGCCCGCGTGGGATTCTGGTGCTGCCCCGGGTCGGAGGAACTGCCCGTCGGCGCCCACACCCCGTAGCCCGCGGAGAGGTCAAACTGTTGCAAGTGTCTGGACCAGGTCGCTTCCCCGAAGGCGTCCCCTACGCCGAAGGTCTGGTCGTGAAACCCGCCGAGCCTGATGCTGGTGTATTCCAGCGGCACCAAGGCGTCCACCCCAAGGTAGCCGCCGAGCACCTGCCAGTCGGTAATCCAAATCACGCGCGGCACCTGGGCATAAACAAAGGCGCGCGGGTTAAGCCCGCCGATCTCGTTGCCCCTGGGGTCGTTCAACTCGGTGGCATAATAGGCGACGTTATAATCCCGCAGGTAAACCCCCGGCGGCGGCAGGGAGGCGCCTTTGATCCCCTCGACGCCCGGGACGTAGTGGGCCGAGGGTTGGGCCAGGCCCAGGAGCGGCAGCGCCAGCAATGCGGCGCCCGTTGACAGACAGGTGGACTTGAATTTCATGGGTTGGGTTTGGTTTTAGGTTCTTGCGCTAAACATCCTGCAGCTTGCCGGTCAGGTAGGCCTCGTAGGCGCTGAGGTCCAACAGGCCGTGGCCGGAAAGATTGAAGAGCAGCACCTCCTTGCGCCCCGCCTCGCGCGCCCGGATCGCGGCTTGGGCGACCGCGGCGATGGCGTGCGCCGATTCCGGCGCCGCCACCAGGCCCTCGGTCCGGGCAAAGAGCGTCGCCATCTCGAAGACCTTGGTCTGGTGGTAGGCCTCAGCTTGGATCAGCCCCAGCTTGAGGGCGTGGCTGACCATGGGAGACATCCCGTGGTAGCGCAACCCGCCCGCGTGAATGCCCGGCGGCATGAACTTGTGCCCCAGCGTGTACATCATCAGCAAGGGCGTCGTCTCGGCCGTGTCCCCAAAGTCGTAGCGCAACTCCCCCTGCGTCAGCGAAGGACACGCCGTGGGCTCGACCGCCACGACTCGATAATTCTTGCCTTCGGCCAGTTTCCGCCGCAGAAAGGGGAAAGCCAGCCCCGAGAAATTGCTCCCGCCCCCGCAACAGCCGAAGATGGCGTCGGGTTCCTCCCCCGCCAGTTCCATCTGGGCAATGGCCTCCTGGCCGATCACCGTCTGGTGCAGGCACACATGGTTGAGCACGCTGCCCAGCGAATACTTGGTCTGCGGGTGGGTCACCGCGTCTTCTATGGCCTCGCTGATGGCGATGCCCAGGCTGCCGGGACATTCCGGGTCCTCGGCCAGCACCTTGCGCCCGTATTGGGTCTGGTCGCTCGGGCTGGGATGCACCGAGGCCCCCCACGTGTGCATGAGCATCCGCCGGTAGGGCTTTTGCTCATAGCTCACCTTCACCATGAACACGTTGCACTCGAGCCCGAACAGCGCGCAGGCCATCGCCAGCGACGAGCCCCATTGGCCCGCGCCGGTTTCGGTCGCCAACCGCCTGGTGCCCGCCTCTTTGTTGTAATAGGCCTGCGCCACTGAGGTGTTCGGCTTGTGGCTGCCCGCGGGGCTGGCGCCTTCATACTTGTAATAAATGTGCGCCGGCGTTTGCAGCGCCTTTTCGAAGCGCACCGCCCGCAGCAGCGGCGTCGGCCGCCAGAGCGCGTAAATGTCCCGCACCGGCCCGGGGATCTCGATCCATCTGTCCGGGCACATTTCCTGCCGCACGAGGTTCTCGGGAAAGATCGCCAGCAGCGCCTCCGGCGGCACCGGCTGCTTGGTCCCGGGGTGCAGCGGCGGCGGCAGCGGCTCGGGAAAGTCCGCCAGGAGGTTGTACCAGGTTTTGGGGATGTCGCTTTCGGTCAAGTCGAATCGTGTTTGCATAGCCAATTCAAATGCTCTCTGTCTAGGAGTGACCCGCCGAGAATACCAATCCGCCCGGCCAATGTCATCAAGTTTTTTTCGCGCCGGCTCAAAATCCTGCTTCCGGGTGCTCGGCCAGCCACTGGGTCAGGCCCGGAAGGGCAAAGGACAGACACCGCTGGGCCTTGGCGCAGTTGAGCGACGTATCCGGAGGGCGCGGCTCCCCGGTGTAATCTTTGACTGAGGCCGGGACAAT